>ULRP01065625.1_pt1 | contig 17092 bp, 21 predicted proteins | sample 1955521 | NCBI WGS metagenome assembly ULRP01 (sample SAMEA4835685, study PRJEB28245) | human gut metagenome | biome: gut microbiome; material: fecal sample | place: Denmark | collected 2008
AAGTAAAATAAGAAAGGTTAAAAAGGTGTAAAAATGAGTACATTGTTAAAGGTTGCAACTGGAGTTGTAGTTGGTCTTATTGCAGTATGTGGAGGTGTTGCTATTGCAAATTATTACAAGTTCGAAAAGTTCATCAATAAGATCAATGCTGATACTGAATCCATAATGAAAGAAACACTTGGTGTTGAGAAGTATGATGAAAAATAACTATGATCTGGCTTAAAATGTAATAAGCCAGAAGTCTTGGATATTTTTCACAAACTTTATTTATCGTTGAAGATTATGAATGGAAGAAAAATGGTCTTCCATTCTTTGCAAGAGGCTATTATAAGATGGAGGCATATGAAATGTTAGGATTATTAAAAAGATACAGATATCGTAAAGCTGCTCGCAGGAAATATGTAGAACGTTGGGAGAAACTAGGTGATGAGTTACATAACAACGTAGACAATACCATGCGAAAACTCTGGAAACAGACTCTCGAGAATAAGGAGTTTTTAGAGGAACTCGAGAAAAAACATAAAAAGGTAAAATAAGAAAGGTTAAAAAAGGTGAGAAAAATGAAAGCAATCGAAGTGTTAAAATTAAGTGCAAAAATTGGTGTCGGTATTGGCGTCGGAACTGCAGCATGTATTACAACATTGAAATGTTGTACCCGGTTATGCGATGTATGCTCTAATGCTTGTAAAAAACTCCAGGGTGAGATCGTCAAAAATAAAGCGGATGATCTACATATTTTTGGAGACGAAGACAAAGAACAGGAAAACGAAAATCCTGACGATACAGATGAAGATCAGTATGATTCAGATGATCCGGAAACTCGTTACGAACATACAATGAATAAATTCAATGACATGTTTGATGATGATGAGGCATAAGAAAAAAGAAAGGACGTAGAGAAAAAAAAAGCTCTACGTCCTTTTTTATATCAATTCATACAAATGATTATATATTTCAGTAAACATCTGATGAAATGAAAATCACTATAACAAAAAGTAGGAGATACGTAGAAATGAATAAAGCAGTTTTTGCAGGAAGTTTTGATCCTTTTACAAATGGGCATTTATCCATTGTTAAAAGGTGCGCAAAGATGTTTGATGAAGTAACAATTATCATTGGTAATAATTCAACTAAAGAGAGAACCTTTCATGATGAGCACATGAAAGATGCAATTGATGAATTACTGCGTGAAGAAAAACTTAATAATTGCAATGTAATAATATTCAATGGAATGATTGCATTATATTGTAAAGATCATGGTATAGATTATACAGTGAGAGGGATTCGAAATAACATGGATTTCAACTATGAAGATGTAATAACAAAAGTCAATAAAATTTTAAATCCATCACTCGAAACTGTTTATCTTCCATCAGATGATGATGCTTTGTCATCATCTATGGTACGAGAATTCATGCATCATAATATTGATGTGCATGAGTTTGTACCATATTCTATAAATAGACTAATAGAGTCTGGGATGTACTAAGGAGGGATATTATATGTTATATTTTTATGGTGATCCACATTTTGGAGATGCAGATATTATGCGTTATGAAAATCGAAAATTCATGAGTGTAAAAGACATGGATAGTCAATTAATTAGATATTACAACGAGACAGTAACCGATGATGATGAAGTGATATTTACTGGTGATCTTGGTGCAGATGGATATGAAAAAGATATCCTGGATATATTACATGGGAAGAAGTATCTATTAAAAGGAAATCATGATACAAAAGAAAATTCAGAATATCGTAACTTCGGTTTTATTGAAGTTTATGATCATCCAATTATCTTAGAAGATTTTTGGATAGTCTCACATGAACCAATGTATGTAACATTATCATCACCATATGCAAATATTTTTGCACATGTACATGGTGATCCAAAATATCATACGTGTACTTCTAGGAGTTATTGTACATGTATTGATAGACATGGTTTTGAACCTGTATCATTTGCATACATTAAGAATTGTGTAAAATCATATAAGCATATTTCATGCTAAAAGGTAATGAGGAGGGATCAAATATGCATATAAAATCAGAGTATAATGCACGTGGTGATAAACTGTTGAAAATTGTATCAACTGAGAGTGGGGACTTTCATTACAGAAATGGGGAACGTAATCTTCCTGCAGTCGGTGCATTCTGTAAGAAATGCAGAACAGAAACAGCAAAGCCGTTTTATCCTATTATCATGAATGGACAAGATGCATATGCTTTAAAATGCGAAAAATGTGGTAGTGAATACCCAATGTACAGATCCATGTATATTCAAAGATATATTGGTCATGATTTACATGTAGGTGGACATGTGAATCCAACACATGGAATGAAAAGTCGTAAATCATGCATGGATCGAGCCGCTATTGATAATTTGAAGGGTAGACAGAAGAGAATTGAAAAGACAGTCTGTGATATTACTGGATTATCTCCTGAAAAATATGCGGAGTTTAAAAAGGAATATGATAAAGAATGTCAAAAAGATCTTATAGGACTCAAACAAAGAAAGTCAGACATTAGTGCACGGTACGAAGATGAGGATCGCCGGAATCGTTCCAATGAGCGTAAAGAACTCATTGATCATGTACCTCTCAAATATGTCAAAAATGTTGGTCTAGTTGACACGAGAACAAATCAAGTTGTAAAGTTCTAAAATCATAAAGGAGGAATGATCATGATTGATATTGAAATTCCTGTGGAGTTTGATTACAAAGTTACTGCAAAAGAAGCTGCTGATAAAATTTTAAAAGACATCAATAAGAGTGCTAATTGCGATGCTAGAGAATGCGCAGCAAAATGTATTGCGTATATGATGCATGAACTTTCAACAAATATAGCTGATCTTAATATCACTATGTTGTATTCAGACCCTATTAGATGGAATCATTATGTAACTGAATATAATAAGGAAACTGATAATGTTGATATGAAGTTTTTATGTAGAATTGGTAATGCTAAATTCTGATACAAGTGAAACCTAATGATAGTCTATATATGAAAGGTGATATTATATATCACCTTTCTTTTTTTATTTTAATTCTATTTATCACTTATAGTTAACTTAAGGAGGACATATCATGAATAGGAGACAAAAAAAGAAATTTAAGAAGAAACTTGGATGTAAAAAATATATTGATTATCGAAATATTATGATAACAAAAATATGTGCGGAATATGCAAAAGAACATCAGATTGAAGACTATATAATATATGTCATAGATTCACGTAAGATGAATAGTAAGCACCCAGTAAGTGTACAGATACTTTTAAATCCGCAACCTGGATATCCATCATCTAGTAATGATTTAGTAAACGAGGTTGATCAAACTAATTTTATGATAACATTCAAATCTTACACAGATGAAATACTGGATGATCAAATTAATGAAATGCTGAGAACGCGGGAGGATCAAATTAATGAGATATAAGACGTATGAGGAACATGGTATTTTTAATGTGGTAAGCATAACTCAAATATCTAATGATGATATTACTATCATTAGTCAGAGTGAGTTTATTCATACTGGATTAAGGGTTATGTATTCTCATTACGAACTATCACTAATAATTATTAAGAATCATGAATTACTATGCGAAATGTCAATTTCCAGACCAAATTTATATAATGAAGAGTTTGTATATGCATATATATGGGGACTGTTTATTAAAGATATATTATTGTGTGGCAAGGATAAGATAGGAAAAATGATAGCTAACTATACTGGATTTATTAAAATCGGTGAATTTACAGAATCATATCTGGCAAATACATTAACATATGATTTGGTATATCGTGATAATCGTGGTATTAGAGAACTCATTGAATCTGAAATGGCGTCATATCTGGTCTCATTATATAAAGAGATTAAACCAGATATCATCAACATACATGAAAGATCGATATATGTTGATTATGACATTGCTTTTGGACTTCATGACTTCATTAAATCAAATGTAAAAGTTAATAAACCAGATGGAGATTTAGTTGCTATAATTCCAACAACTCACTTAAAATTTAAGAAACATAAGTATGATAAATCATATACATCGAAAGGACGTGGTAACACGATACGATACATATATCCGGATGAATGTGGTTTGACTTATTGTTAAAAAGATAAGAGCACATAATTTGTGCTCTTATCTTTTTTCTCTTTTTTTAATTATACTTCTGAATATTCATAGCAATATATGTAAATATTGCTCTCTTGTAATTGATCTTGCTTCCCTCAGATTTAAATGCTTTATAAATTCCAGTTTCAGTTCCCCATTTGTCAAGGATCATATTGATTCTTACAATATTTCCATCTTTAGAATTTGTCTTCTTAAACAAAGCACTTGTCCAGTATAAGAAGTGTGAACTTCTGATATCACGAACTGATTTATGTTCTCCATTAATATACAAGAACAACATAGATTCTACCAGTTGTGTGATTTCAGTTAATCTTTCATTTACAAATATTTTCATCAGATATATCCTGAGATTCGTGATCGACACATTTGCAGACATTGATGCAGCTTCTGCAAGAGCGATATCAACACCATTTGAAATCATAGGCATGCAGACTCGATTGACAGTATTTTCAATTTCTGTAGATGCTGATGTGATGTCATCTAAAATCGGGTTATCTGGATCATAATCATCATTTCTTGTAGCAATTGCATTTCCTTTCTTATGATTCTCATAATAAATACCGGATAATGTTCGAAACATAGAATTCTGATCATTACGGATTCGTTGCAAGAAAGCAATACAATCAGGATCATTGCCAACTTTGATCTTTGATTTATGGAACTCATAAGAATGCTTTGCTGATTCTGTCAAAGCTCCAAAAATCGTTCCAGATTTCTTAATGATGAATTTATCTGTCAGATTATCAATTGTATAATTCATAACAGGTTCAATTACACCATTCGGAAAATACTTGGTAAAGATAGACCAATACACATCAATTGCAAATAATCCGAGAGTTGCATTTAATGCTTTTGGATTTGAATGCATAGTAAAATACCTGATGATGTAATACAAGAACGATAAGAATGGATTATTCATAAGATACTTAAATTCTGCAGAAGAACCAGTTGATTTAATAATAATTCTCATTGCATCAGTAATCTCTTCCTTTTTCATTCCAAATAACTTATAAAATTCGTCCTTATCATTATCACCAAATACAATCAAAAACTGTGGTCCTGGAGTCGTTAACTTCGCAGTATTCTTTTCAAAGAAGTTTGAGATCAACATCACATACTTCCGGATATTTACCTGTGTTGAGAAGGTTTTCTCAATAACTGGATAAATTAAATCCTTTAATATAGAAGTATTCTTGGCTGCAGCTTCCATGAATGCAACAAGGCAATCACATTCTGGATCAACAGACTCTGTGACAGGTTTGCTTTTCTTTTTAGATGGAAACTTCATAGTACCAAAATACTTCTTGCAATTTTTACAGAGATATACTGGTTCACCTTGAATGAATAACCCAATATCTCCACCGCATTTTGGACACTTCTCTGGCACTTCTTTTCCCTCATCATTCATAACTTTCTTCTTTTTTCTCGGGTGAGAACTTTGTAAGTATTCACTCATAAAAGATTCTTCTTGAAAAACTTTCGATTCTTTTGAATATAATGTGACATAGTATCCGTATTTTGTAAGATGATCGGTGTCAACAGTTCCGATTTTCTTATAGAAGTTAATTGCAGCTGTATTCTTTTTATCTACATAGCAATAGATTTCATCACAATCATTCTTAGCAATAATATCTTTGATCACAGATCGACCATATCCTTTTCCCTGGTATTCTGGTTTGATCATGAAATTACCAAGTCCAATGTATTTCTTTCCATCCTGGTTATAGTATGAAAATCCAACATATCCAATGATCGTATCACCCTGTTTAATTGCTTTCATGTCTTTTCGTACATGTTCCGCTTCTTTACGATTGTATCTCATATGAAATGCTTTATTCATATCTTTGATAAAGTCATCCATATCACTTTCATTTAGCGGAGTATACTGATATTCAGAATCTGCATTTTCTGTTATCATCTTATCTTTTTTTCTTGTAGTCATGAGATACTGATTTGCATTGAATTCTTTTTCGATTACAAATCCACATTTCTTATACAAACGAATTGCATTTTCATTTGTTTTTCTTACCGTCAGTTTTGTTGCATGTTGGTTCTTTGCGATATCTACTAAGATTTTTCCATAACCATGCTTCTGATAACTCTTAGAAACCTCTAATGCCTGAATCCAGATACCATCACTTTTCTTTTCAATGTTGATTGCTCCAATGAGTTTTTTATCATCTTTTTCATCTACAAGAAATGTACAGTTTGTATATGGTGGTGAAATCCGAAAATGTGAAAGATATCTATTCGTAGCAGAATATTCTTTGATCTTATCCTTATTAACATTCATCATTATAGTATATTTCACATTACTATTTACAGATTCTGTAAATGGCGTATCAGAATACTTATTCAGAAAATCCATTGCATATCTCATAGCATCTACTTCATCATGATGATTATGAGATTCTTCGGTCACTTTTTCATGGTCAATTGCCATATTTTCAACATAATAATCTTCATTAATCACTTTATTAGTCCCCTTTCTTCAGGTTAATAATCTGTTTTTCTTATATATTTAAGGGGTTAAAAAAGAAGAGATATGAATAAACATATCTCTTCTTTCTCCTTATCATTTGATTTACTAGCTCTGTGTTCTGGAACCAATATCCGTATAAGACGGTGTTGGCTTCATCAGAGAGTCCGTGTCAAGTGTCTGAACTGTATCATCAGCCTTGTTGTTATTGATCTTTGTACGGTATGACAGAGCGTCATCGCCAGTACCAACAGTGTTTCCAACGATATCTTCGATCTTACCAGTCTTAGGGTTGTAACCACGATTCTCTAAGAATCTTCCACCCTCCTCGTTCAGACCTGTACACCACTCGATAGAGTTTGTCATGATCTGGTTTCTCTTAAGAAGTAACTTAGCCTTCTCATTTACATCAAGTCCTGTGTAAAGTACACACGTGAACTCAAGATCAAGTTCTACCTTATCATGATCACCAGCATTGGAATCATAATGTGTAAGTGGAACTGTTGTAGGCATACAATCACAGAGCATTGCAGCAAACTCAACTTTCATACCAGTACGGTCAGTTACTACATAGATAAACTCTGCAGTATGATTTGCCTGATTGAATGCCAGATCACCAGATGCAATCAATCCATTGTAATGTGCTAATCCACCGTTTTCATCGGCGATAGCATTAATCCATGTTGAGTGAATCTCATGAATGAGACCACCTGACATCTCTTCGACTTTTACACGGAAACGGTTTGTACCGTTCTTTGCAACAGTAGGAATTGGTAATGACTTACCAGAATAACCTCCTGTGATTTCTGTAAAATCAAGTGTTGTATCTTCAATTCCGGATACACCAAGGTTACCATACTCAAGCATATGCTTGTAAGCATCAAATCTTGTTGTACCACGAACGCCCTTCTCATAATACTGAGCTACACAAGCAGGTTTACGGACCATGAATAATCTCCAGTAACCTGTGATCATAGGGTCCCACTGTTTGATAGAATCATGACGTGCATCCAATCCACCAAGCATTAATGCATACTTAGTGATGTTCATATGATTGAACTGATTGGCACCACTTCTAATTGTAACAGGCATCGTGCTCATCTCCTTTCATTTTATTCATCCAAATCAGCCTGATAAGCTCTCTCGTTAACATCGATCTCAATGATAGTGATCTTGCTACGCTGCGGGAATGTAACCATCGCATATGCGTGTGTGATGTTACGTTTCTGCTCATACTCGTTGGAAGTATATCTGATATCCAAGGTATCAAAGTATGTTCCAACCATGTAGCTGTACTTCTCGAGTAACTGCTCACGGAATTCGGAACGTCTCTGAGGAGTTGTGATCTCGTTTCTCTTAGAACGGAACTCGTCCTCAAGAATCTTCTTAAGACGGAAGAGTGCAATTACGTTTGTCTCTTCGATCAGCACAGAATCTGTATGCACATACATAGACTGTGTAGCACGGTAATATACGTTATTACCCTCATCTTCGAAGTAGTTGATTCGTGCCTGGTAAAGCTCATCCTTTAACTCATTCTCTGCTTCAGAGATTGCCGGATATACACCATTCTTAACATGACCGCTAAGAATTGCTTTGTTACCAGTACGTGAAGCAGTCTCACCATAGGTCTGTCTGAATGTAGAATCTGTTGATGCAAGGTAGTAAGTAGAAGTTAACTTAACCTTCTTACCAGTAGATGCTTCTCTTCCATAATACCAGTGTGTATTAACAGATACACACCAAGCCTCTGAGAAGTTAGAGAATTCATCAACCAGTTCATCAAGACCAGAAAAATCTGCCTCTAAAGTATTGATATCGATAGTTCCAAGTTCATCAGTAAATCCTGTATCAAGATACAGAGGTGCTGATGCACGGAAGAATGCGAGACGAGCAAGTTGCATTTTAACAGGCATGCTGTAATTTGCATCGTAAAGTGCAAGTGACTCAATACGACGAGGTGCAAGAATCTGCTTATCAAGCTTTCCTGTGAACGCTTTGATATATGCATCATCGATTGCTGACTGTCTTGCTTTTTCGTCAGGATTGCTGAATGCTCCGTCGTCACCACCAGAAAGCTTATTTCCGGCAATATCATCGACAGAGATTACTGCGGTTGTTGTGTAGTCAGCTGCATCATAACCAGGATCTTCCTCATTAACATCATCAGTCTTCGGATGTGTAAATGTGATGAATGGCTCATGTGGAGTTACACGAACTCTCTGAAGTTTCACAGCCATACCGAATAAAGGATCAAACTCATCAACATCCGGAATTGTAATGGATGTTGCAGGTTCTTTTTCCTGGATGCTTTCGCAGAACTTCTTGTAGGTATCATATAATGCCTCAAAGTTCTCCTCAAAGCAGTGAATTTTAACTGTAAGGGATGCCTCATCTTCGTCATCAATAACATCATTGATGAGAACTGCCTTTGAAGTCTTTCCAGAACTTACAAGAGATCCAATATGGGTATTAGCCACAACAGAACCAGTTGTTACGTCGATGACTTCAAAGCGGTAAACCTTTACACCATACTCTTTTTCATAATCCTCATCGAGGATAATTCTCCATCTCAGATTCTGTCCATATGCACCACGACCAATAGCTGAAAATACTAACAGTGGAACCTGGGTGTAACCCTCGCTATCTGTATATTTTCCACCTACAGCTACGCCATCTGTCTTAGCGGCATATTCAATAAGAGCACGGCGATCAGAAAGAATCTTCTTCATTCCTGCTTCACCTGTTGTCTTGTCAGAATCTACGGTGATGTTCTTTGTGGTGAACTTGATACGGAATTTCTTCTTTTCCTCATCAATCTTGTACCACAGTGACAGTACGCTGTTTGCATATGTTGCGTCATCAGGCATAACTCTCATACACCATACTACTGTATTCGGCTGAGAAAGAAATACTCTAGGCATCATATGCGGTTGTCCATATTTACGGTAATCAGTATTACCAAACATGATATCGTACTGTTTAATGCTGTCCATGCGCACGAATACATTATCAATACCGCGACTGGAAGCAAAGACGCTTAAATAAGGATAAATCACGGAATTATCTTCCGGATCGGTCAGATATTTGCTTGTATTGTCGTTAATGTACGTTTCCTCATGTGGGAATTTATACTTCGGGACAATCTGTTGTTCTGAACTCATATTCCTTTTACCTCCTTTTTGAAGTATATTTTCTTATAATATTTGTTTTAAGCTTAGCAAGAGCGCTTGAATTCTCTTACTCATATAATTGTCCTTTTATTTTAAATGAATTCCGGAAGATAATAAAGATGATAATTATGATTATATATTATCATAATGGATAACGTGTAATACATAATACACACAAAAGAAAGTGAGGAAAACTTATGAAGAAATTATTTGTAGTCAGAAAAGGAAACGATTTATCACAGTTTAAGAATATTCGAATTGTGAAATTGATGATGTTAAGTCATACAATCATCGAACTTAAATCAAAGATTGAAATTTACGATGATTACTGTAATATCTATTTTTCATCATATCCAAAATACGATAAGAGGGTTTATGCTTATGATGTAAAATTTATGGCATTAATGCCAATTGTTGAATGGTGTTTAGACGGTGTGTTGACTGCACAGACAGATATTACTGATGGGGAATTACAGATGCCAATGGAAGAAATAACAAAGAACGGTATATCAGCATTTACAATGATCAATATTTTTGCTGACAGGAATTACGATTCTGCAAAATCTTTCAATGAAATTACCAGGAAATTTTCGGATGCAATTAATTCATGGAAAAAGACTGCTTATGAACGAGAATCAAAACAGTTAAGCCATGATCAAATTGATTATATCTGCAAATCTGTCACTGAGATGATGAACCGCTATAAATTATATACGGAGTATAAGAGCGGTAATCTCATGAATAAATACTACTTTGACGAAGAGGTGATGCATGACTGGCTTCTCTATGCAACAATTTCACCATACGGGCAATTATCTGAAAAACAGGTATTTGCTTTTGAATCTATTGAAGACAAAATCATGGATAATCCATTTCTTCTTTTAGACATCTTCAAATATTTTGGTAGCACCAATGATGCTACTGAATATTGTAAAAGATATCTTGTTGGACGTGATAAGAATATTTCTAATCTTGTATTCGATTATGCAGAATATATTTTTAGATTAGGGGACAAAAAATAAAACAAAGTGGACAACAGATATCTATATTTATTATTACGCAGTTAAGTAAAGTAAAGGAGTGGACATGAAGATAGCAGTATATTGTGCTTCTGTTTTTGGAAACAACGAGGAGTATGTAAAAGCCGCCAGAGAACTTGGACAGTGGATCGGTAAAAGTAACCATGCACTTGTATATGGAGGTGGAGAATCTGGATTGATGGGAGCTGTTGCAGAGGAAGTTTATGCATCAGGCAATGAGGTCATTGGTGTGGTTCCTGAAAATGTTGAGTTTATTAAGTCACGTCCACAACCATATGTGACTAAATTGATTACTACAGAGAATATGGGTGAGCGAAAGCAGAAAATGGTGGAACTGGCAGATGCATTCATCGCATTACCAGGAGGTATTGGAACACTTGATGAAATTTCAGAGGCAATCGTTCTTACGAAAATCTCTGAATTACAAAAACCATGCATTTTATTCAATCGAAACAGCTTTTATACACCGTTACAAGAGATGTTAAAGAAAATGGATCAGGCTGGTTTTTTATGGGGAGATCATATGGAACATGTGTTGTTTTCGGATCATCTGAATGAGATTGAAGCATTCATAAATAAATTCAAATAATCATGTTGAATATATGACAGGGATTTACGAATGTATTGATATCATTTTAGTTAATCGACACCAAGAATACAAAAAACATTTTGCATCATCTATTGATGCATATACTTTTCTTAAGGAGGAATTTGATAATGAATAAAGTAAAACTTATGAGAAACATCTATTGTTATATTGATAGATGCTTCAAAGACGCGTATAAAATGGAAAACCGGAAATACGACAAAACAACATACAGTATTGATTTCATCTTGTTTAAATCTAAGGAAGATGAAATGTATAAATTTTGTCCAGTAATAAAATGCCTATACAAGAGGGTCTATACAAGGGTTATATATAGACTCAATCATAATTTGGAAAAGAATTTTGGTGTGAGACCTGTGTTGCTTTTGAAAAATAGCGATCCAATTAATGCTGTCCATATTAGATATAATCAAATTGATCCAAGTCACACGCAGGCATTTTTCAAATTATGCAATGCAGAGGATGATACTTTCATAGCATTTGATATATTTGATGACTTCACAGAATGTTGCGTTAATGGTGAAAACCTGTATAAAACTTGCGTTTATTATGCAAAAAGATATGAGACACTGGTATGTACTTACTGGAATCTTACAATTGAAGAATTGGAAAGTTTACCAAGAGATAATGGGAGAAAGCATTTGCCAGATGATCTCTTTCATAATCCGGAAGCTTTCAAGAAGTTATACAAAAAGGCATTTAATGAAGAGATTGGATGCCGATACGACTTCATATACTCAAAGGGATTAAAGAGAATATAGAGAGGAGATACAAACATGAGTATGCATATTTTAAAGGATTTATTTAAAAAATGCTCAAAAATCGAGCACATTGATGAATACAGTGACAGCAAAAAAATAATCGAGGTAGAGGATCATATCACAGAGATCTATTTCGATAATTTTGATGAGATAAGAGACACTGTAAAAAAATAATCCAGTCGTAAAATGCTTCGATTCAAAATATGACGAGGTTATTGATTTCATACTTCATGATTACATTGTCGAGTTTGATGATACCGACTCGTATAATAATTACAAAGCAATGTATGAATTTATTGTGAATGATGTCGTATTGCCTTTATTTTCAGATATGTATAGGGAGTCTGTGTCAACAGGTTATTGTTGGACAAAATCAAATGTCATTAAGTTGATGGATATGTTCAATGATATAGAGATTGATAAAGTCTATTGTAAAATTGATGTGATAGAGGAAAGTACCGATTTAAAACGTGCATCATACAATGTCAAATTACCAGTACGACAGATCACTTTGTATAAAGATATGAATACAAATTATCCGAGAGTTCATGGTAAACTACGTTTAATGTATTCACATCATGATAAATTATTATCTGTTCAATCAGTAGCGAGCCCAATGATCGACTCTATTGCTGTATATGGTAAAGAAAAATTTGAACCAATTAACAAAGATATCGAGGTCTGGGAACAGCTGGTTTTAGCTGATGGTGATTTCAAATCAAGATACTTGGATCAAGCGTATGAATATTCATTAATACAAAAATGGTTTAAACCACTGATTGATCAGTTATCTGATCTGAATAATGATCAGATAAGATATGAGCAATATGCACACTCTAAGAATCCAGCTGTTAAAGGGTTTTCAACTATCGAACATGTAATACGCACAAATGCAACAGGAGACACTGTATGTATCATTGTGATTATTGATAATAAAACAAATCGTGTCGTTGATGTATCAATCTCAAATTATGTCGGCGAATAGTATTGAAATAGGTGGTTAAAGTTAATAGATCATGCCATCTATTTGGAACAAATAGATTCAATCCATTTATATTAAAAAAATAATATGGATTATGTGAAGAAAGGATTTGAAGAGTATGATATTATACGTAGATATTAACGACTTCATTGTAGATGATGTGCAAAAGAACTTACTTGCACATGCAATGATTGCAACTGGAGTTGTTGTAATAACAGAAAAATATCTTTTTAGAGATATCAGTAAATATGATATTGATGATCATATTGCGATCAAACAAATGGAATCGATATGGGGTGATAAATTAAAATATGCTGAGAGCTTGCATCTTCTAAAGGAATCCATCATGTCGTCAAAATCGAATCCACTTTTTACTGCGTTTGCTGAAACGAAGAGCTATATGAATCAGGTTGATGATACAATTGATAATATCATTGATAGTTTCGATAGAAGATCCATGGATGTTAGGAACTTAACAATTGATGAGATGTTTGACGATCAGTCTATTGAACTTTCTAAAAGATATATTGAAATTTATGATTTATATAGAAAATCACCAATTTTCAATGGAGGTAGAGAAGAAGATGTGTGGGGATACATCTGGTTGATAACATCAGCATATAAAGCTCGAAATACCGCCTTTATAAACAACACAGATAGATTCAGAATTGAAAAAATCTGGAAAAAGATGATATTTCATATCAAATATGGATTGCCTCACATTACACAGTTATCGAGTGACAGGAATATAACCGATGCAGATACATACTGCTATCTATTAACGTCAACTTTAAATGCAGAAATTAGAAAGAATCCATTTATGTATTTCATATTATTGGATGAAGCAGCAATGTTTTGCAAAAATAATCAATGCACAATTGATAGTGGTGATTTCATATTCATTATGGATAGTTTGAAATATTCATATCATGATACAACGAAAATATTTAATGATACGATTAACTGGTCAACGGCGTTTATTTCAAACCATGCATTTGAGTACAATATGATGGTTAACAGAGATGAATATGATGATTATTATAAAATTAATCATGATATGGATTGTGAGGTAAAAAATGAATAAAGAAAAAGTACTTACAGATTTAAGTTTAAGTAAGGAGTTATCATATCTCCTTAGACATTGTCCGGAATCCAAACATTTGACAATGGACAAACATGGATGGGTAAAGATATCAGAACTTATCACAAATGCACCGGAATTCACGATGGAAAATATCAAGACAATCGTTGAAACTGACTCAAAGACGCGGTATTCAATAAGTGATGACGGTGAATACATTCGTGCAAATCAAGGTCATAGTATACCGGTAGACCTTGAATTGAAACCGGTGACTCCACCAGAGGTATTGTATCATGGTACAGTTGACCGATTCTTAGATAGCATAAAGGAGAATGGTCTGATCAAGGGAAAACGCCAATATATCCATTTGTCGAAGGATGTAGAGACTGCTCGTGCAGTTGGAAGTAGACGACGTGGTAATCCAGTCATTTTAGAGGTCAATTCTAAGATAATGAAATCTGATGGATTCAAATTCTATTGTTCGGAAAACGGCGTTTGGTTAGTTCAGGATCAGATTCCATGGAAATATCTAAAGATTTACGAGAAATAAAAAAAGAAAAGAAGAGAATGATAAATTCATTCTCTTCTTTTTTTATTCTTATAACTTAAATAATGATTCCAACGGAGATTCTGTTTCAACTCCACCTGTTCGACTCCTATTAATTGCAGTACTTACCATGTCATCAAATGACTCAAAAGTAATTCCTGTAAATGTAGAAGTAACCTGACAGATACGGCGAATAGAAGCCATCTCATAATCATATAAACTCATATCTGGATGACGTCCAATAACCTTTGCAAACTTATATGCTGGATTCTTCTTCCAACGATAAGCTGTTGAAAGAATGACTTCCTCGATTACTGACGGTACACCGAAGTTTACATTGTTCATTTTTTTATTCTTTCGCCATATATTAAGAGCTTTTCCATATGGAACCGTTCCTGGGATCTTACCATATGTTGCAAATCTAAGCATAAGTTGTGCATTTGATGCCTCTTCAAGTAATGAATCAATACAGAATTTCTGTCCTTTGATATACTTAAATACATGGCATTGTGTCTTTCCACTTCCAGGAAGATCAACTGTTTTGATTTCATCTTCATAGAAGTTGTACTTGTGCCAACTTGGAATATTCAATGTATCGAAATGATCGAATTTCCCATTCTTAAAGATTCCAACTGGTGTAATACCAAATAAATTGATCATACCACCGAGATTTTCTGCCATGAAACTATTCTCAAAATAGTTAAGCGGGACATACATCTCAAAATATGGTGTATTTACTACGATATTATTTCCATCATCAATAAACATATCTGATGAATCATTCAAGAGAATATCATCTGGTTTGATCTTGTTGAATCGTAATGTTGAATCGTGGAATTTTTTCATGTTCAAGTTTGTAAGAACTGTTGCTACCTTGTTACTGTTAAGACCGACATACTTTGATGTCTGAATACCCGCACATTTCTCACATAAACATTCATGATTCTTACCAACACCAATACAACCAAATGGGGAATATAAATGAATCTTTCTTCCTACAAATTTTGATGCATTTTCTCTGGTAAGTAATGTCTTTGTTCCATTAACATCGATGAAACGATTTTGGAAATCTGGAATATCAGATTCTTCAAAATCATATTCCAATGTGAAGGTTGTTCCACAATCACTTCCTGGATCACCAATAACTTCAGTCTGAAGTCCAGCCATTAGCTGTTTTGCTAAATAGCCAGTTGAAGCTGTCAATTTGTTAATCTCTATGTCTCCAATAGATGTTCAGATCATATCTTCATCTATCATATTCTTTTACCAAATATAATAGAGCCTCCCGTTTCGGTTTATTTCAACCTACGTCTCACTCCTATTATTGGAGTCTACTTGCTTCGTGTAGATATTTCAATCTACCTTATTTTCAAACCACCTGATATTTACATATCATTTCGTATTTCTACTACATGGTTGTCTAGCTTTCCCTGATCGTTGAACTCATATCTCATCTTAGTGAGATACTTCGTTGCGTCGATTGTCTGTATTCTTAACCTTGATTACCATATCTCCGGAGTTGCCCTTTGCCCTTATTCTGTCACCAGAATAAGTTGGTAGTTAAGACTTAACCAGCATATTGAATAAATTCAATACGTCTATCATATGATAGAAGTTCCCCGCAATTAGAGAGGTACCATGACATTTTTTTACATTTGTCACTTTCTTGTGTTTAAAATGAATATTGAGCACCTATTTCTTTTTGTCTTTTATGATTTCGGATATCTCTTACATATTCTCGGGTGATACCAAATCTTTCAGCAATTGATTTATCACTATATCTCTTTTTTTCTAGCAACTTACAAATTTCATGAATAGTTTCTACTGGAATACTATTTGGTTTTGATTTATCATTGATAGGAAATGTATACTGATTGGATACTTCAGTCCAACATTCACCATATTTGATATGTTTGACGGATTTCGTACTAATGCCAAGTTTATCAGATATATCCTTAAAACTTTTTCCATCAGCAAGCATTTCACAACATTTCACAGCAGTATCTCGGTTCATCTTTGCAAGATGAGAGTTTTCTCCAATATATCCTGCAAGACCATGGATTATAGCATCAATGGTATTATCACGTACAGTTAACCATTCTAAATTATAAAGTTGATTATTCAGTTTATTACCATCTTTATGGTTAGGTACAAGATCTTTATATCCCAAACCGAGTTTTTTATACCTCTTTGGTATCGGGATAAAAGCCATCGATACATATCTATGAATACTTACTTTATGTGAAGTACCATCAATATATATAGTCGCACGTTCATAT
>ULRP01095174.1_pt1 | contig 17064 bp, 12 predicted proteins | sample 1955521 | NCBI WGS metagenome assembly ULRP01 (sample SAMEA4835685, study PRJEB28245) | human gut metagenome | biome: gut microbiome; material: fecal sample | place: Denmark | collected 2008
TTTTTATGAAATTGAATTTGCGAAATATATTTTACCTTATCAACGTATAACCTATGACTTCAATATATAAAACGCTCATCTTTTTTATACATTTGCACAAAGAATAATTTGTATATTTATATCAAAAAAAGTCGCATGAACGATAATGTTCATGCGACTTTTAATTGCATAGGTTTTTCGAAAATCTCTTGAAAAAAGATTAACGTTTCGAGAACTGGGAAGCCTTACGAGCTTTCTTGAGACCGTATTTACGGCGTTCTTTTTCACGCGGGTCGCGTGTGAGGAAACCAGCTTTTTTGAGAGCCTGACGGAAATCGCCGTCGACTTCCAAAAGGGCACGGCTGATGCCGTGACGGATTGCGCCGGCCTGGCCGGACGGGCCGCCGCCTTTAACGTCAGCGATGACGTCATACTGTTCGTTTACGCCAGTAAGTACGAGCGGCTGACGAATAACCAATTCCAGTGTTTTACGACCGAAATATTCGTTCAATTCTTTTTTATTAACTGTGATTTTACCCTGACCCGGAACCAGACGAACTCTAGCAACGGATGTCTTTCTACGGCCAGTGCCGTAGTACTGTGCTACTGCCATGAAATCTTCCTCCCGGTATTAATTAGCGAATGTTTAACTTCAAAACTTCAGGTTTCTGTGCCTGATGCGGATGTTCAGCACCTGCATAAACGTTCAGTTTGCGATACATCTGTTCACCCAATTTGTTTTTCGGGAGCATGCCGCGAACTGCCATTTCTACAACGCGTTCCGGATGTGCTTCGAGCATATGGCCGGCCTGAGTGAATTTTGCTCCACCGGGATAACCGGAATGATGGAAATAGTTTTTCTGGATCATTTTCTTACCAGTTAATTTAACTTTTGCTGCGTTTACTACGATTACATAATCGCCTGTATCAACATGCGGGGTAAAAGTAGGTTTATGTTTTCCCCGAAGAATTTTAGCTACTTCGGCAGCAAGACGGCCTAATGTCTGGCCTTCAGCATCAACAACAAACCATTTGCGTTCGATGTTGCCTGCATTAGCCATAAATGTAGTTTTCATGCTGTGTAATTCCTCCCTGAATTTAACTAACTGACCAAGCTTTTGGTGCTCTTTCTCCGGGGCTAAGTGGAGTCCAAGTGAAAAGCTTACTTATTTATTTTACAGATTTGGAAATGTCTTGTCAAGCACTTTTTTTAAACTCAGACTCAGATGCAGCGTACCGCTGCAACAGACTCAGAATAGTAAGGCGCAGGAGCGCCTAGAAAGGCTCCCATAATAGGGGAGCTGGCCGCCGCAGGCGGTCTGAGGGGTTGCTTTTCTGAATATTTTTTAGCATCACTCAGCCTTGCGATGCTGATCAACATACCGCTCTATCCACGAACGTATCAATGCCGATTTGTTAACACAATACGTCTCTGCTACCTCGTTAAATTCATTTAACAGTTTTTCTTCAATTCGAATCTGGAGTACTTTTGTTTTTTCCCGTGTTTTCTCTGCCATTATGTCACCCTTTTCTTCATTTATCCTTATTATTTTTTCCTTATCAACGATAGGCATTTTTCTCACTTTAATATCGCCTTTATCGCTTTTGCTATTTCAATAACATCTTTTTCAGTATTATCCGCACCAAATGTAACTCTAATAGTTCCTTCTGCATAATCTTTTGGAGTATTAATAGCTTGCAGAACATGACTAATTTGTGTATTAACCGAATCGCAAGCCGAACCTGTTGAAACGCAAATGCCTTTTAAATCCAAACGATGTAACAACATTTCTCCATCAGCTTTATAAAAAGAAATATTTACATTCCCTGGAAGATGGCGACTAGCTCCATTACGTATAAAATCAAGATCAAATTCATGAAGTGCGGTTAAAAAAGTTTTTTCTATCAACAAAAGCCGTTTCTTCTTTTCCGCCATTTGATCTATATTTTTCTTAAGAGCTACTGCCATCCCTACAATTGCTGGCACATTTTCCGTCCCGGCGCGATATCCCATTTCCTGAGATCCACCGTCAGCATAAGGATGCAAATTTATCCCTTTTTTCATATATAAAAAGCCAATGCCCTTGGGCCCATTAAATTTATGCGCTGAGGCAGAAAGTAGGTCAATGCCCTCATCATGAACATTAATCGGTACATGCCCCATAGCCTGTACCGCATCAGTATGAAAAACACTTCCATAGTGGTGTGCAATACGGGCCAGTTCATGAATCGGTTCAATTGTCCCAATTTCATTATTTGCATACATAATTGATACAATGCCCGTGTTAGCAGATATCTTACTTTCCAACGCAGAAGGATGCAAAACACCTTCTGTGTCTACAGGAATATAAGCAACGGGGATTCCAAGTTCTTCCACCGTTCGACACGAATTGAGTATCGCATGATGCTCTATAGAGGATGTAAGAACCCCATTTTTTCTTTTTCCCATAAATAACGACGATTTAATAACCCAGTTATCACTTTCTGTACCGCCAGAAGTAAAATAAATTTCTTCTGGAAGAGACCCAATACATTCGGCAATTGATTCACGAGCTGAACGAAGTGCTTTTTTCGATGCTCTAGAAAACACATACGGCTGAGAAGCATTTCCATATTGATCAAGGAGATAAGGCTTCATAGCATCGAAAGCTTGTTCACATAATTTAGTTGTAGCAGCATTATCAGCATAAATCATAAAGTTCCATCTCCCTACTCAAAGAGAGTGCATCCCTCATCTTTGAATTCTTCAATTTTATCATTTAAATCATCTACCGTACATTCCAGATAATCTGCAAGGCAATCCATGCAATAAAAATTTTCGATTTCTTTCCCCAACAGCTTTTTATTAATTCCAATTGTATTTTTATCTAATTTTTTTTTGCCGCAAACAATGCATTCATAATTCATAACTACCCCTTTATAGTAAATGACGGCATCTGCTTGTCATCGTTCTTATATTCTGAATCAAGAATAGAAAGCTGACGCCATATAATCTTTCGCATATCAATAGCCGGACGAAGGCAGTACCGATTGAAATCCCGTCGATTCACATCATTAACGGTCTTAACATTCGGAAAGAGTAACTTGAGGTATGCAGTTGCAATTCTCTTTACAGCTTCTGTATGTCGCACATAAGCGTTTCCAGAAACTTCTACAAGTTCATCTACAATAGCACGGTAACTGGCATCGTCTCGAAGCATATGCATTACAGTACAAAAATACTCCGTATTCAGAGCCCAGCCACAGACTTTCAAGCTATCACTCATCTTTGGAATGTCCCAGCCCTTGATAAACCCATGAATTCTGTCAACAAGTGCACTTTCCTGAAATAATGATGGCAGTTCTGAAAACATGCTCTTATATTCATCCATATTGTCTATAGAAATATTTCCAAGAAGAACAATTCCAGCAGAAGATTCCCCTTCATACCCACCGATATTGAAGTGTCCTCTTTCCATGTAACCTTGCATAATAGAGCGCATTTCATTAACATCATTAAATGTTACAAGTTTCACCTCATCAATGGCAACGTAATCTGTTCCAACAACGAATCCAGGAGTATGACGGGCAGTGTCATAGAACATTTTTGCACGAGTAATTTTACCACCATCCGTCAAAAGACCATACTTGCTAATATTACCGAATACATAAGACTTTCCTGTGCCTTTAGGAGCCAGTTCAAGCAAGTTCAATCTTTTTTCCAAAAATGGCAGCAAACGTGTCAACATAGCCAACTTCTCGTTTTCATCTTTATACCCATTTGCATTATAATCAATTGCCCCGAGTAAGACATCGATCCATTCCGAAACTGAAAATTCAGAACGAGCATCTTTGTAATAGTCAAGATCAGCAATGTAAGGGCGAAAACTGGTGAAGCCTGTCATCTTAATTTTACCAGATATTTTAGGTCTCGCCGTATCATCTGGAAACCTATAACCAAGTTCAACAATTCCCCATGTCTCCTGACTCTGGGTAAGTTCATCTTTATATCGTTCCCAGACAATCGGTTCTATAATAGTTTCCTTATGAGTCAAATCAAAATCCGGAAGGGCAAAGGAAATTTCTCCAGTCTTGATATCTATATCCACACTTATTTTTGTAAGTATTTTAACCCGTTCATTTTCATAGGTGATTTGGTTTTTGATGCGCAGCCATTCATCCTTTTTTGGAAGATATTGATTTATAAATTCAGTCACGTCTTCAATATCATAGTTACCGTCTTCATCTTCAAATCTTTTTAGTACCCAATCTCTGAGAAAAGATGGCAATCCCAACGAAGAAAAAAAATTACTCTTCGTAAGGTCTTTATATACCACCATGTCCTCAAAGCATTCCCGTAGCTTATCATCCATTTACAAAAAGCCTCCTATAACAAGTCATTTATTTGCTGACCTTCGCGTTCTACAATAAGTGGAAGCTTTTCAGCAATTTTATTATCTCCTGTGTATACATCAATATGATACGTACCTTTTTTCTTTATGTCAGGCATATCTACTCGGTAATATCCATTGCCCATTGAAACAGCAAAATATTTTTTCTGACCAATCTGTATTGATACATCCGATTGTTCTTCAGTTAAGAATATTTTTATTGCAGCCTTTTTACGGAAGCTAACTTTAATCTTCGGAGTTTTATTTATAGTATCCAGATTAGAATTCACTGGCATAATATAAACTTCGATATTCTTGTTAGAATATGTAAGCGTAATGATGGGAACACATATCTCTTCTAGTGTAGCGCCACCATGAGCTTCGACACCGATTTTCCGGCTACCTTTAAACCTATCATAATTTGCAAGTGCCCAGAAGTCGCCAGCATCAACAGCATACTCAGGTTTCTCATCAAGTTCGCTCTTTTTGCAGCATCTTCCAGAATGAATTCCTTTCTCAGCCATCTCATAAATGTTTTCTTTATCATAACGAATAACCAAGCGACTTGCTCCATGGTCTGCAATCATTACAGCTTCATTTATATCTCTGTTTATAAGCTTCGCCTGAATTTTTTTTAAGACATCTTTGATGATTTCTAACTCTTTTATCAAATGAATTGGAAGTTTTGAATGTCTGTAATAGTCATAGTCATTTTTTCCATGATGCTTAATATCATCGAGGTCTTTGATATCCACAATCTGATTCTCATTCCATTCATCCTTAAATTCCTTATTAAATTCTGTAATAGACGGAATTTCCGAACGGCATATTTTTACGTTAATTTTCAGTTTGAGTTCATTGCAAACGCTCTGTATATATCCAAGAAATTCAACCCCCATTGAGTCCATAAAATAAAGCAAGGATTTTGGCTTTGAAAGATTCTCTACCAAAGCAGACCTTGGCGGCAGTATAGAAATATAGTCACGTTTTTTTGCCTGCTCCAACACAAGATCATAAAAATCAGGAAAAATCTTATTGATAACTTTCTGATATTTATATTCAGAAAAATAATGGTTAAGCAATTCATTTTTAAAGTCATATGGTTTTAAGTATGCTGCCAGTTCCGGGTATACTTTTACCAGAATATTTGTTATCTTTTCGCGGTTTCCTTCAGTCCCATAACGTTCAAGATATGCAAAGATTTCTTCTTTTTCTTTTTGAGTATTATCTGTTAAATAATAAATTTCATTTTTTCCTTTACCAACAGCCACTTTACAGAAACTGCCAAGCTCAACCTGAGGATTACCTATTCGGCGAAGCACCTTCTTTCTACTGTTATAACAATCCCAAAAATCTTTGTCTGAGGAGGATTTATTGAGTATCCCCCGATAAATATTAGAAGGCATTTCCCTCACAAAAGAGGAATGTACAGCCGCATCATTAAGGCACCAGTTTCCTTTTATTTGATATAATTTTAACGCAATAAAATACAACCAGCGCTGATTATGATTCGACTGCACATCATCATCAAGATTAGACTCACTCTGTTCAAGCCGTCTATGATCACCAAATTGACGATCTATAACGTCTGCCCAACTAGAATCCTTGTCAAACAAAGTAAGGGCGTAATTCCATTCTTCTTCAGTCCCCATACTTTCTGAAAGCCTTTTTGTTACCGAATCCTTCAAAGAAAGAATATCGTAAGCCTTGGTCAGATCTATAATATTGTACAGCGCATACGGGAATTGTTTTTTTGTTTGACTGGTGACCAAATAGATTTTTGATTCATTAGTTTGTTCTACGGCAACAGCAAAATTTTTGAGCCCTTTTAACACTTTTACGTTTTCTGGAAGCGAGAGAGCCGGCGAACAAAAAAAGATTTCCGGGATTGTTGCTAAATTTCCATCAAGGAGGGCAAGGCGCCTTTCCAAGCGTGGATCACGGACATTAAAAAAACGTTTGCATTGATAAGTAATGATTACCATATGTCCCATTGTCGACATATGGAGTATTTCGTTCAATTGAGCAGTTAGCTTTTCTTCGCCCATCAATCTTAAATAAGAAGAAAGCCCTGTCACAAAACAATCGTAAGCCTTTGTTTGTAAATCATGAAGAAGATTTTCAATCCTAGGGAATTCATCCATATCGCTATATTGCGAGACAGGTATGGATTTAGGGGCTTCTGGCGTCATCGGACAAAATTCAGCTAAAAGCTTGCTAAGATCCTCCCTATTCTGAACATCTACAATTAAAGGCTGGTAATCATCTTTTTTCAGGAACCTCCTGATTTTTTTTGCACATTCTTCATAATTCATTTTTTCATCAGTTTCCTTTTATAATTTCCATCCCAACAGTCATGTTGTCACGAATCAGCTCTTTCAAGTATTTCTTGACATCATCGACATTCATTTCATCAATTTTTTCTAATGCCTTTGCAGCTCCTTCTTGGTTATACTTCGCTTCAGCCATTTTTCTCAACTTTTCATTCACGGCAGGTAACTGGAACCAATCATAAGGTTCATCTGGAATCTTATTTTCCAAATATTGCTTTACCTCACTTATATCCGTGAGTAAAACCGCATAATTATTAATAATTTTACTAACAAAAATCTGATCAAGAGCATCACTATCATTCATTTTTGAATAGAAAGTCGCCTTTTCAAGATATTCCTTAGCTCTCGAAACAGAAGTAGCATCGGGATGGCGGTGATTGAGTGTCTCAAAAGCATCTCTGGCTCTTGTGACTTCATCTGCTGGAACAAGAGCAAGGATTGGCATATGATGCTTTCTCGACCATTCTCTTGGAGTAGTAGAATGCGTCTTTTCGCTCCAAAGTTTTTTTAGTTGCTCATATCCGAGAGAATCACGATAGTTTTTAGTTTCACGGTCTACCAGCTTGAAATAAGCAGACTTATCCATAACAAAGGTCCCAGAGCCAGGAAGTTTATTGAAGAGTTCCTGAACTTCTTCATCATTAAACTCATCCAAATAGTATTCACATACCTTCATGAATAAACCTGTTTGATTCCTGTAAAAATGGTCAAAACCCTTACCATCTGCTTTCAGAAGATCTAGAAAACTTCTTTTCTGCCTTTCATCAGAAAGCCGCCCGTTTCTTTTTAAATTATAAAGCATTTCCACAAATGGTTCGATTCCACCGAAAGAACCTTTAGCAGCCAAAAAGGCAATTCGGATATTGTCACACCGGCTAATCCAAGAAGCCAAAGTACCCGCATAATTTGAGTTTTTCGGAAGAATTTTATTGCTTTCAGCAATTATCTGGTATTCAAGAATTACTTCTTTGATTTTTTGATTGGCAGTATCAATATTCCATACCCAAGTTGAAGCATCTGCATCAAATTTACGACTAACAACATTGATATACTGGCCGCCGTCTTTAATTTCATTTGCAAGAGCCGGCAGTATTCCATTATCATATTGCTGCAGATATTTCTCCATTCCTTTGATGCAATTATCTTTTGAGAGGAAGACCTGCAACTCTCCCGCAGCTTCAGGGTAATTTATATAAAGCTTCCCGATTTCATTCGCAATATCGCTTTCAGTCTTAAAGCTACCCACAAGGTTACCATTGTTTGCAATCCCCATATAGTAATCAATAAACAATGAAATGATTTTACCGGGAGTTTTGAACGAATTTTCGGGAATTAATTCCTTTAATGTCCAAATTGGGAACCCATACTCCTTCATTTTGTTTCGAATGATACCTCGTGTCTGTTCTACAGAAGTACAAAGAGATTTCGAAACATTAAAGGCAATTGCACTTGACTCATTGAAAGCTTTTTCTTCAGCGGTTAGCGCAACAATATATTTATCCTTATATTTTTTATTCGGAGTATTCTGAAGCTTAATCACCTCGTCTATCATTTCTTTAAGCTTGTTCAGAGTAAGTTCATCATTCGAGAGGCCATCGCTCCACGAATATGTACCATCCGTATATTCTTTCAGTACGAATCCCATTATAAAGGCGGAAAGGTTACAGGGCATAAAGCCATACGGATATTCTTTCAGTAAATCGTAAATATCGCGGATAGAAACACGACCTGCTTCTTTAAATTCTTTCTGTATTTCGTTATCCACTGTACGTTTGATTTTAGAAATTAGGAGATTAGGATGTGTTTCCCAATATCGAGGATCTTCCCATGCATCTTTTAAAGCTGTTTCTAGTTTGGTTTGAACATTTCCGGAAGAAAACATCTGCCGTGTTTTTCTATTTACACCGCATTCCACGCCTAATTTCAGACTGCTTGGTGTATACATCGTTGGAAGTACGTTATACTCGGCTTCCAGGCAGTCCGGAAATTTTTTATGGTCTATTTCCCGCAGAATATCTTCGAGAAATTTCTTCGAAGTAGCCCGTTCACCTGCTGGCTTTTCTTCGGTAAATATGAGAAATTCGCCTTCGCTGAGACGTTCTTTCCATTTTTTCAGAGATTCCTTTGCATTTCTGGCGTATTGATTCGCAAGACCGTTATCTTTACCAGTCTGATACATAGACTGCGCCATTTCATCGCGATACTGGTTATACCCATCCTGACCAAAAGGCGTCCGTGTAGCATCAATAAAGATGAGATGATAGGAGCCATCTTGTAGGGCATTCTGAATCTTTTTGCCCAGGAGGATGGATTCATTATCATCTTTAGCATAACAAATTACAGCAGGTATTTTACCTCCAGATTCTTCTTCAATATTACGCATACGTCGGATTGTTACATCGAAATCTGATACGGATGCATGGCGTATACTATATCGTAATTTCAAAGCAGCATCATCCAGATTAAGTGCATCTTCTACCGTAGTACCGTCGTTTAGCGGCTCAGTAATAAGGGTAGATGTTGATTTTTTATCTATTTCTTTTTTGTTCTCATCCAGAGCAGCACCGCTTATTTCATTAATGTAGGCATTATACTGGTATTTCCCGCTTCCGAGCGATCTCTTGTAAAGGATCTTATCTCGGACAAGTTTTTCAGCAATACGAGAAGCACTGTCTTCTAGATCAGATCCTTCAAAAGCCCCATCAAGATTTTTTTCGTTCGGAATAAACATTTCTACCGTATCTGCAGCATGTTGGGAAATAGCCTGAAGAAGAAGTATGGCCTTGAGAATACGCTTTTCTTCTGAGGAAAGTCCACGATTCGCCGTTCGTTCATAATAATCGAGAACAGTACGTACATCATGAGCCAAGCTATCTCTACCTTTATCATAGAAGAATTCCCAAAGCATGTCGACGGTAAGCAATGGATTGGTACTGTCACTGCCTCCATCCGGCCCGTAGTTATCTATAAACCACTGGAATCCTTTGATTTCATCTCCACGATCATTTTTAATAAAGTCAAACATGCTCCGCTGATTTGAATCAAACACTTGGGAAATATGTTTTAAAAGAAGAGCTGTATAAGGATGAATCGGTAAAATACCAGTCATCTCTTCATCCTTGATTTTAGCAGTTGTACCAATATTTTTTCTGGATTTCTTGGTGCGGTCAGCTAAATCATCAAGAGTTTCATCCCATTCTTGGAGGACAACGGGATCTTTTGTTTTCTCCATAGCTGCTCCCATAAGCTGGAATGCAATATTTTCAGGAAGCGCAATTTGGCTATGAGGGGAGACAAACCGTCCATTCAACTTGATATAATCCTTGTCACCTTCTGGAAAAAGGCTGGCACTTACATGTGTTACCAGCACAAAATAGAATGGCTCCGTTTCACTTAATTCAAGAATCTGTTGAAAACCGGTAAGATTTCTGGAATTATTCAAGAAATATTCTGTAAACTCATCCCAGATGAATACGATTGCTTTAAGATTGTTAGCCTGAATAATATCTTTAATCCAATTGGTAAGATCTTCAGATGTCATTGAGAATACCCGGATTTGTCGTTCATGGGCAACTTTAAAAACTTTTTCCATCAAGGCATGAAGTGATTCACCAGAATATTCTCTGAGTTTTTTTACAATAGCGTCTACATCATCTCCACCAAAAAGATTATCATATCCTTTCACAAAGACATTAAAGCTTTTTTTGTTAAGTTCATCTGAAAGGTATCTAATAATAGCTTCTTTAAGGGAATCCTGTCCTTTATTTTCTATACCGGCTTTTTCAAAAGCATTTTCAATGCTTTCCTGGATAGCAAAAAAAAGATCATTATCTCCGTGGATACTCGATGAACCATAACGATGTACAGTCAAAATTTGTCCGCTGTTTTTAATCTGTTTAAAATTATTTTTTAAATCCTTATCCAGCCCGTACTTATCGAAGTATGCATCAGTTTCATTTTCATTCGCATCAAGTAATTTTTTTAAGGTGAGGACAGCATGGGATTTCCCCGTTCCGTATGCACCTTCTACCCAGATAGAAAGTTTCTGCTTCCGATTAATCACACTTACAGTAGTTTTAAGCAAGTTTACAAAAGTCTGATGCGGATAGAATTTTTTCCACATATCTGGATTATCATTTATGACCTTTTCATTGACTGCCGGAAAATAATCCGGATCGATATCAAAATAATGGCGATATGTTTCCATTCGTTTCTTCCTCCCTTAAAATAATTTAAGCACATCAACAGATGTCTTTTCGGGATTTAATGTGATTGTATCCAAATCTAGAGTAAACTGCGTTGTAATAAATTCTGGATGGTTGATTGATAAGCCGGTCAAAATTTTTTCCATTGTATCATGATCAAGGCAGAAAATTTCTGCTGGACTAACGCCATTACTATCCACATTAAAATTAAGTAGGCGAGAAAGCGTAAATTGGTAATAGTTACCACAATTCTCTGCAAACTTGTAAAGAGAATAAAGAATTACATTGGGATCAGGCGAAAGCCACTTTCTACGGTGAAATGAATGAAGAGTAATTGTTTCATTGCCGGATGCATTAACTTTTTTCGTATAATCACAATCCCCAAGTCCAATAGATTCTCCTAAAGGTGTTGTAACAAGTATTATTTTTAGTGCATCTGAAACATTTCTTTTTCCTAAACCTTTTGTATCATTTTCCATGGCTTCATTGAGCATATATTTGAGTCTATCTTGAGTGATATTCTCGTTAAACGGTACATTTTTGATGAACCAATTAAATTCTGGAGTGTATGCCAAATTGCAAAGCATAAGAGCCCATGTCAAATCAGAATCACTTCCGAGATTAAACAACATCTTTGCAAATTCGTTTGCTTCATTTCTTGTATACTTGTTATCACCGTGTAATCTGTTAAATGTGACGAGTCCTGCATCTTTGATGAAATTTAAAAAAGCATCTTTTTTCTTGTTTGCCACTTCTCCATGACCGTCTGAATCCCAAAATTCCCTGCTTCCACGGTCTTGGAAATACAGTTCAATCCATCTTTTTCTAACACCAAAACTGAAATATCTATCCAAACCCTTCATTTGTCTTTCTCCTCCAATTCTATTACGGATAGAGTTGTATCTTAAACAATGTTCATATATATCATGGCATTGATAGCAGTGAATACAACTATTTGATATCTTTAATCCATTGCTCATATCAATACAATTTGCCGTACAATTAGCTTCACAAACACCGCAACGAACACAATATATACTTTTAATAACTACGCTTCTAAAAAGCGATATAAATTTAATATCATCCTTTCCATTACCACATTGAGGAAAAGTAATCTTTATTCCTGTTTTTTCTGTCTGTAAATGTACTGAATAAATTTTTTCTTTAAAACTAATGGAAAAATCATTAGGAGTAAGCTCAACAAAATCTCCAATTGTTTTCGCCCATTCCTTCCATCTGTCATTTAGATTCCGGACAATAATAACAGTTTTTCCGTTTTTTACCTCAATCAAATGACTATCTGAGCCAAAATTAAGTTCACGTCCTGTTTTTCTGGTTTTCCACAATCCTTCATCAACAAATTTATTCATCTGGTCTTTAGTGAAATTTATTTTTCCACTGGTAGACTTTATTTTGTCTAGCAGACCATTTACTTCTTTGGGATAACAAACTGCTTTCATATATTCATGTTTCCCAGAAGACATGGGGCAAACCAAACAGCCGACTCTTGAATTTCCTTTTTTATAAGCTTCATTAAGACGAAGCTTTCTTTGATAAATATAAGTAAAGAGTTCCGCTGAATTCCATTCGAGAATTGGATGAAAACTGAATTGCCCTCTTACTTTTTTACCATCATTCAACTCGTCATATTCACTTCTTGATAGACTTTCGTCTCCCCGAATGCCGGTAAAAGCCATCCCTCTGACATTTGGATTTTGAGTATATTCCCTGAGCAACAATATCTGCGGAGCAGATTTATGAACACTGCAACACCATCTTATAGTTACTGCTGGGGGACCAAAAACATTCCAACTTTGAGCGGGCGACAAGCAAGATTTAGCCTTTAGAAATTCTACTTTAATATCTTTACAATCTTGTTCTATTGATTTTATTTCTTTATAGGTATCTGGTGACTCCATCCCAGTATCTCCAAACAACACCTTAAATTTATTGTGCGGCAAAGCTCGTTGGACGAGGTCAAGTGTAACTACACTGTCTTTTCCCCCACTAAAGGCCACATAAAATACATCGACCTTATTGTTATATTCTATATAAGTATTGTAAATTTTCTTAATAGTATCCTGTGCCAGAGCATCGATAATTTTCTGATTCTTTGCAACCATGGCAGGGATATCCACAAAGCGTAATGGTTCATCATTAGGTTCTGGTTCTTCGAACAGAATCAGTTCTGGTGCCGTATAGACAGTCCCTCCTTTTGTCTTGGCTACTCGTCTCCCACGATAGATATAATTATTTGACTCTGCCCACATATATGGGAAATCGTCTTTCTTTTCGTAATTCCAGTATTTATCAAATCCAAGTATATCGAGTTCTTTATAATAAACTGGCCTAGGTTCTTTGCTGAATTTTAAAGGTGAGCTTTTTAGCAGAAAACCTCCTGTTTCAGGATCCCAGTCATATGAGTACATATTGTTATTATTCCTTTCTGTTTCGCATCTCACGTGCTTTTATTAAAAGGGAATCAATCCCCTGATATGAGCGGCGGCCTATATACCCTTTCTCGTAGAGAAAAGATAGCACATTAGTTTTTTTTAATGGCACTCCACTGATGGCAATTGCTCTTATTACAAGATCATCATAGTCCTGAATATCACTAGATTGTTTAACCATAGCACCAAGCACACAGTTTATGTTAAATCCAGTATGCATGAGTTTAAATTGCTTACTGTGGAATGCTAGATAATTTTCAAGCAAATATTCGTTCCATGGGTAGGTGGAATCAGGAAATAGTCCAAAATTCTTTACCTCTGAAATTGGCACATAGTCATCAGGACAATAGCGGCTCAAAACCTCGTCCGTTTCGCTAACTCTATAGATGACGTAATCTTTTCTAACAAATTCGTCTTCACTGACTCGAGCCACATTTTTATATAAGGAGTCAAAATAAACCACTCTTGAGCCGACATTAGAAACAAAGGATAAAATTTCTGATAATGTGAATTTCTGTCTGTTTTTTCCATAAATTGAAAAGATGTCGCTCATTGAAAGTGGCTTTTCTTTGCTGCTGATGACATTTCCATTAAACGAAAACCGATTTTTAAGTTTATACTTCAAAGCATCTCGCCAACCGATTATGGGAAAAGCTTCGTTTTTTTCATAAATGTAGGGAAAAAGAATCTTTATATTATTGTAAAGTTCGTTACCGCTTAAGAATCCATTCTTATTAATTTCATCTTGAATTAAATTAGCAATGTCGTTTAGTTCTTCATCAGATACTGCAAAGCAATCCGCATGAAAATATACGCCTTTGCTTGCCCGCACAAATTCTAGATTTGCACCAAGGATACCTCGAATGGTACCTTCTGGTATATTGGGTAAGATATGAGCTATCTCAGTAATCTTCATAGGATAAACGTGATTTTTGAGCAGTCTTCGTATTTCTTCTGTAGGGTCAGCTTCTCCCAAGTGTTCTTTCGAAAGATAACTTCTTTCAAAAACATATTTATCCCCTGCATAATAAGCAATATATGACTTTAACATATCCGTGTCATACATTTTACAATCCAAGAAATTATTGTAGAAATGTTGGAACACTGCTTCATAATATACGGTTGTTGCACCATCAGAAAAACAATGATCGATGTAATTAAAAAGCTTTGAGTGGAGCTCTTTGCTGAGCATTTCATCAGGAAGGTATATTTTCCCTTCGTGCTCAATACCACATTTTTTTATAATCAGGTTTATCTGGTCGTTATCGAGTGTAAGGGGACTCGCATTAGCCTCTTCATAATACCGCCGAAATTTTTTCGTATCGATAAATGAACCTAGACGGAAACCATTATGAAAATATTTTTTTAAAACAGAGTAAAATGCGGCAGTATCGCAGAAAGAATCTTCCTTGTTACCACTGTCTTCCTGACAAGGCATCTTCGGATGATTCTGGAAGCAATTCGCAGAATTCTTTTGTTCTATGGCATTAGTCTGGCCTTTGTATTTTTTGACAGCAAAGACATAGGATAATATTTGTTCGCAGAGTTTTTTAGAATGAATAATCTTTTTTGTCTTTAACCGATTTATAATTTTTTCTATAGTACCTAAATCATTAACATCTAGCACAGATGTACGGATTTCACCGCTTTTACAAAGGAGGATATCAGCAGTTGTGATAGCATTTTTTATCCCTGCTGCTTGTTCTGCTGATATATTTTTGTTAAGCCATGCTATGAAATCAGAGTGTCTATTCGCAAGTGATTCTGACATCTCCTTTGCCTCCTTCAACAAGTTTTTATATCTTTCAGGTTTTTTCTTAAAAATTTCAATAATATCGTATTGCCATTTATAAGCAGGGCGTAATCCTTCTTTCCCACTAGTTAAAGCATATTCCAAATGTGCCATCTGTAAGCTGATTCCGCTTATATTACGGAACTTTTCATCAACCGTATATCCATTTTGCTCAGCTAATAAACGAAGTTGTACTGATATATTCGCTACAGCTTCAGCTCTTTGTATCTTTTGTTTTCTAATATCTAAAAGGCCCTGCAACAAGATTGCCGCTTCATGCAAATTCCAAGATATTCTATTCACCACACTTTCATCCTTTCCTACCAAATTTTAGAATTTAATCTTTCTCTCTTTAATTCAGGACACTACGTTCTGATGTCTGTGTTTCGTCAGTAAAATCAGACTGATTTCATCTTACTTTTATATATTTCCCAGATTTAATCCGTTCATCTTTCGGCTTTTCAGCATCTGCAGGAATAGCCCAAGATTTACCAAACTTTCGTACTCCTGGAATTCTCCCTTCCTGACATAGAGTATTAATACGCCGTTCTCCTAAACTCCACTTAACCGAAGTTTCTTTTATGGTCATAAACTCATCCATATTTTTTACCCTCCGCTATAATCATGACCCATTAATACTTATAATTTTTATTTTACTCTAAATTTAGCACATTATCAATTGCCATTTATTTTTGTTGCATAATTGAATTTGATATAACAAAAAATACCGATATAGCACCATTTCCAATAGTACCCGTATCGGTATTTTCCTTTTTCATTTTATGAGTCTATACGCTTCAACACTTCGTCTGCAGGAATAATCATCATAATAACGACGGAAAATGACCTTGCGATACATTTTCGAAAGACTTGCAAGGATTCTCCAGATTTTCGAACGTCTTTGCATAAAAAAAACAGCATTACAGATGGAAACGATACAAGGCCAACTTCCATAAGATCCGTTACCATATCTTTTCCCACAAGTTTCTTTTCGATTTTTTACATTCACGTTGTTGGCAATAGAATCACGGTGCAGTCTGAAATCTTGAATAATATTACGACCGTGTACCATTGATCATAAAATTTGGCTATGCACAGGATTCGCAGCGGGACGCCGATTATGGCGTCCCCTACAGGCGGTCAAAGACACGCTTCCAATTTTTTGCTGCCCGTCACTGCTTTTTGCTGCACTTTGCTGTCTTTTGCTGCCCTCCATCACCTGTATGCGATTTCGTAGGGGCGGCCATACCGGCCGCCCGCCTTGAATGATGGCACCGTCTCGGAATTTATGACGGACTGTGCATGGTCATAATACAAAGACGAAAATAGCCGCTCACATTTCTCAACAAAGCGGCTATTTTTGTAAGTGTTCAATCAATATGATATTCCTGATAAAACTTTTCCCTAGCCTTTTCATCGTCGATGGCTAGTTCCAGATCTTTCAGACGGCCATCGGCTTTCAGCAGTCTCAATAACGTCGTCAGCCGACTTTCACCTTCTCGACGGCCTTCTTGACGGCCTTCCTGCCGTTCCTCAAGACCCCATTTTTCAAGTTCTGCGCACATAACAGCCACCTACTGCTCTTCACTATCCTTCGCTATCTCTTCAATCGCCTGCAGCGACAGTTTCGTATATTGAGCAATTTTTTCAAAGGACAGGCCGTCTTTCAGCATTTCCAATACATCTTCACGTTTTGCAAAAAGATGCCCTTCGTCATACCCGATTTTTTTGCCGCGCCGTTCAATACCTTCACTTAAGTTACACATTTCTGCCACTCCCTTCTCCAGATGCGGAGTTACTGTAATGCCGAATTCTGTTTCCAGTTTTTCTTTTTTATCAGTTGGGCTGAGATCATCCAACAGCAGCATGTTCAGCAAATCGTAAAAACCGTTTATCGTAGGTCGTTCATCGTTCGTCGTTGCGGGACTGGCTCCC
>ULRP01045633.1_pt1 | contig 17029 bp, 7 predicted proteins | sample 1955521 | NCBI WGS metagenome assembly ULRP01 (sample SAMEA4835685, study PRJEB28245) | human gut metagenome | biome: gut microbiome; material: fecal sample | place: Denmark | collected 2008
CTCGGCTGCGCTCGGGATGACGGTACTTGGGGAGCGGATAGGTTCACAAGGGTGGTGTGCCGCCTGTTTAGAGGATGGTATTCCCGTATCGCAGCCTTCCCCTCTAGGGGAAGGCTTATAAAGTCGCCCAGTCACCAGTCATTCCTTTGATAAGCGGGGAGTGGATCGTCTCACATATGTGGCATAAGATCCTTCGGCTCAGTCCCCACTTGTTCTGGCTGGGGCTTTTCACACATAGAGCGTTTTCGTCCGCTCAGGATGACGATACGCGAGGGAGGATGGGATCTCACATTTGGTTCAGGGTTGAGGTGGCGGCTTCGCCGCCTTTTTTATTGGGCGATGCTCGAAAGTGGTACTTTAGTCATGGGTTACCAGTCATAACAACGATACGAGTAGGCCCTTGGAGAAGGGCCGCGCCGAAGGCGCTGGATAGAGTGCCTCGAAGAGGCACAATTCTACGCAGCGGTATGAAAAACGATATGAGACGATCCGTCTTTCTTGCGTGTCATGAGGGCCGAAGTAGAGGGATCCTTTTTGCAGAGCGGTAAATCGTGAGTGAGGGAAAGGCGAAAAAGGAAGCACCAAGGTGTCGTTTGAGTGAGGGCGCATGTGTGCATTTGGCGGCAGTGCAATAAAGATCCCTCGGCTTCGCTCGGGATGACGGTACTTGGGGAGCGGATAGATTCACAAGGGCGGCTTCGCCGCCTTTTTAGAGGATGGTATTCTCGTATCGCAGCCTTCCCCTCTAGGGGAAGGCTTGTATGGTAGCGGCTTTGCCGCTTTTTTATTAGGCGATGTCCGAAGTGTTTTTTCATAAGTCACTCTTGCAATATGATTCTTCTCTATATTATTTCCCATAGCACCTATGCATATTGGGTATAGACATATAGAAATTTGACAATATAACTGAGGGGGGGGGTAAACTGTAAGCAGGTTTTTAGGTTGCTAAATAATAAGTTGTTTTAGATTCTTCGTGGTGTGGCGAGCGTGTCTCGCAGAAAAGAGGAATGCAAATGAAAAGCAAAAAGATGTTAGCACAGATTGCCGCCTTTTCGCTGGTCTTCGGAATGACGGGTGTGGTTTCATCATGGGCAGATAACACGGCGGATGAGGTCGTAGTTAAAGGCACGACGGTGGAGCAGTACGATCCTATTAAGTGCGTGAAAGTAGATAATACATTGGTGGATACAGCTGCGGATGGCAGCCTGTCCATTACCGGCAAAGATGTAAGAGGTATTCAGCTGACGAATGGAGCAATATTAACGGCGAATAACGTTAATTTCAATGATAAAGGAACTTCGAATGAAGTGACTACGGAGATGGGCAGTACGCTCATCGTAAATGGTGGCAGTATCACGGCACCCATGAGACATTTCAGCGCGGATAGCGGAAGCACGATCTCGACTAATGGGACCACGATTACTACTGGCGCTTGGGCAAATAATGCTGCCATCACGCTCAAGAACAGTAAGACATCGGGAACTTGGCTGTATGCGGGAAATGCATTTCCTGAAAATGAGAATGATAAAGGTGATGTAGCAGAAGGACTGCCTGTCGGATCTATCACTATTGATGGCGGTATGGCCAGCGTGAAAAATGTATTGGTGCAGAACAAAGGGCAGTTCAACGTTACAAATGGTGCCGTACTGGATGTGACGAAGGATACGTCGGCAACAGATTCGGCATGGGAACAGCCTGCTACCGGCATTATGAAGGGCGGAGAAATCGTTGTCAGAGCCTGGGGACCGAATACCGCGCAGGCTGAAAAGGGAAACAGCGTCAGCGATCCGATCAATAAGCTGGATCAAGTATCGACTCTGGCAGTGAACGGTGCGACGGTCAAGGCAAATAAGCTTACCGTAGAGGGGAAAGAAGCTAAAGAATTAAACTATTCTGAGAGCGCTGCCTTTACGGCGAAGAATAGTACGGTCGAATTAGGTTCAGCAACATTAAACAGTGCGAAGTTTTATGCAGAAAACAGTCAGATTTCCATCGGTGATTTGTACGCAGAAAATAGCCAGATGTCCGTAAAGGGAGATTTGAATGTCAGCGGAATGGAATTCTCTGGTGGAACTTTTTCGGCGGATGCTTTACAAGTAAAAGCAGACAAAGAAGACAAAGAAGACTTTCAATATATTGGATTCTACGATGGTGCCAAAGCTGAAGTTAAAGAGTTTTCTAGTGGTGGTGTCAAGGGTGTCATTTTAGATATTAGCACTTCTGATGATGATATTAGCAAAGGGCAAGGTGCTGATGTTACCATCCAGAAAATAGCGTTGTCTAATGAGAGCGCAATCCAGCTTGAAAAAGGATCGCTTCATTCTGATACAGTAAACTTAGATAAAGAAGCACTGCTTTTTGCCAATAACGGCACAAAAGCTGAAATTCAGAAGATGACAATGGACAACGGCAGTTGTCTGTATGTAGGTTCTTATGATGACGAAGATATGGTAGTCAAAGAAGCTGCTGACGTCACTGTTCATCAGTTGGACATGAAGGGCGACAGCACCATTGCCATTGAGAATGGTCAACTGAATTCCGACCAGATCACCATGGAAAAGTCGACCATCGACATCGTGGGCGTCGGCACGCTGATCGCGAACAAGATGACGCTGAATAATGCCACGTTGTCCTTGAGCGGCATTCAGAATGAGGCTACGCTGGCCTTCGATGAGGATGAGGATACCCAGCCGCTGGATGTCACGCAGAACGGGGTGACTGTCGAGGTCAAGGATACGCTCGATATGAATGGCGGCACGCTTCAGGTCAATGATGGCTCGAAGCTCATCACGAACCAGATGAAGCTCGCCAATGACAGCACGGTCACAGTCGACGGGACAAATTCTTCTTACACGATCAAAGGCAGCGATAATACCGTAAGCGGTGACGCGAAGATTGCAGCCATCAATGGCGGCAGCGTCACGCTGGCTGAGGGCGCTGGCATCAAGGCGGAAGCAGGCACTGACAACAAGGTGAAGACCATCATCACGGCGGATGCGAATAGCAAGGTCGACGTGACGAAGGGCAGCCTGTATATCGCGAATGCGAAGAAGGATGGCACGGTCTATGATGTTTCTACCGCTGTCAAGAGCGGGACGGAAAACAAAGGAAATGATTTCGGTAAGATTTATGGTGACAGCCGACGCACGATAGCCAAAAAGGATGCAAACGGCAGGTACATCTTCAAGTCAAATATCGATGAGATTTCGAAGGATTCCCCGATTTCTAACATCTTGAAAGAAGCGGATGAGAATGAAGGAAAACTAACGGACTTCCTGGACAAGGCATTTGGCGAAGGCACGACGAATGCACAGGGGCATAATGCGCTTGAACATGCAGCGGCGATTGCGGAAATGGCTGGCGTGACCCACGGCACATATGGATTTGCACAGGATTTCTCCGGCATGATCGCTAACCACAAGGGAGAAGGAAGCGGCATCTGGGCAAACTACCTCCGTCAGGATAAGAAGGTGGACGGTTTCCAGGTCGCTGGACGAAAGGCGAAGTATGATGTGAAGTACAATGGCTTCCTCATCGGCAGTGATCTGATTTCCGATGAAAACTCCCGCACGGGCATCGCGTTTGCATATGCTGATGGCAGCCATACGGAGAAGGATGGCGTAACCGGAAAGAATGATACCAAGTACTATGGCGGTGATGTGTACCATCACTTCACAGCAGGCGGTATCCAGTACAAGGCGGATATCGGCTTCATCAAGAGCGATAATGATCTGGAGCAGACCCAGCTGGGGACGACCATCAAGGGCTCTGTGAATGGCAATGCCTTCTTCGCCGGCATTCGTGCTGAGAAGGAAATTGCGCTTGGCGCGTCTTCCTTGACTCCGTATGCAGGACTTCGCTACTATCGCATCCATACCGGAGACTTTACAGACAGCCTTGGCATGAAGCATGAAACGGAAAATGCCAACCTCTGGAATCTGCCGGTCGGCGTGGAATTCCGTCATGAGGTCAAGAATGGCAACTGGAGCCTCACCCCGGTCGCAGAAATCGGGTACAATTTCGCGATGGGAGATAAGGACACGAAGGAAACCGTCAGCCTCGGCAATGCAGCGGATACCTTCTCCTTCGACATTGGTGAAAGTGCCTTCCTCGCTCGCCTCGGCGTAGAAGCAGAAAACAGCACATGGACTTTGGGCGGCGGCTATCGCTATCAGAAGGGCAGTGATACCCAGTCGAACCAGTGGTACATCCAGGCCGGCTATCGTTTCTAATTGTTTTTGAAGACCTACTATGGCAAGCAAAAGCACCAGTCTTTATGGCTGGTGTTTTTTTGCTTGCTGGCATGTCATCCGCATCGGGAGCTTCACTGCCGTTTTATTTTGGAGGCAGGTCATTTGCTCTTTCATTGTCAGTAGGTACATCTATGATATGGGAGAGTGGTCTTTCCTGCAAGGCACGGAGGCTTATCTGCTGTCAATCACGCACAAAAGCGCGCCCCGTGTGAGGGCGCGCTTTTGTGCGTGATTATTTTCCTGTATCGCTGTCTGCACTCCCCGTCGATGTGCCGAAGGAGGAGTAGGTGACGCCATTAAAGGTGCAGGTGACTTCGCCTTTGCTTCCTACGGTATAAGCACCGGCACCCGTGGGCGGTTCGGGGACTTTTTTCAGATAGCCGTTATCGCCTGCGAGAGTGGAGAGGTCGGTGGGGTAGGTGCCGCCTTTCTTGACGTGGTAGACTTCCATGGCGGTGCCGATGGTGGAAAGATCAGACTGGATCTTGGCGACCTTCGCTTCGTCGGTCATGCCGACGAAGTTCGGAATGGCGACAGCGGCAAGGATGCCGATGATCGCGACGACGATGATGAGCTCTAAAAGCATGAAGCCTTTTCTTTTCTTGAGCGTTCTCTTTTCTTTTTCCATGGGACCTCCTTGTTGTGAAGTGACGGGGGAATCGTTTCATTCATTATGCGCTTTCCTCTTTTAATTTACCAATATGAAATGTGAATGTTTACTCGGGGTATCGGTGAGCAAATTAGATGAGAAGCGCTTTTTCCGAAAACACTCCTCCGTGAAGATCAGCACCTCTTCTTGGCGAATAGTCATCGCTCACTGGCCGCCGATCCCCTTGCATTTTTCAGAGCACAATGCTAGAATAAGCCGGAACGAAGATCCTGAAAAAGTCAATAGAAAAATTGATGTATAAAAACTTTTATATGGCGTATGATAATTTCTATAGAAGAAAATAAACGATACGCATTATAGAAGAAATCTTTATGCGGGTTTTCGAGAGAATCATTGCGGATATTGACATTGTGTGATATAATTTTTATTCGCAACGGTTCTTTTAGTAGAGTATATATAATAAGGTTGTGTAATGCTTCCGGAGGCAGGCAGGGACTCGATGATTGGTTCGATTTCCTGCTTCTTTTTTCCGGGAGGAAGAAAGCCATGTTGTTTTTATGAAAGGGTGAGGCAAGGAATGCCGAACAGCAAGATGTTCAGACCTGTCGTGGTGGGGAAGAAGAAGAGATACACCTATGCCAGATCGCAGGAAGTACTGAAGATGCCCCATTTGCTCGATCTGCAGACGAAGTCGTATGAATGGTTCTGCAAGGAAGGGCTGAAGGATGTTTTCGCAGATATTTCTCCTATCGAGGACAGCGCTAAGAAATGGGCGCTGCACTTTGGCGATTTCTATTTCGGCAAGGGCAAGTACAATATCGAACAGTGCAAGGCGAAGGATGTGAACTACTCCGCTCCGCTGTACGTGAAGACGCGTCTGGAAAACAAGGAAACCGGCGAGCTGAAAGAGCATGATCTGTTCATGGGAGATTTCCCGGTCATGACGGACACGGGCACATTCATCATCAATGGTGCCGAGCGTGTCATCGTATCCCAGCTGGTTCGTTCTCCTGGCGTATACTACAAGCGCGAAAGAGATGCTTTCGACAAGGAGATCTATACCGCGCAGCTGATCCCGAACCGCGGTGCGTGGATCGAGCTGGAATCGGATCCGGCAGGCTCCGTTTCCGTCCGTATCGACCGTAACCGTAAGATGCCGGTCACTGTCCTCATCCGTGCGCTGGGCTACTCTTCCAATGAAGAGATCCTGGAGCTTTTCGACCATGATATCCACATCGAAAAGACGCTGGAGAAGGACAGCACCACGGACAAAAAGTCCGCTCTGATCGAGATCTATCACAAGCTCCGCCCGGGTGAACCGGCTACCGAAGATAGTGGTACGACGCTGCTCCATAATTTCTTCTTTGATCCGCGCCGTTATGATCTCGCGAAGGTCGGCCGTTACAAACTGAATAAGAAACTGGCTTGGAAGAACCGTCTCCTCGGTCACAAGACTGAAGGCCCGATCGTCAATATGGAAACGGGTGAAGTGGTCATCGAAGGCAACAGCACCATCGATGAAGAAGCGATCGCAAGGATCGAAGAAAGCGGTGTATTTTCTTCCTATGATCAGGTCGAAGTCATGACACAGAAGGATGATGGCACCCCGATCAAGGTGATCTGCTCTTCCGGCAACCGCGAAGACAATTACCGCACACTGGAGATCTGCGATATCATCGCCTGCATTGACTATCTCCTGAACATGATGCAGGGCTATGGCAAGAGTGATGACATCGACCATCTGGGCAACCGTCGCGTCCGCTGCGTCGGTGAGCTCCTGCAGAACCAGTTCCGTATCGGTCTCACCCGTATGGAAAGAGTGGTTCGCGAGAGAATGACCACCCAGGATCAGGATAAGATGAGCGTACAGGCGCTCGTCAATATCCGCCCGGTCGTAGCTGCTATCAAGGAATTCTTCGGCAGCTCCCAGCTGTCTCAGTTCATGGACCAGACGAACCCGCTTGCCGAACTCACGCATAAGCGTCGTCTTTCCGCTCTGGGACCTGGCGGTCTTTCCCGTGAACGTGCAGGCTTCGAGGTCCGCGACGTACATTACTCCCACTATGGACGTATGTGCCCAGTAGAAACCCCTGAAGGTCCGAACATCGGCTTGATCTCCTCTCTGTCCAACTACGGCGTCATCAACAAGTACGGCCTCATCGAGACACCGTACCGTCTGATCGATGAAAAGACCCACACTGTCACTGATAAGTGTGAATATGTCACCGCTGATATCGAAGAAGATAAGATCATCGCACAGGCGAGCGAACCGCTTGATGCAGAAGGTCATTTCGTTCATAAGAATGTAGCGAGCCGCCGCGGCCCGGACGTACTCGAAGCGGAACCGGAAGAAGTCGTGCTGATGGACGTATCTCCGAAGCAGGTCGTCTCCATCGGTACCTCCCTCATTCCATTCCTCGAACACGATGATACGAACCGAGCTCTGATGGGTGCGAACATGCAGCGTCAGGCTGTACCGCTCCTGCGTCCGGAAGCACCGCTCGTCGGCACCGGCATGGAATGGGTCGCTGGTCAGGACTCCGGCGTCTGCATTCTCGCTAAGCGTGCCGGTACTGTCGAAAGAGTCACTGGCCGCCAAATCATCGTTCGCGCAGAAAATGGCGAGCTTGACACCTACGACATCATCAAATTCATGCGTTCCAACCAGTCCACCTGCATCAACCAGCACCCGATCGTATCCAAGGGCGACCGCGTAGAAGCGGGAGACACGCTGGCAGACGGCATGGCGACCGATGGCGGCGAGCTGGCTCTCGGCCACAATGTACTCGTAGCTTTCGTATCCTGGGAAGGGTACAACCACGAAGACGCCGTTCTGATCTCCGAACGTCTCTGCAAGGATGACCTGTACACCTCCATCCATATCGAAGAATATGAATGTGATGCCCGCGACACGAAGCTGGGCGAGGAAGAGATCACCCGTCAGCTGTCCTCTGTTTCTGAAGACGCTGTGAAATACCTCGACGAAAACGGTATCATCATGGTCGGCGCTGACGTCCGTCCTGGCGATATCCTGGTCGGCAAGGTCACTCCGAAGGGCGAGACGGAGCTGACGCCGGAAGAACGACTGCTGCGTGCGATCTTCGGTGACAAAGAAAGAGAAGTCCGTGATACCTCCCTGCGTGTGCCGCACGGCGAATTCGGCAAGGTCGTCGATGTCAAGGTCTTCACCCGTGAAAACGGTGATGAGCTGGCACCGGGCGTGAACAAGCTCGTCCGCGTCTACATCGCGCAGAAACGCAAGATCCGTGAAGGCGATAAGATGGCAGGCCGTCACGGCAACAAGTGCGTATGCTCCCGCATCATGCCTGTCGAAGATATGCCATTCACCCCGGATGGCCGTCCGGTCGATCTGGTACTGAACCCACTGGGCGTACCGTCCCGAATGAACATCGGCCAGATCCTGGAAATCCATCTTTCCTGGGCCTGCCACATGCTCGGAGAAGAGATCCATGCGGCGATGGCTGCCGGTGTCGGCTCTCCGAAGTACGAAGAAATGAAGCAGCGCCTCATCGACTGCGGCTATGATTTCGAAAAATACGGTATGCCTGAACCGACCGAGTCCGGTATCCATATCGCGACCCCGGTCTTCGACGGCTGCCGAGATGAAGACCTTGCAGCTACACTGAAGGCAGCAGGCCTCCCGGCCGGTGCGAAGACGGACCTCTATGATGGCCGAACCGGTGAAAAACTGGACAATCAGGTCACCATCGGCTGGAAATACATGCTGAAGCTCCATCATCTCGTCGATGATAAGATCCATGCCCGCTCCACAGGCCCATACTCCCTCGTTACCCAGCAGCCGCTGGGCGGCAAGGCACAGTTCGGCGGCCAGCGTTTCGGCGAAATGGAAGTCTGGGCTCTCGAAGCCTACGGCGCGGCTTACACGCTGCAGGAAATCCTGACCGTGAAGTCCGATGATGTCATCGGCCGTGTCAAAGCCTATGAAAAGATCGTCAAGGGCGAAAACATCCCGAGCCCGGGCGTACCGGAATCCTTCAAGGTCCTCATGAAGGAACTCCAATCCATCGGCCTCGACGTCCGTATCCTGAATGAAAATGGCGATGAAGTCGTCCTGAAAGAGCTCGATGAAAGCGATTTGGAACAGGGCTACGGCGGCGGACAGCCATGGCATAGGGATGAACTGAAAGAAGCCATGGAAGGTGATGATGCCGTTTCCGATTCAAGAAACGACATGGAAAGCCACATGAATGGCGCTATTGAAAACGCCGGCGATGATGTCGCATCCTTCAATGATACACTCGAAGCAGAAGCCAATGCACAGGCTCCCGTAGAAGCCGGCTTTGGTGAAACTGATCTTGATACAGAACTTGGCTTTACGAATGACAGCCAGGATGACTGATTCCGGAAAGGAGCGCTAATCAATTGTTAGATGTAAATGAATTTGATTCCATGAAAATCGGTATCGCTTCTCCGGAAAAGATCCTTGAATGGTCTCACGGGGAAGTGACGAAACCGGAAACCATCAATTACAGAACCCTGAAGGCAGAAACCGACGGTCTCTTCTGTGAAAAGATTTTCGGACCGACCAAAGACTGGGAATGCAAATGCGGCAAGTACAAAAAGATGCGTTACAGAGGCACCATCTGCGACAAGTGCGGTGTCGAAGTCACCTCCTCCAAAGTCCGCCGTGAACGCATGGGCCATATTTCTCTGGCCTGCCCGGTTTCCCATATCTGGTACTTCAAGGGTACACCGTCCCGTATCGGCCTCATCCTTGAGATCTCTCCTCGCCAGCTCGAAAGAGTCCTGTACTTTGCAGCTTATATCGTCCTCGATCCGGGTGATACGAACCTGTCCAAGTGTCAGGTCCTGAATGAACAGGAATATCAGGATGCCGTAGCTACCTATGGCAAGAAAGCATTCAAAGCCCAGATGGGCGCAGAAGCCATCCAGTACCTGCTGAAAGAGCTCGATCTGCCGAAGCTGGAAAAAGCACTGCAGAAAGAGATCGAAGAAGGCAGCGGCCAGCGCAAGGTCAGATGCATCCGTCGCCTCGAAGAAGTCGAAGCCTTCCTGCATTCCGGCAATAAGCCGGAATGGATGATCCTCTCTGTCCTGCCGGTCATCCCTCCGGATCTGCGCCCGATGGTCCAGCTCGATGGCGGCCGTTTCGCCACCTCCGACCTGAATGACCTCTATCGTCGCGTCATCAATAGAAATAACCGTCTGAAGAGACTTCTGGAACTCGGTGCTCCGGAGATCATCATCAGAAACGAAAAACGTATGCTTCAGGAAGCTGTCGATGCCCTGATCGATAACGGTCGTCGTGGACGTGCCGTCTCCGGCCCGGGCAACCGTCCGCTGAAATCCCTCTCCGACATGCTGAAGGGCAAGCAGGGACGTTTCCGTCAGAACCTTCTCGGCAAACGTGTCGACTACTCCGGTCGTTCCGTTATCGTCGTCGGACCTGAGCTCAAAATGTATCAGTGCGGCCTGCCGAAGGAAATGGCGATCGAACTCTTCAAGCCGTTCATCATGCATGAACTCATCAAGAGAGGCGTCGCAAGCAACCTTAAGGCAGCACGCAAGAAGGTCGACAAACTCGCTCCGGAAGTTTGGGAAGTCCTTGGCGATGTCATCAAAGAACACCCGGTCCTTCTGAACCGCGCACCGACACTGCACAGACTCGGTATCCAGGCTTTTGAACCGATCCTCTGGGAAGGCCGCGCGATCAAGCTGCATCCGCTCGTATGCCCAGGCTACAACGCTGACTTCGACGGTGACCAGATGGCCTGCCATCTGCCGCTGTCCGTCGAAGCACAGGCTGAAGCACGCACCCTGATGCTCTCCATCAATAACATCCTGTCCACAAAGGACGGCAAGCCAGTCGCTATTCCTTCGCAGGATATGATCCTCGGCTCTTACTACCTCACCATCGTACAGACCGCTAACGATACGAAGGTCGATTTCACCGACGAAGAAAAGAAAGCAAATCCGAAGGCGAAATTCGATGTCATGAAGCAGTGGAAGAAAGCCGAAGATGAGATGGACACCTCCAAGCTTCGCGCTTACACCGGCTATGACGAAGTCATGCTGGCGTACAACCTGCATCAGATCAAGATCCATGATTTCATCAAGGTCTTCATCCCGAAGGAAGATCGTCCGGATGGATTCAATGAATCTGATGATGATCTTGTCATCACCACCCCGGGCCGCCTGATCTTCAACTATGCGATCCCGAGAGAACTGCGTTTCTTCTACAAGCGTCATGAAAAGCGCCTTGATGAAAACGGCAATACCTATACCGTCGAAAACAATGGCCTCGGCGTCACCATCGGAAAGAAGCAGATGGGCAAGCTCGTCAATGACTGCTTCAAGAAACTCGGTTTCAAGGCGACCGGCGACCTGCTCGACTCCGTGAAAGCCCTCGGCTTCCACTACGCTTTGATCTCTGGTATTTCCATCGGCATTTACGATGTCGCTGTACCACCGGAAAAGGATAAGATTCTGGAAGACGGCGATGAAAAAGTCGAACAGATCAAACGCTTCTTCCGCCGCGGCCTCATGACCGATGACGAAAGATACAGAAGAGTCGTCGAAGTATGGAGCAAGAAGACCGACGAAGTCGGTGCTGCGATGAAGAGCTCCATGGTGAAGTTCAACCCGCTGACCATGATGGCCCAGTCCGGCGCCCGTGGTAACGATAACCAGATCCGTCAGCTGGCCGGCATGCGCGGCCTCATCGCTGATACCTCCGGTAAGACGGTCGAACTCCCAGTAAAGGCAAACTTCCGTGAAGGTCTGACCGTCCTCGATTACTTTACCTCTTCCCACGGCGCTCGTAAGGGTCTTGCCGATACCGCACTCCGTACCGCAGACTCCGGTTACCTTACCCGTCGTCTGGTCGACGTTTCCCAGGACGTCATCGTTCGCGAAGAAGACTGCGACGTACAGGTCCTGAATTTCGACAGAGAACAGAGCCTCATCGCCTCTCAGCCGGAAGTCAAGAAGACCATCATGGGTCTCAAGCAGACGCTCCTCGGCGCAGTTCTGGATGAAGATGTCCTCGACCGCAGAAATGGAGATATCCTCCTCGTCAAGGGCAAGACCCTCGATGCGGACGATGTGACCCTGCTGAACCGTCACCTCGTAGAACATATTTCCGTCATCATCCCGACCGCTGACGGCATCGAAGCCGCAGAGCCGAAGACCTTTGACCTCGGCACACAGGATGCTGTCGCTGAATACAACCGTGCTATGCGCCATCATCTGACTGTCCACTTCGCAGGCAAGAAACTCGAAGAAGATGCCTATGACCGCCAAGGCAATGTCCTCTTCCCGGCAGGCACCGTCATCGACAGCGATGTCGCTGAGAAGATCCTTGTTTCCGATATCCCGGTGCTCAAAGTCCGCATGGATGAAGCGGAAGGCGTCGAAGTCTCCCTCATCGAAGAAAAAGGCCAGCCGATCGAGTCTCTGGCTGACCGTATCGCAGGCCGCTGCCCGCTGGAAGATGTCGTGAACCCGACCACCGGCGAAGTCATCGCGAAGAAGAATGAAGAAATTTCCGATGCCCAGGCAGAAGAGATCCAGAAATACTACGACAAGCTGAAGGTCCGCTCCATCCTCACCTGCCATTCCGCTCACGGCGTCTGCGCGAAGTGCTATGGCAGAAACCTTGCGACCGGCCGTCACGTAGAGATCGGCGAAGCAGTCGGCATCATCGCGGCACAGTCCATCGGCGAACCGGGTACCCAGCTGACCATGCGTACCTTCCATACCGGCGGCGTTGCTTCTGCAGAAGATATCACACAGGGTCTTCCACGAGTCGAAGAATTGTTCGAAGCCCGCAAGCCAAAGGGCAATGCGATCATTTCCCGTATCGACGGCACGGTTTCCATCACCAGTGCAGAGGATAACCCGAATGTCAAGATCATTACCATCACCAGCAATGATCCGGACATCGCCCCGGAAAGCGAAAAGATCCCGGTAGCGAAGAAGATCTCCGTCACAAATGGCGAATTTATCAAAGCCGGTACTCGCCTCTTTGAAGGTAACATCAACCCGCACGACATCCTTGATGTTCTTGGCGTACAGGCGACCCAGAACTATATCGTCAAGGAAGTCCAGAAGGTTTACCGCAGCCAGGGCGTAGAGATCAACGATAAACACATCGAGATCATCGTCCATCAGATGCTGCGTAAGATCAAGATCACCGAACCGGGCGGCTCCGGCTGGCTCCCGGGTGAGACTGTCGATATCGTCGCATTCCGTGCGATGAACCAGCGTCTCGATGATGAAGGCAAAGAAAGAGCCGTCGGCGAAAACCTGCTCCTCGGTACCACCAAGGCAGCTCTTGCGACCGACTCCTTCCTCTCTGCCGCTTCCTTCCAGGAAACCACCCGTGTCCTCACCGAAGCAGCGATCAAAGGCAAGGAAGATCCGCTCCTCGGCCTCAAGGAAAATGTCATCATCGGCAAACTCATCCCGGCCGGTACAGGCATGTCCCGCTACCGCAAGCTGAATGTCATCCATAAGGGTGAATCCTTCGAAACCGGATCCGATGCGGAATAATTGATGCATCAGGCATAGCCAAAGCAGTCCTCATATCGTGAGGACTGCTTTTTGCATGGAGGACTTTTGGCCTTCCATGCGCGGCGGGGATGGCGAAGCGCATCATAAAAACGAAGCGCTCAGAATGGGAGATACGAACTCGTCTCGTATCGCCGGCCTTCCCCAGGGGGAAGGCTACAGAGGGGGATTCCGCACGATCCAGCGTATTTGCCGAGCAGCCACTCGCCGCAGCTTACGTGCTTTCCTCTTGCGAATTTCTTCGAGATTCTCTACAATAGAATAGATATGACAGGGAGACTTGCATCACAGGCATCGTTTGTATTCTTTTCCGCGATGATCCTACGATTCTATGCGTTGCACGGCCTCGCTGCCTCTATAGGATCTCCCGAATCTCTTTCGCCCAAGATCAAAGGGGTGCATCCCCAATGGTTCACAGGGAATCCATTTTCCTGCTCTCGGATTTTTCAAGGAGATGCTATGATAAAAAAACTCTTCCCTCTCGCGCTAGCTGCGATGCTCTCAGTGGCGGGGCTTTCGATCTCCGATGCGGAGGATCTTGTGATCGATGGGCTCGGCCGTCTGCCATTTCCCAAGGATGTGACGGTCACGGATGGCGGCGGGTCAGAGCTCTCGCGGTTCATGATCGAAGGGACACACCGGAAAAATTATGGGAGATCGGCGCGTGCTGCGATGTGGTCGATCTTGACGGTACCGCCAGGTATGCAGCTGTATCCGGAGAAAGCACCGTATCCCTATGACTCTATGCACATGTACCAGATACGCAAGACGGATGTGCGCGGGACATACAGTGCGGGCATCTATGTCATCTCGGGGACGGAGAAGGATTTCTTCCATGAGGGGCATCTGAAGGCAGCCCGCTTCTGGTCTACGGCTTTCCTTGAGGATGCCAAGCGTCCGACCTCGCTCTTTGGAATGCCGAAGATCCAGACATCGGAGTTTCAGGCATTGGTGGATCAGGTGCTCTCTGAGAAAAAAGGTCCATCTATACACGTGAAGATCTTGAAATTCGTCCCTTGGCGTGCTTTCAAAAATGAAGACGGTACCTACCGCTGGGGACAGGAGGCGAAGGTCATCCTGACGAATGAAAAGGGCTTGTCGTTTCCCCTCTGGATCTCTGCCAATCTTTTGAAAGCGGGGGATAAGTACTATCTGATCGAGGTGAATGGCAGCCACGCGGCGGCCGAACAGCTGTCAGATCTCCTGCTGTATGGATTTTATCGGATGAAGAGATGAGATGGCAGCGAAGGGGTGCGATGATTTCAAAATGCGCGGTGCTTCCGCTTTATGATGTGCGCTCCATCTAGGCAGGACAGCGTAAGCCTTTTTCACTGCTGCATTTACTTTTGAAAGGGGATTTTCCATGAAATGGAAATGTTTGCTTCTCACGCTCGCGCTGGCCTGCGGGATCTCTGCGGGGGGAGAAGCGTATGATATGAATGCCGTCGCAGCTGCTTCGCTTCCCAAAGGCTTCACCTATCGGGAGGCAGCGGGGACGGAGGCACTTCATTTTATGGAGAAAGACATTCCTTATCAGATGGGACAGCTGCAGTATACATTGGAAAAACAGCAGAGCTTCTCATCCGGTTATATCATTCGCGCGCTGCTCCCTGTAGAGATGGCGGAAGCGCTGAAGCCGTATTTCAAGATGAATCGTGATGAACATGTCTGGCGCCGGCTGACGCAGATGAACCGCGCACTCTTAAATCCGGCATCCCCTCTTCGGAAGGGGATCGAAGAGACGGTACTGAGTCTGGCCCGCAATGCCATCGGCCCCGCTGCGGATTCTTCGATCAAGGTGGAGCTTTCTTCGCTGGAGCCTTTCCGTCGTCTGGATGTCGATGAGGCCTATGTCTATACCGCAGGCGGGCTGATCACCTACAATGCGGAGGGGATGAAGCTCCCCATGTACTGCCGCTCCTATTTCTTCCCAGGAAGTGAAGGACTCGATGTCCTGATGCTTTTCACCCCCGACGAAGGCAAAGCGCCGCTCCTATATGCCATCGATGATCTGGTGAATGCGGCCGCGAAGGAAGAGCTCAATGGGGCAGCAGGATATAAAGACCTTGGCGTGGTGCTGGGGAAGAATCAATAAGAAAAGGGGCTGCCAGTGACTGGTGACTAGGAATTAACAGCTAGGAATTAGGAAGCTCGAGGAACTAGTGACTTGAATACTACTTTCGGGCATCGCCTCATACATCATTGCGGCGAAGCAGCCACCTGAACCCTGAACCATAAACCTTAAATTACGCATTTCCATACAACCAACCCATTTACAGGAGGACCTATGAACGTATTTGCTGCGCTCGGCGTGAATGAGACGCTGACGAAACTTTTGAAAACACAGGGGATCAAGACCCCGACGCCCATCCAGATGTCCGCCATCCCAAACGCTTTCAAGGGACGCGATCTGATCGGCCGTTCGCAGACCGGGACAGGGAAGACGCTGGCCTATCTGCTGCCGGTCATTCAGCGTGTAGAAACAGACAAAGCCATGACGCAGGTGCTTATCATGACACCGACCCGCGAACTTGCCAAGCAGGTCTTTGACGTGATGCGTCCCTTTGCCATCGAGTGCGGTGTGGATGGAGCAGATATCATCGGTGGACGCACGATCGAGAACCAGCTGCAGAAGCTGAAGCGTGACCCGCATGTCATCATCGGGACACCCGGGCGCCTTTTGGATCATATCCGCAGAAAGAGTCTCGACCTTTCGAATGTGAAGACGGTCATCTTGGATGAAGCCGACCAGATGCTGGCGAATGGGTTCCGCGAAGATATCGAAGCCCTGATCGATGAGACGCCGAAGAAGCGCCAGCTCCTGCTCTTCTCTGCGACGATGCCTGACGATGCGAAGCGCCTCGCCAGAAAGTATATGCACCACCCGGCCTTCCTTGATGTCGCAGAAAAAGCGACTGCATCGACGGTCGAGCAGCGCATCTATGAGACGACTCTCCCGCGCAAGTTCAAGCTCCTTGTCCGTCATCTGACGGAGATGAATCCGTACATGGCCGTCGTTTTCACGAATACCCGTGAGGAAGCGCATGAGCTCGCCGGCAAGCTGCAGGAGGAGACGGACTTCATCGTGGATGAGATCCATGGGGATATGAGCCAGAGTCAGAGAAATCAGGTCATTCGCGAATTTGAGAAAGCACGCATTCAGGTGCTCGTTGCCTCCGATATCGCGGCACGCGGGCTTGACGTCGAAGGCATTACGCATGTCTTCAATTATGGGATCCCAAGAAATCTCGAATACTATATCCATCGCATCGGCCGCACCGGCCGCGCCGGTACGAAGGGGATCGCCATCACCTATGCGACGCCGGAGGATGGATTCCTTCTCCGGAAGCTGGAAAAATCCATTGAAGAGACCATCACCCGCTATGATGAGAAGGGGAATGTCCGCCGCGTGAAGGCAGGCAAGCCGAAGAAGAAGGTCGTGACGCCCGGCATGTACAAGCCGACCAAGAAGAAAGAGCATAAAGCGCTCGGACATAAGGGCAGAAACATGAGACAGAAGCGCAAGAAGGAAGATGGAAAGAAGAAGTGAGAAAAAGGGGCTGTGAAGAAATGAGGATTCATTTCTTCACAG
>ULRP01064513.1_pt1 | contig 17011 bp, 17 predicted proteins | sample 1955521 | NCBI WGS metagenome assembly ULRP01 (sample SAMEA4835685, study PRJEB28245) | human gut metagenome | biome: gut microbiome; material: fecal sample | place: Denmark | collected 2008
CGTAGCCTGCGACCACAACGTTCTTTCCGGCTACGATAAGGTTGGTCGTGCGGTTGATGCCGTCCCATACGGACTGTCCGGTGCCGTAGCGGTTATCGAACAGGTGCTTGCAGTCGGCGTCGTTTACCAGCACCATCGGGAATTTCAGCGCGTGATCCTTATCCATGGCCTTCAGGCGGATAATTCCGGTGGTGGTCTCCTCGCAGCCGCCCAGCACCTCCGGGATAAGCTCGGGGTACTCGTTGTGAATGAGGTTTACCAGGTCGCCGCCGTCGTCGATTATTACGTTGGGGCGAGCCTTGATGACCTGCGAAATGTGGCGGTGGTACTCCTCGTTTGAAGCGTCGTACCATGCGAATACGTTCAGTCCGTCGTGAACCAGCGCCGCAGCAACGTCGTCCTGAGTGGACAGCGGGTTGCTTCCGGTGACGTACATTTCGGCTCCGCCGGCTGCAAGCACCTTGCAGAGGTACGCGGTCTTAGCCTCAAGATGTACCGAGAGCGCTACGCGCAGCCCTGCAAAGGGCTTTTCCTGCTCGAATTCCTTTTCGATTCCGTTAAGCAGCGGCATGTTGCGCTTTACCCACGCTATCTTGCGTGCGCCGCTTTCCCAGAGGTCGGGGTTTCTTATTTCGTGTGCCATGTTTTTCTCCTTTGTTTTCGTAAAATCTTTACTAACAGACTACAGCCGGAGGAATTCCCGGTCTGTTAAAGTACTTCTGTGAATATCCCGCATGCTATCCGCTTTCCGGAGCCGCCGGAGGGCTGTGTGCTGAAATCGTCAGACATGTCGTGCAGGATTATCGGCTTCCCGGAATAATCGGATATCAGCGCCTTGCCGATGTAGACTTCCATCGCCGCATATCCGTCGGAATCCGAGAATATCGGCGGAAGGTTTCCGGCGTGATATGGGTGTCTGCCGCACCAGGTGCCTTCAGGGCATAGGCTCAGGTGCGGCCCGGCTTCGGCGAAGGCTCCGGAAGCTCCGCCGCTGTCCGGGGAGCCGCATATTATTCCATCGTGGATATGGAATCCGAACACTCTGTCCGGAGGAAGTCCCAAAAGCTCTGCTTGCAGGTACAGCGCTCCGTCCAGCCAGTAGGCGAATATGCTGCCCTCGGCTGTCGGGTGGTCGGCGCTGCCGCGGAGCTCTCCGCGAAGCGCCGGGGCTTCCGCGGACATGTAAGCGAAGCGGTTTACGCTGCTGCGGGTTTCGGAACGTTCGGAGCGTTCAGTCTGCTCTGCTCCGGCGGTTTCGTATAGGTTCTGTTCAGCTTGTTCATTTTGCATATGCTGTACCTTCCTTTCAGGTAAGTATATGCGCGCGAGCCGTGAATTACGCCTGGGCGGCGAGGGAATTCAGCAGGCGGACAAGCTCCTCCTCAAGGCAGGAATAGAACAGCGTGAAGAGTATATCGGCGCTTCCCAGCAGGAACACATTCTTGTTCGTGATGGCGGCAAGCGTGGGCACGTAGGTGTAGATATACCCCTTGTACCACTCCGCGTCGTAGGCGGGGACAGGCTTCCCGGACTTCACCATGCGGCGTATCTCCTCAAAGTCGTCGGCGATAACGTTGTCGTAGTTTCCGGCGCCCTTGGATATCACCATATCATATATGGTCTTTATCTGCTTGTCGTTTAGGTATCCGCCGGAGGTCTTGACGTTCTTCAGCACCGGCAGCCTTACCGCAAAGGAATACACCATAAGGGAGAGCACGCGCTCGTACTCCGGGGTGTTCATTTCGGCGCAGCGCTCCTTGTCGAGCTTTATCCCGGTGTTGTAAAGGCAGGTGGTGTCGGAGATGTTGTTCAGCGCTATCTTGAAGATATCCTTGATGTTGATGTTGTAGAAGTCCTTATCGGCTATCATGTAGATGTACTTGACCGCATTGAACAGCGACACTCCTGCTTTGACGACTGTTTCGGATATCATGGTGCAGGCTGTTCTTTCACTGATGAATTCCATTTTTGCCCTCCTGTTTATTCTTCGCCGCCGAGGTTGAGTTCGCTCCGGCTGCTGTTTTTGCCTAAAAGATTTCCGCCGTCGGGGAGTATCACGGTGAATTCCGTGCCTTTCCCGAGGTCGCTCTGTACGCCTATCCTGCCGCCGCACACCTCGACTATCTTCTTTGCCAGCGGAAGCCCCAGCCCGTTGCCCTTTGTGGCGTGGGAGCTGTCCGCCTGGTAGAATTTCTCGAATATGTGAGGGAGCGCGTTCTGCGGTATTCCCGTTCCCGTATCCCGGACGCGTATCGTGATGACTCCGGCGCTGCGGTGGCAGCTCACGAATATGCTGCCGCCCTCCGGGGTGAACTTCACCGCGTTGTCGAACAGGTTGTTCCAGACATGCTCCAGCATCTGCTCGTTCCAGAAGAATTTCACTTCGTCAAGCTCCATCGAGAGGTCGATGTTTTTTTCAGACCAGTGTGGCTCCAGGCGCAGCATGCAGGTGCGGAGCTGCTCGTCAAGCGAAAACTCCTCCTTGGAGATGATGTCCGTGGTCTCAAGCCGGGTCAGGAGCAGCGTGTTGGTGGAAAGCTCCGAAAGGTACTCGGTCTCCTCCAGGATTATCTTTGAGAATTCCTTCTGCTGTTCCGGAGTGAGGTTTCCATTATAGAGCTGCTGCGCAAATCCGCGTATCGATACCAGCGGGGTCTTGAATTCGTGCGAGAAGCTCGCGATGAAATCCTGATTGAACATCGCGTTGTTGTTTAGCTCCCGGGTCATTTCGTTGAACACCTTGATGAGGTCGGAAAGCTCCCGGACGGTGTGCTTTTCAGCCCAGCCCATGTCCACCTGAACGGAGTAGTCGCCCTGGGACACCTGCTTTGTCGCCTTGATAAGCTCCACCAGCGGTTTCAGGAACAGCCCGCTCACTATGAACGACATCAGCGTACCGATAATGATACTGCTGACGACGGAGGCTATGATGTTTTCCGTGTCGCTGCTTCCGTTGGAGACTATCATGTCTATCGAAATGCGGGCGGAAAACGAGAGCACGTCCGCGCTGACGGTTATAATGAGTATCAGCAGGCTGAGCTTCGCGCCCAGGCGGGTGAATATAGAGCTTTTCCGCTTTTTGTCTTTCATGACGCCCCCTGTGGCTTGTCCGCGGTCTTTACCGCCTTATAGCCAAGCCCCCGGACGGTCACTATCTGGATATCCTTGTTGTCCTTGAGGCGGTCGCGCAGGCGGTTGATGTGGACGTCCACCGTGCGTGCCTCGGATTCGCTGTCCATGTCCCAGAACTCCTCCATAAGGTTCGCGCGGGTGAAGGTCTTGTTCGGGAATGACAGCAGCTTGAACAGTATCTGGAACTCCTTCTTCGGCATCTGGACTTCCGTGCCGTTCTGTATCAGCGTGAAGGAATCGTATATCAGCGTTGTGGAGCCTACGGTTATCTTCTGCTCCTCGGATATCCTCGCGCGTCGCAGCAGCGCCCGGATACGCAGTATCATCTCCACGTCGTCCACCGGCTTTACCATGAAGTCGTCTGTGCCCATCGTGAACGCCTTGCGGACGTCCTCGGCGCTGTCCCGGGCGGTTATTATCAGCACCGGAATGCTGCTTCCGCTGTCGCGCATCGTTTTCAGGAACGTGTAGCCGTCCATCGTGGGCATCATCAGGTCGAGTATCACGAGGTCGATGTGGGTGGTCTCCATCAGCTTCAGCGCCTGCGCGCCGTCTCCGGCGGTGTAGGGCTGGTAGCCGTTCTTTTCAAGTGTATATTCGTACAGGCGGCGTATATGCGCCTGGTCGTCGACGACCAGAATATTGAACATAATTACCTCCGTAAAACAGCTTCGGCTATCGCCAGGTCCTCCGGGCGGGTCACTTTCATGTTGCAGGCGGTCACAGGAGTTATGTGCACCGGTTCGCCGCACAGCTCAAGCAGGGCGCTGTCGTCGGTGAGCTCCTCGGCGCGGCTCCCCAGCTTTTCCATGCAGGAGGCGTAAAGCTCCCTGCGGAACGCCTGCGGGGTCTGGGCGGCGTAGAGCGTGCTGCGGTCCGGCGTGGACGTTATCGCTCCGCCGCTGACCTGCTTTATCGTGTCAGTCACCGGAGCGGCGGCTATCGCTGAGCCGTACTGTACGGCGTCAGTCAGCACGCGGTCGATATCCGCAGTGGATATCAGCGGGCGCGCTCCGTCGTGTATCGCGATGTACGCGTATCCGGCGGATACGTACTCGAGCGCGTTTTTTACCGAAAGGAAACGCGTCGCGCCGCCGTGTACCGCGGCTTTCAGCTTGGTTATGCCGTACTGGCTGCACAGCGCGGCGTAGCGCTCCTCCTCGCCGGCGGGTACGGCAAGAATTATTTCCCCGGCCTGCGCCGAATTTTCGAACGCCAGGGCGCTCCGGATAACTACGGGGATACCGTCCAGGAGCGCGAGCTGCTTGTTTATCCCGTTCATGCGGGAGGCGCTCCCTCCGGCGAGTATCACAGCGGAAAACATCGCCATGTCAGTTCACCGCGAGGAAGTTTCCGTGGAAACGGAAGTAGCTGTACTCGGTCTGGAAGTTGTTCAGCAGGCGGAGCACCACCGGCTGACCGATGTTTCCGGAGAACTCGAGGTAGAACATGAACTCGTCCTCCTCGGTGCGGAATTCCAGCGGGAGCGGCTTGCTCTGTATCTTGGTGAGGTCAAGTTCGTTGACCGCGAATTTTGTCAGCATTCTGTAAAGGGAGCCCGAAATATGCGGCAGGGAAACAGACACTGCGATAGTGTCCGCGCCGTCGTAGACCTCGGTCTCTTTTGAGATGCAGAAGAATCTTGTCGCGTTGTTGGGGTCGGCGGCTATCGCGGGGTTCACGATGTCCAGGCCGTGCATTTCGGCGCACTCCCGGGAGCAGATACAGCCAAGCTCGCTGCTGCGGTTCTCCGCGACCATCTGCGCCGCCATCGCGTTGTTTGCGTAGGGGATAATGGTAAGCTCCGGGCGGGAGGAGGCGTACTCGCTGCACTGGCGTATAGCCTGCTCGTGGCCGAACAGTATGCGGATATCCTGCTCCTTCACGCCGTGCTTTGCCGCGAGGACATGGGTGCAGGGTACGGTAACGGTGCGGTTCACGAAAACGTGGTGCTTTTCCAGCAGCTCCATGTTAACGCTGACCTCCCCGGCGGTGCTGTTTTCCACCGGGATAACGCCGTAATCGGCGCTTCCGTTTTCAACTGCCTCGAACACCTCCGCAAAGCTTGCGCGGAAGTTCATGCGGCCGTCCGGGAACAGCTTCTGCGCCGCCGCGTGGCCGTATGCGCCTTCGATCCCCTGCACTGCGACGTCGGGGGTATGCTTTATCTGCGTGCCGTGGGGAATGCTCACAGCGGGGGTTATCGCGTTGTTCTGGCCGCACTTCGATATGTCCATGATGTTGGTGAACAGGAACTCTGCGGAGCTTTTCAGCTCCTCCGGGGAGCGATCCCTCACAGAACGGATTATCGCCTTTTCGCGCTCGCTCTGGAACACCACCATTTTGTGCGCCGCCTTGTACTCAGCGACCTTGCGGGTCAGCCCCATTCTCTGCTTGAACAGCTCAAGGAGCTGGTCGTCTATCGCGTCTATATTCTTTCTGATCTCGCCTAAATCAAGCTCCATGCTTAGTTTTCCTCAACTTCCTGTGTTTCGTCGCCGATTACCGGGATACCTTCGCTGGTGAACCACGGCTCTGCTGTGCCGTCCATGGTCGCTTCCACTGTGGGCGGGTAGTTCTCGGCGCAGTATACTGTTACTTCCTGACCGTTTTCAACGTCCACGAGGTCGCCTATCTCAACGCTGCACTTGAACACGTATCCGTCCTTGGCTTCGTTGGAGCGCTCCGTCGTTACTGAATACTTGATGTTGAGCTTGCTCAGCTCAGCTATATACTTGTCGGGGGTCTGACCGGTGTAGTCCGGCAGGGCTACCCTGCTGGGTCCCTTGCTGACCTTTACTACCACAGTTATCCCGGCGGTGACTTCCTTGCCGGCTTCAATGCTCTGGTCGTACATCAGTCCGTTTGCGTATGTGTCGGAATACTCGTACTTCGGCACGAACGTGAAGGTGCTTCCGTAGCGCTCGGTCTCGTAATCGTAGCTTCTTCCGGAGAAGTCCGGCATTTTTATCGTATCCGACGTGATGATCTGATCCGGCTCCGGCTGGGAGGACGTGGTTTCCGCCTGGCTGGTTTCCGGCTCACGGGTCTCTGCGGTGGCTTCCACGGTGGAAGTGCTTTCCGGCGGGGTGCTGTTTCCGCCGGTGAGAGTTCCGTTCAGGGTCAGCACGAACACCACGATGAACGCTGCAAAAACGATCCCTGCGATGACCATTACCGCGATGGTCTTGTTGCGCTCGCGGCGCTGCTTCTGCTCCCTGCGGGTGAGCTTCGCCTTCTCGGCGGGAGCCGGCTCGGCTGCCTTCGGCTGTGTGAACAGGCGGTCGACAAACTCGGTTATGGTGCGGACGCGGTCCTCCGGCGAGATGTTAAGGCCTGCCATTATCACGGAGGAAATGTTTGCCGGAATGTTCCGGTTTATCATCATCGGCTCCATAAGGCTGGTGCCGTTTCTGGCTATTGCCTCGGTGGGAATGCAGCCGGTCAGGCAGCGGTAAAGCACCGCGGATATGCCGTAGACGTCTGTCCAGGTGCCGTTTATCTCGTTGGTGTACTGCTCTGGGGCTGCGAATCCCGCGAACATCTCGCAGGGGATCTCGGTTCCGGTGGTGCGCGCCGCGCATATCGCAAATCCGGTGAGCTTCAGCTCCAGCTTATCGGTGACGAAAATCGTGGAGGGGGATATCCCGCGGTGGATTATCCCGGCGGAATGGATAAGGCTCAGCGTTGTGAAGAACGGTGAGAAAAGCTCCTTCGCCTGCTCCCAGGTTATCACCCCGGAGGAGTTCGCAAGGTATGTCTTGAGGGAAATTCCGTTGATGTACTCGAATACCACGTAGGCGGTGCTGTTCTCGCAGAACACGTCGAGAACGGTCTGAACGTGGGACATTCCGCGCAGCTTCATCAGCGTGCGGTTGAGGTCGATGAATTCCGACAGGTAGGTCTTGTAGAGCGCCGCCGCGGACGGATCGACCGTTATGTCGGTCTCGCCCTTCCTGCGGGAGCAGAGGGTGTCCGGCATGAATTCCTTTATTGTGACCTTCGCGCCCGCCGCCGTGTCGTAGCCGATATATACCGCGCCCTCTCCGTTGTAGCTTATCACCTTACCGACGATGTAGCGGTCGGCAAGGAAGGTCTTGGGCGCCAGGTATGTGGGGATATTCGGCGTGTTGTCGCTGTATCCGCACAGCTTGCAGGGACCGTCATAGGTTTTGTCGTTCATGCAGCCCATGCAAAGTGAAGTTTCCTTGATCATTAGCTGTTCTCCTGTATCTGAATTTTATCTTTCGGATATTATTATCGTGTGATACACAAACTACCACTATAATAATATACTCCAAACGGCGGTGATTGTCAACAGTTTTGCGCGTTTTGTAACTGCAAGGAAACAAATTGTAGCCAAATTGTAATAATTTGATGGCAAATCGACGGACGGCGGCGGTTATTATGACGGAAATGTGTGCAGAATTTTCGTACCGCCGTTGCATTTTCCGGCGAGTTGTGATATACTAGATACAAAAGATACATTATATCCGAGAAAGGAATAGTTATGTTCAGAAGCAAAAGACAGCAGGAGATACTGGAATCAACAGAATCGAAGCTCGCGAAGATGTTCGAGGAGATGAACACTGAAAAGCGCCCGGACAACGGCAGGACCGTATGCGAGACGGAATGCACCATGGCGCGTATCCGCTCGTTTTCCGACTTTATGTACCTGATGAAGGTGCGCCCGCTTCAGACTGCGTGCTACTATGCGGCGGCGGTGCTTTTCCTGCTTATGCTGGCGGCGTTCTGGTGCACGGAGTGGCTTCTGGGCGCGGTATTCGCGGTGCTTTTCCTTGTCTGCGCAACGCTTCCGCATAACATGCGGATACAGTATTTCAACAATCGTGCCGACAAGCTGGAGAACAGCTTCGGCAAGGTCGTCAGCGTGGATCTTTCCGAGGAGGATAATCTCACGCTGACTATCAGCGCGCCCGATCAGGCGGAGTCCGACGGCGCCGCCGTCCCGGAACGTGCGGAGGCTTCCGCGAGGGTTTCCGAGGCGCTACGCGACAAGAACGCCCGCGTTGTAGAGATACCATATAAAAATATCTACAGGGCTTACGAGTGCAGCCACAGCTTCTATCTCTTCCCAGTGATGGAAAACAAGGACGAGCAGCTCGACGCCATTATCTGCGATAAGACGCAGTTCATCTGCGGAACCCCCATGCAGGCCAGGGACAGGCTCGCAAGAGGCTGCGGCAAGCGGTTCAAGATAAAGGTCAAAAAAGCCTGAGGCGTTTTTACACAATGTGGTATGAAACGGCATAGCAGTGTTTTGTTATGTTTGCCAAAAATCACAAAAAAATTTGTTCAATTATTAGAAAATCAACATTATGCCTTGATTTATTAGGAATGTTTATTGTATAATGTAAACAAGAGTATTCTGACAAATAGCGTGCTTTCATGGTTCGTTTGATGGTATCTAAGGGTCCGGGCGCTGTTCTGCGTGCGGGCGGGGTTGCTCTGTTTACTATTTTATTGTAAGAGGATTGATGCGGTTGTTATTTGGAACTAAAATAGTTAGGACAGAAATTCTTGCCCAGAACGGTACCCTGCTTGCTTCGGCAGAGCGCAATTTCGTTTTCCCGAAAAACTTAGAATCCAGTGAGGAAAGCATCCTTATCATCAAGGGAAAGGATCTCCCGGAGCTTGAGCGCGGCACGAGAGTGGACGTTATCGCTTACTCCAAGGCGGGCGACCGAATAAAATACGCCGGGGATATCTCAATGTCGCACAACAGGCAGATGAATATTTCCCTGCTCAAATCCAACAGCACCAAGGTGCTCGAGGAGCGCAGGCGATACTTCAAGATAAAGGTCGAGCTGCCCGGCAGGGCGCTTTTCGTGGTTCGCGACGAGAACACCATTCGCTTTGAAGAACCGGTTGCTGTAGAAATCCACGACATCAATGTCGGCGGTATCTTCCTGACCAGCGCGTACGAGTTCCACAAGGACGACAGCGCATGCGTCGATATCGAGCTGGTGGACGGTTATCACCTCAACACGATGGCTACCATACTCAGAGTGCAGACCGACAGCGACGGCGGGATCATCGGCTACGGCTGCGCGTTCGAGGCGCTTACCGCCGCACAGGAGGACGCTATCGGCAGATACATAAACTATGTGCAGCTCCTTATGCGCGCAAAGCAGGGCGAGCAGGACTAACGCATTTTCACACAGCGCGGCGATACCGCGTCAGGTGACAGATAAAATATTTTCAGGGGGATAAGATAATGGGCAATTTGAAGCTGAAGATCGTGCTTACCGCTGTCATGCTGGTATTCGCGATAGTTCCGGCGGTGATCGTCGGAGCAATAGGCACATTTTCCGTTATGGGATACGAAAGGTCTGCCAAGGAGAACACCCTCCAGCAGGTGGGTGAGTCCAAATCTGCCGGAATAAAGCAGGCGTTCAAAAGCTATTCCTCCATCGTGGGGGCTATCGCAAAGAGCGAGGCGGCTGTTGACGTGGCACACGGAATGGGCAGCGCTGACGCGGAGCTTGAAGCCGCAGTAGCTGCGGATCCGGATATCCTTGATATGATGATCCTCGACGACAGCGGTACCGTCATCGAAGCTGTCAACGGAAGCGAGGGCGGAGTTTTTGAGAACCTCCCGATGAACGATCAGGGCGTTATCAATATGCCTTCCGTTTCTGAAATGCTCAACTGGACCAGCTACGGCGACGCCATCTTCGTTGCTGACCCTATCCCTTCCGACAATGCTTCCGGCGAGGCAGGGTATGTTGTTGCCATCGTTTCCGCTGGTCCTGACAGCGCTGTTATGAAGGCGCTTTCCGGTCAGTTCGTTAACCTGAGCGGCGCAAGCTTCATGATCGTTGACAAGAACGGCGTTGCAGTCAACTACAAGCAGAGCGGCTCCATCAACAAAGAATTCGCAGGTTCCGCGCTCCAGAGCGATATTGCCCAGTTCTTCGATACCTCCAACTCTGGTTACAGCGACCTCAAGAACAGCAAGGACATCAAGTCCATCAAGGGTTCTGCGGGCGGCTCTACATACTTCGTAGGCCTTGCAGGCACCGACGTTATGAACTGGCGCTGGGTGGCCTCCGCTGACAATGCGGCGTTCAGCCAGTTCTCCACTACTACGAACCTCCTCGGCTGGGTCGTTGTTGCGGCTTCCGCTGTTGTATTCTCCATTGCTTCCCTTCTCGTTATCGGCAGGTTCCTCGGCAACATGAACGGCATGCTCAAGACCATGACCGAGATCTCCGAGGCAGAGGGCTCTACCGATATCCGCTTCAAGGTCACAAACAGAAGAAGCGAGCTTGGCGAGATCCAGACATCCTTCAACGAATTGCTCGACGAGGTGTTCCTCAGCGAGGAGCGTCACCGCACTATCGCAGAGCTGTCTGACAACATGCTGTTCGAGTGGGATTTCCACAAGGAGAGAATGTACGCTTCCAAGAACATGCTCGCGAAGTTTGACATCGACACCGACAGCGCTACGCTTTCTAACGGCAAGTTCATCGACTCCCTCATGAGCCAGGACGACGCTGAAAAGTACAAGCGCGATATGAACGGCCTGCTCAAGAACAAGAGCGGCTACAGTGCTGAATATCAGCTCAAGACAAAGAGCGGCGCGGTGATCTGGGTATCCCTCCGTGCGGTTTGCATCACAGACCGCCTCGGCGAACCGCTCAGAGTTATCGGCGTCATGACCGATATCGACAACGAGAAGAAGCTCGAGCTTCAGCTTTCCGAGCGTGCAAGCTACGACTTCCTGTCACAGCTTTATAACAGAAACACATTTATCAGGAACCTCACGTCTGAGATCGAGCGCCGCGGCACAAAGCGCGTTGCTGTTTCCTTCATTGACGTCGACGACTTCAAGTTCATCAACGACCGCTACGGTCACACCATCGGCGACGAGGTCATCAGATTCGTGGCTGACACGATCCGCACCAAGGTCGACGACAGGGGCGGTTTCGCAGGCAGATTCGGCGGCGATGAGTTCGTGCTCTGCTTCACAAATCAGGATGATATCGCGAACATCGAGAATATCTCCATGGATATCATCAACGAGCTGTACGAAGGCTACACCACCGCTGACGGCGCAATGCACATCGACGTTAAGGCAAGTATCGGCGTGGCGTTCTGCCCTGAGCACACCGAAGATGTGAACGAGCTGCTCTCCTTTGCGGATACCGCGATGTACTTCGTAAAGAAGAACGGTAAGACCAACTACCACATCTACATTCCCGAGGACAGCGCAACGGACGAGTACATAGATCCGGAGGGCTTCTGATCCTTTGATTAATAATCAGCGAGGGCGGACAGTTACTGTGCGCCCTTGTGATGTCTGAATAGTGCCGGGTTCCGGCATAATGCTACAGTTTCCGGGGGAGTTTTATGGCAAAGATAATTGCACTCACAAATCAGAAGGGCGGTGTCGGAAAGACTACCACCTGCTGTGCGATATGCGGAGGACTTGCACAGATGGGGAAGAAGGTCCTCGCGATAGACCTTGACCCGCAGGGAAACCTCAGCTTTTCGCTCGGAATAGACGACGAGGACGCATACACCATCTATGATGTTTTCAAGGGGAACTGCGATATTTCCGACGCTGTCCAGAAAGGCGGGATCTGCGACGTTATCGCTTCGAATATCCTGCTTTCCGGCGTGGAGCTTGAACTTACCGGCGTTGGGCGCGAGTATATCCTCCGGGAACAGATGGAGACTATCCGCGACGAGTACGACTACATAATACTGGATACGCCGCCGGCGCTGTCGGTGCTCACCATAAACGCGTACACCGCTTCCGATGAGCTTGTTATTCCCATGCTGTGCGAGATACTCAGTTTACAGGGAATTGCTCAGCTAAAGCAGACCATTTTCGCGGTACAGCGTTATTACAACAAGGAACTCAAGGTGGCGGGCATTCTGCTGAATAAGTACAATCCGCGGCTCACGCTGACGAAAGATGTCGAGGATCTGGCGAACGTTATCGCCATGCAGCTCGATACAAAGATATTCAAGAGCCGGATAAGCGCGAGCGTCAGCATTGCGGAGGCTCCCGCGCATGGCGAGAGCGTCATAACATACTCGCCGAAGTCAAAGGCGGCGCAGGAATACTTCGCATTCATCTGCGAGCTTACCGGGGAAAAAGCCGGGGATAAGTCATGACCGACAGAATAACCGAGCATTATCAGGAGAATCCCGAGGGCGCAAGGCTCGTCAGTGACGAGGATATCCGGGGCGGTCAGAACAGGCAGGCTCCCGGGAAGAAGTCTGCGGGCTCTGCGGCGGGGAAGCCTGAAAAGGCGGGAAAACCGGATAAATCCGCTAATCCCTCTAAGACAGATAAGTCCACTAAATCCACTAAGACAGCTAAGTCTGCTAAGCCTGTTAAGTCTGGTAAAGCTGACGGCGCCGAGAAGGCGGGGGCTTCCAAACAGGCAAAGCCGGGGAAGTCCGCAGGGTCGGATAAATCGGGCAAGCCCGCGAAAAAAGCCGAAAATCCGGCGGAATATGATGAGAGCGGGGAGCAGTCCCAGAGCGTGAAAACCCCGAGCGTTATGCGGCTGGTAGAGGAACGCGCGTTCTCGGAAAACCAGGTTGTCGCCGCAGGGAAGAGCCTTATTCCAAGGCAGCTTCGCGGTATCGAGCCGCTTTCTAAGGTCATGCGCAGGGAAGCCGAGCTTCAGCGCGGCGAACAGCCCGACGATGAGGTGAGCCGTTCTCCGTTGGTAATGCGGGAGCTTACCGAGATGGTAATTGCCGAGAATGTTCCCGGGATAATCAGGAGGTTCAACGCCTGCGACTGCGAGAAGTGCATGTCAGAACTGGCAAGGCTCACCGCTGAGGAGATCCCGGCGCGGTACATGAAAATGCCGGAGCTGGCAGACCTCAACTGGAGCGGTTTCAGCAGCGATGAGAGAATGCTCATTGATTCGCTGAAAAAGAACGCCGTAACGGTCATGATAAGGTTCATGATCGCGAATAAAAAGAGAAATTTCCATTGATCACAAAGCCGGTGGGATATCCCGCCGGTTTTTTTGCGCGATATGTGCAATATGCTACCGGAGTTGAAAATCGACAACAAATCTTAAAAAATTGTTGAATTATCCGGAGGTTTATGCTATAATAAGTTATAAGTAACTGTATAGTAACAGGGGGTGTCTCGGTTGGATTGCTGTTTATGGCTCAACAGGAAAAAAATCAGCAGTGCGGCTGAGATCATCGATAATTTCGACCTGGCTGCCGTTCGTGGATATTTCCTCGGGGGAAGCCTTTCAGAGTGGCTCAGGGAGCACGGCGGCACGGTCTACGCCGATCGGCTCGACAAGCTCAGGACGCTCGATCCGCAGGATCCTCAGCTTAACGACAGGCTCGCGGAGGTGTTCGGAGTAAGCGCCGGACCTGTAACGGAGGTCTTTTGCGGGAACGTTCCGGATAACAGCGCCTGCGGGGGACGTGACGGAGGGTCTTGGTGCGGCTCTTTCGGGAGTTTCTCGGGCGGATTCCGGGGTAGCTCCGGAAGCTTCAATTTCGGAAGCTACGGCGTTTTTCAAGGTTCCGGCTTGGGAATCGGTTCAGGCGGATACGCAGGCTCTGGAACATGGGTCGGTTCCGGCGGACTTACCGCGCTTGGGAGCTACAGATTCAGCCTCTGGGAATGGGAGTGGGAATGGCGCTTCGCTCGGCGTGGGTCGTTCCGGGGCTCGTTTGGCTCGTTAGGTTCGTTTGGCTCGTATCGGTTCGGTTCTGGGAGCTATCTTCCCGGCTCTTTCGGGAGCTTTCCGTGGGGGAGCTTTTCCGGCTCGTTCGGCGCGGGAAGCTTTGGAGGGTTCGGCTCTGGCGGGTTCATCACCGCTGACGAGTACGACCGTATAATGTACGAGTGCCTGAGAAAATGCCCGCTGAACTGCTATGGATACGGTATACACATAGTCTGACATGAGGTAAGAGTTTGGACGCGTTTCATATTATTTCTACGGCTCCGTTTTTCGCGAAAAATAACGGGGCTTTTGCTTTAGAGGATTTCGACCTGTTCACTGCGGTCATCTCCGCGCTGGAATGGCGGAGGGACGGAAGCAGGATTTTTCTGTACTGCGACGCTCCCGCTGCGGATTATATCCGCAATGCCGGGCTTGAAAAGGTCTGGGACGGGGTGCGGGACACTGTTCCCAACGACCTTGACGGTATCGACCCGGAGATGTTCTGGGCTGCCGGAAAGCTCCTTGCACTGCGGCAGATGAACGCTCCCTGCGTGATGATAGACACCGATCTCATCGTATGGAGCAAGCCGGAATTCGGGAGGGACATTATCGCGGCTCACCGTGAGGACCTTAACCCGGACGTTTACCCTCCGCTGGAGTATTTTTCGGCTGCGGGGCATGTCCTGCCGGGGTTCAGCCGGGAGGTACTGCCGCTTAATACGGCGTTTTTCTACGTTCCGGACAATGATTTCAAGGAGTTCTACACATCGCAGGCTGTCGCATTCATGAAGTCGGCGGAACGGTGCGGGGAGCGCCTGCGCTACATGGTTTTCGCGGAACAGCGCATGGCGGCTATGTGCGCGGATTACACCGGCACCGGCGTGCAGACCCTTCTCGACAAGGACGCGCTGTTTTTCCCGCAGGAAAAGTACACGCATCTGTGGGGAGCAAAACAGCAGATGAGGGAACGCCCGCTGCTGCGCGAGGAATTCATCTGGCGGTGTATCGCGAGGATCCTGCGGGATTTCCCGGAATATGAATGGACCATCGACAGAATAAAGGGGGCGGCGAGATGATATATTTCGACAACGCGGCGAGCGCCCCGGTGCTGGAATGCGCCCGGAAAGCCGCGGAGCCGTTCCTGTGGGAATGCTGCGGGAATCCCTCGTCGATACATTCCGAGGGACGGCGGGCGGCTCTGGCGCTGATAGAAGCGCGGCAGAAGTGCGCGGCGGCTGTCGGCGCGGACCCTGACGAGATAGTGTTCACTTCCGGCGGCACCGAATCCGACAACATGGCGGTACGGCAGGGGGCGGCGCTCGGGGCGTCCGCCGGGAAGCGCCGCGTTGTCGCTTCCGCGATAGAGCACCCGGCGGTGCTGAATGCGTGCGTGGCTCTTGAAAAATCCGGGTTTGAGGTGAAATACATCGGCGTGGACGGCGGCGGCTACGTCGACATGGAACAGGCTCGGAAGCTCATCACGCCGGAAACCGCGGTGGTTTCCGTGATGGCGGCTAACAACGAGGTCGGAACGATCCAGCCGATAAGGGAGCTTGCCGCGCTTTGCCGGGAGCGCGGGGCGCTGTTCCATACGGACGCGGTTCAGGCGGCGGGGCATATCCCGCTTGACGTCAGGGAGCTTGGCTGTGATATGATGTCGGTTTCGGCTCACAAGCTGGGAGGACTTCGCGGGGCGGGTCTGCTCTATATCCGCAGGGGGCTGGAGCTTCAGCCGCTTATCTGCGGGGGAGGTCAGGAGAAAGGGCTTCGCTCCGGGACGGAAAATACTGCGGCTATAGTTTCGATGGGTGCGGCTATGGAGTATGCGTGCGGGGACATCAACGGGCGGTCTGAGAGAATTTCGGCGCTTCGGGACAGGCTCGTCGCAGGACTGTTGGAGATTTCCGGGAGCAGGCTCAACGGCGGGATTTCTCCGCGGCTGTGCGGCAACGTCAACGTTTCATTTTCCGGGGTGGAGGGGGAATCCCTCGTGCTCGGGCTGGATATCCGGGGCGTGTGCGCGTCCTCGGGGTCGGCGTGCTCGAGCGGGAATGAACTTCCGTCGCATGTGCTCAGGGCTATGGGCGTACCGGAGGATATGCTCAAAGGCTCGCTGAGGCTCACCCTGTCGGAGTTCAACACTGCCGACGAAGTGGAAACGGCAATCCGGGCAGTCCGGGAGACAGTGGAAACTCTGCGGGAGCTTCGAGGGTGGGAAGGCTGATATGAAAATCAGATGGATATTCAACGCGCTGGCGGCGATGGAGGCAGTACTCTGCCCGGCGCTGTGCCTTATGTACGCATTCTGCGGGCTTGCCCTCTGGACGCAGACCGTATATTTCTGTCCGCTGCTGGGCGCGGTGCTGGCGGCGCTCCTGTTTTCGCGGGATAAGCGGCGGTTTATCTGGAAATGCGCCGGCTCGCTGTGCCTGTTTGCGGCGCTTTTCATTCTGGCGCTGAAGCTTGACTGGTGGGGAGATGTATTCGCTGTGTTCAATGAGCAGTACGCTGCTGAATACGGCGGAATGAACATGGGAGACGCGGCGGGTATTTTTCTGCTGTGGACGCCTACGGCTTTTGCGGCTCTTATCGGAGGGGTTATCGTAAGCGCCGGGGTGCGGCGTTCTGTCATTGAAAAGGAAAATCTGCGGGCTTCGGCTGGTGGTTTACGGGAGGGTACTGATGATACGGGAACTTGAAGAAATAATGTGGAGAGCGGCTCAGGCGCGCGACAAGGCGGCGTTTCTGGAGCTGCTGGACGTGAATGCAGGCATGGTTTGCGGGGGGACACGGTGCACAGGGGCGGAATATGCGGAAATAATCGCTGATTTCGACTGAGCCGCATTCGAAATTGAGGAGTGACGGTGTGTGAAACGCCTGATGCGGTTCAGGTGCATTATGTCATCACCGCCACGGCGGAGAAGCCTGAAAACTCAGACCTTTCCGGAAAGTTCCACATAACATCGACATGGTGGAATACCGGCGGCAGATGGAAGCTTGTCTTCAATATGGACAGAAATGTGCCGGAGCGGTAAGTTTCCCTTTTTCGGGAAAAATCCTGTCAGACTATTGACAAAGGCTGAAATCTGTGATATAATCACAGATAGAATATGTTGAAATGCGACGATAGGAAACAAAGCCCTGGCGAACTTCCAGAGAACCGGCGGTCGGTGCGAGCCGGCAGAACGGCAGGG
>ULRP01040642.1_pt1 | contig 16880 bp, 13 predicted proteins | sample 1955521 | NCBI WGS metagenome assembly ULRP01 (sample SAMEA4835685, study PRJEB28245) | human gut metagenome | biome: gut microbiome; material: fecal sample | place: Denmark | collected 2008
AACTAGTTGACACTATAGGAAGTGTGGACAGCCTTATTGAATTTAACCAAGAGAAAATAAGCAAAGTCAAAAGCTTAGCAACTCAAAAATATGAGTTTCTTTATAAGGCTTACCCCAAATCAGTAATTGGAAAAAGACTAAAATTTATCAAAGGAAAACAGCCGAAATTTGTGTCAAAAGAAGATGGTTTACCATATTTGGTAATTGATGATTTAGTATCGAATAATTATACACAGTTTTCTTCTGAAGGACTAGCTTGCGATGAAAATGATGTCTTGATGGTAATGGATGGAGCTTCTAGCGGAAAGGTTTTTACGGGGAATAAAGGTTATGTGGGTTCTACACTTGCTAAACTATCCTCATCGCAAATAAAATCATCGATTTTGTATTTTGGCTTATCAAAATTCGAAGAAGAGATAATGAAAAATACCACAGGATCTGCTATTCCCCATACTGATAAATCTTTTGTCTCCGAACTTCGAATAATTGATGATTTAGATGGAAAAACAACTAATTTTTTCGATTTTTGTCTAAATCAAATCTGTAATTTAAGAACGCAAAATTCCCTTTTAAACATTCAAAAAGAAATCCTGCTTCAGAAATATTTCCATTGATTACCAAGTGACGATTTTGTCGACGACCTCTTTTTGCTCTTCACTTGTTTTTCTTAGGTAAATTCTTGTTGTTTCAATAGATTCATGTCCCATCAAATCAGCTAATAAAGCGATATCCTTGTTCTTCTCCAAAAAATTCTTTGCAAAACGATGTCTAAAGGAATGAGGGTATATTACAGAGAGATTCATTTTGTATTTCTTGGCCAATTGCTTTAATTGATGAGAAAGGCCACGTGTAGTTATTTGTTGCCCCTGAGCATTTAAGAAAAGATAACCAGATGTTCTATTTATAGATGTGTAATAGGTTATCGCTTTCTTTTGTAATGAAGAAGGAATAAAGATTCTTCTTATCTTTCCTGCCTTCGTATATAGATCAATATATCCTCTTGTAACGTTCTCATATTTGAATTGAATCAATTCGGAGACTCTTGCTCCAGTCGCTCCTAAAAACCTAACTACAAAATACCAATCGTAGTTTTTATCTTTCCAAAGTTTGTTTTTAAGGAATTCGTAATCTGCATCACTAATGACATTCTCAAGAAATGTCTTTTGCTGTAGTTTAACAAACTTCAACTTCAAACTTGGCTTTTTAATAAAGTCGAGGTATTTGTTTATGCCTTGTAGTCTTAGGTTAATGGTCTTTCCTTTATATGAGTCGACCAGGAACGCCTTGAAGGAAAGTAAGTTATCCTTCGTGATATTTTCATGTCTGGAAAAGAATAGATCGACGGAAGATTGATAAGAATCTATCGTGTTTTTTGACAGATTCTCATGTTTAAGAAAATCTTTGAAACTTTGCATTTTGAATGCCTCCTAAGACATTAGGAGATACCAAAAATGGCTTAGATTTCAAAAAAACTAAAAATATTTGTCAAGCAATATGCTTTTTTGATTCAGCAAAATACTCTTCCTTTTCTTAAGATTTTCAATTTCACCAAATAGTATTTCGAGAATCTGATTTAAGCAAAAATAATCGGCGTCAATAAAAAATGGCATTTGTTCAAAGCAGAATCTTCTCAATGACTTCACTGTGCTTCCAACCGCTACGGATTCTAAATATTTCTTGTTTGATAGAATTATCTCGTATATAACTTCCGAGCCTAATTTCGTCGTGCTTGGCTGAATAAAATATGCTCTCTGGTGCAATCCAAATTTGCCATTTACAAATTTAGGTGTGAAATTCCCTTCTCCTGCAACGACAGCGCCCTTTCCTTCATTGGTGTATTTGTTGGAATAAAACGTTCCAATATTTCTTGTGTAAAAAGGATATCTACCATTCGGATCGTTTTCATCTAAATTCATTGACCCAGTTTCTATTTTTATGAAATTTCCTAAGTATGATGTTTCTCGTGAATGTTCAATTAGTTGCAAATATAAATATGACGAAATCTTTTGGAGAAATGAGATTCTCTCTTCATAATTTTCAATCAAATCATCAACACTTCCTATAGTGTCAACTATGTGTTGTTGGAATGCCTTTGAAACAATAGGTATGTCTAGTTTTCTATAGAGCTCGGCACTCATCGTTGGCCTTGTGCTTCCCTCTAAAAGGGAAGATATTTGTTTCCAATATGATTTGCTTTGACAATAGTATCCGACATATCGAGGAACGATTTTTTCTGGATTTAAAGAAAAGCGAATTAAAAAGCCGGCATAAACTAATTCCTCTTCAGAATTGTGAAAGTAATTTCTTCCCGTGCTATTGCCAGTTCTAGCAAAAACTAAATCGTTTTTTGACAAAATGTATTCTTTCCAGTTAGGATAACTGTTTGGATCAATCGATGTACGTAACGGTTTTACCAATTTTCCATCATTAGTAATATCAGTGATTCGTAAATACGTCGGATAATTTTTGTTAAATGAACAGGCTGATGCTCCTATCCCGTATGTTCCAACATTATGGCTACATAAATCTTTTAATAACATTTTGTTTTTCCTTTCTAATAATATGGAGGTCTTTATGAAACTTGATGATTTTATTCAATTTAATCCCAAAGAAATTCTTCCTAAAGGACAAACCTTTAGTTGCGTTGATATGTCATCATTACAGCCATTCACTCGTAAACCGATTACATATTTTACTTCTACATATAAAGGTGGTAGTAAATTTAAGAATGGCGACACAATTATGGCTAGAATTACGCCTTGTTTAGAAAATGGCAAAACTTCTTTTATCAATTTTTTAAGCCAAAACGAAATAGCTTTTGGATCAACTGAATTTATTGTTGCCAGGGCAATTCCAAATGTTTCTCTACCCCTTTTCGTTTATTATTTGCTTTGTTCTAAAAGAATTAGAGACATTGCAATTAGTTCGATGACCGGATCATCAGGAAGGGAAAGAGTTCAGCAAATATCTTTAAATGAAATTGAAATACCTGATTATTCTTTAGCATTCCAACAACACATAGTTGACACTACTTCATCTCTTCAATAAGAATTTGTTTCACTTTGTCTTCTAATTCTTTTCCCTCCTCCATTAATTTGAATAATTCGGCAGATGTCTTCTTAAGCTCTTCCTGAATCTCTTCAGGAGTCATCTTATTAGAATCATCTACGCCAACGTATCTCCCAGGGTTCAAAGAAAAATCTTTTTCTTTGATTTCCTCAATAGAAGCCTTCTTACAGAAGCCAAGTACATCCTTATAGCCTTCATTTTTCTTATAAGCATGGTATGTCTTGGCTACTTTATCGATGTCTTCAGGATCCAACACTCTAAGTTTTCTAGAAATCATTCGACCCATCGAAGAGGCATTAACAAACAAAATATCCGTATCAGTTTTGCCACGGTTCAAAACCCAACATTGAACGCTAATACCAGTGTTGGCGAATAATTTATCCGGCAAATCAAGAATGGCATCGACTTTACCAGCTTCCACCATGGCTTTGCGAACATTTAAATCAACACCGCCACTAGTAGTAGCGCCATTTGGCATAAGAATGGCCGCCAATCCTTTTGGAGCCAGCTTTGCGTACATTAATTCAAGCCAAGCATAGTTTGCGTTCTTTTCATCGGGTTTACCAAATATCCACCTAGGGTCGCCTTCTAATTTTTCATCCCAATAGTCTTTGGAATTATAAGGTGGATTTGCAAGAATATAATCAGCACGTAAATCCTTATGCTTATCATCAGTAAAAGAATCGCCATTGCTTTCTCCCAAATCGCCTTCTATGCCACGAATAGCAAGATTCATTTTTGCCATCTTCCAGGTACCAGGATTTGATTCCTGGCCATAGATAGAGAGGTCATCAACCAGTCCTTGATGTTCTTTTACGAATTTTTCACATTGAACAAACATGCCACCAGACCCGCAGCAAGGATCATAAACACGGCCCTTATGAGGTTCAATGATATCAACCATCAATTCAACGATAGACTTTGGAGTAAAGAATTCACCACCCTTTTGCGGCATATACGTAGCGAAAGCTCCAATATAATATTCATAGACTTGACCGAAGAAATCTCCATCAGCATCTTCCATATGAAGATTTGTGGTAAAGAAATCAACCAATTCGCCTAAAGCCTTTTTGTCTAAATCGCTCTTTGAATACGTCTTAGGAAGAATACCCTTTAGCTGATTATTATGCTTTTCGAGTAAGATAAACGCTTCATCAATTTTTTGACCCAATCCAGGGCTTTTAGAATACGTAGCAACGTTATCCCATAAAGCTTCTTTTGGAACAATAAACACGTGATCAGCGATATATTCGTCTTCATCGTTTTCTGACCCTTCCCCTTCTTTAACCAGAGCATTGTATTTGGCCATATAACGATCGCTGACATATTTCAGGAAGACCAAACCCAGAACAACGTTCTTATAATCAGCAGGGTCGCATTTGTCGCGGAGTTTTTCGGCGGCACCCCACAACACTTTTTCATCAATAGTTGCCATATGCTAATCCTCTACTTTAATTTTATGTTTCTTGCAAAGGCACATAATTTCTCTTTTTGCTTTATAGGTAGGCTGATGATGCCCATTTTCCCAACGATTCACAATCGCAAAAAAAACATCAAGCAACTCGGCCATCTCCACCTGCGATAAGAGAAGCTCTTCTCTCAGAGTCTTTATTGCCTTTGAAAAATTCATCACGAATATTATAACAAGTTTATAGAAAGATTTTCTGTTTCATAACAGTTAATTCCATATTTCTACTGCATGCGTGTCATTCAAAGATTTTTAAAATCTGGTTGTATCATCGTCACTAATCCAAAAGCAAGACTTAATTTCGAGCTAATTAACCTATTTCCGGTCTTTTCAATCAAACTATACCCCCGTTTTTACCCATTTTTCGCCCAAGGACCTGTTTTTCAGGTTGTCTGTGTAGTTGCAGTCTATTCCGAAAACGCAAAAAAACAAGGAAACAACAGATTTCAATAAAAGCCTATGAATAAGGGCTTTTTCACCTATTTCTACCATCGTGGTAACATATCGGCCACCTATCCCCATTTCGATACTAGGTAGGATGGGTGTTCATTTTTAAAGTTGACCTATTTCCCCATACGAGTAAAGCCCTGTTTTTTACCGGTTTACCGCCAATTAGCCCATTTTTGCAATAAAAAAAGGATTTTCCGCTTTTTTGAAAAGTAGGAGATCCATCAATTTTTATTGACTTTTGGCCTTTTTCGGCCATTTTTACGACTTAGCAACACCACCGTCTCAACATACATAGATTGGATGCGAGGAACATGTCTACCAATACAGGGTAGGTTATGGAAGGAACAGATCTACTGAATGCATTTTTCAACAGGTCTACTGGAAATTAAAGACAACATCCCTAGTAGTTGGGAACTAATGGGATTGAGTCGCCAAAAAACTGTTTAATTTCCTGATGCCCGAAATTTCCATTTCCGACATAGTGGACGGACTTGACCTGATTCATGTACCTCTGAATCGTTCTTGACGATACATCGAAGTACTCGGCAATTTTCTTTCCTTGTGATTCCTTAGTTGCTCTTTATGAGTTTTTTGAGCTCTTCTTCGCCGAAGGAAGGATGAGTGCCAAACGACTCTCACGCCAACAAGGATTTATCAAAAATGCCTATTTGACGATTCTCCAGCTCCCCTCCTTTTTGGATTTCTTTCTCTCGACGATAACTTTATCCTGAAGCGATGCGACGATTCTCGAAACGGTCCTTCTGGATATTCCCATCCTGCCACTGACGTCAGATAGGGATATGCTCGGATTAGAGCTATTTCTAAATCTATCTTTGTATAAAAGCCAAATCCTGGTTTGGCTTTTATTTTGCCTTCTTTTAATTCAAAATAGAATTTTTGCTGATTCATAGCAGTAGGTGCATGGTAAAGAAAATCAATACAAATAAAATGCACCGCATTTAGCGGTGCATCTCATCAAATCAAATCATCATTAATTATCAGATCTTGAATATCCATTCTTCATAAGGCAACTAGCATTATAAAGAACATTGTCCAACACTTTATCAGTCTCTTTTTGATAAACATCTGATATTTCTTGATTAGCCTTGACAATTAATTCTTTGATAGCATCTTTATTTTCGATTGCTAACTTATCATATTTATTAATCAATTGATGACCTAAAGACATAGTCTTCTCTTGATATCTTTCAACATGAACTATAGCAGTGTTGAAATGTGCATCGGCCAAAGCAGCAACAAGTCTAGAAGACCAATATAAGTTGTTAGTATCGACTTTCAAGGTAGTATTACCTAAATAAGATGGAACAACATCGGTATTGGTAAAGAAAGGAATCAATGTGTTGAACACATTTGATGCAAAGCCAATCCATTCAATAGATTTCATTCCTTCAGGAGCATATCCACGAACTTGAAGGACTGCCATAAAACAAGTTCTTGAAATTCCTATAGGTCTATACTTTCCTTTTTCAGCAGAATCGTTGAATCTTGCGTAGCAGTCGTATTTAGTTCCTTGATAATGAGAAGCCTGAAGATACTTAATATCTTCAACGGAAACTTTATGAGCTGGTTTAAAAGCCCAAGGAATATCATCGGATTCAGGTTGATAATTTCCTTCAATCAACAAGTTCTTATTCAACTTGGATAACAAATACCATGCACGAGGAGTGTTGTATACATGATCAGAATCAGTATAACTACCAAACACAAGACGAGGATTGAAATGACCATCTAAGTTTAAATCTAAATGATTCTCTTCTATGAATTCTTTTAAATCCTTTGAGCAAAGATTGTTCTCTCCCTTACCATAGGCATCATCGAAATCAAATCTATCGAGACCGAATTGGTTAGGCATAATAACGACTTCATCATCATCGACACGTCTTGCAATCCAATGATGTCCACCGATTGATTCCAACCACCAAATAGAGTCTTTATCAGAAAAGGCAATTCCGTTAGATTCATAAGTTCCATACTTTTCTAACAAAGCACCTAATCTCAAAACACCTTCCTTTGCAGAATGAATATAAGGAAGTACAATAGCGACCAAATCCTCTTCACCTATTCCACCGGCAACTTCAGGCTTATCGCCTTCAGCGGGTTGATAATTGACCATAGGATCAGCTCCTAAAACCAAAGGATTAGATGTGATTGTCTCTGTAGCTGTCATTGCAACATCTTCGCTGTTGATTCCGCTAGCAGCCCAAATTCCTTTTCTGTCATCGACAGAAGGCATAGCTGTATAAGACAAGGGATTATCAGGTAATTCAATAGTTAAATGAGCAATCTTAGATTTATAAATTCTAGGTTGCTTGCTAGGAGATACAACCTCCAATCTCTTTGCTTCAAAAACTCCTGTAGGAGCATCATCGTTACGTGAAATCAATGTGGATCCATCATAACTAACGCCTTTACCGACCAATATAGTTGTACAAGCCATAATAAATAATTTATTCCTCCAAACATTTAATAAATATAATAGTAAAAAGGAAAAAATTAAAGAGATATAAGCTTTGTTGTTGCTAAGCATTACAATTTGTTGTACAAAATTAGAAATAAATGAGTATTTACTATGAAAATAAAAATATTTCTTTTGTTGTTACCACTGTTCTTATTAGGATGTGGTAAAAAGTCTATCAGTACCACAAGCAAGACAAGTCCAAATACATTTCAAACAAATAATTCCAGTCAATCAACAACAAATAAGATTGAAATCGACAACTATCAAAACAAATATGATGGTGTCAATTATTATGTGACTGATGAAATAGAGTATTATTCAACTGTCACATCTAGCACCAAGCATGCCTATCTAACACTCCCCTACAATTATGATTCAAATAAAAAGTATCCAGTCTTGTATTTGCTTCATGGGTTGATGCAAACACATAAGAGCTGGATTCAATCGTGCAAAGCAGACATAATCCTATCTAATTTAGTCTATAGTGGATCAGCAAAAGAAATGATCATCGTAAGTGCTAATTCTTTATGCAACAATAATGAGTCAAATCCAAGTTTAGCTGATGCAGCTATCATCTATGACAAAACAAAAGAAGATTTGATTTCATCATTGATTCCATATATAGAATCAAATTATTCAGTCAAAACGAATAAAGAAAATAGAGCGATAGCAGGATATTCTATGGGTGGAAGAGAAGCTTTATTAACAGCTTTCACTTATCAAGAATATTTCGATTATATCGGAGCATTCTCTTCTGCTTCCATGTATATGAATATCATTTCTAATTCAGGTGAAAAAGCAATGGATGATTTTATAGTCGATAAAACAAAAGGTGGATTCAAAAAAATACTGCTGACTAAAGGAAAATATGATTTCATGACTAATGATAATACGGATACTTACGATAAAATGATGACTGAAAACAATATCGATCATGAATTCATCAAGATGAATGGTGGTCATGATTACAGCGTATGGAGCAATAGCATAGAGATGTTTATGAAAGATATATTCTAAAATTTAATTGCTGATAAAAATTAGTTTTCCTTTCTCCTTCTCCATCTATATCTACCTAACTTATATTTTTGAAGAAGTTCATCTGGAATTTCTTTTACATCTTTTAAGTTTCTAGTGACCACTAGATCTTTTCCATTTTGATCACCATCAAACAAATAAACTGGAAAACTAATAACCATCACATGATTTTCAGGCTTGTATATATCATCAAGTTTATATTGGTAAATTTCTGATTAAATTAAGAATCTTTTTGTCATAGAAAAAATTAAAAAAATAAGCTAGAAAAAAATAGGTGATTTTTCACTAGTTTTTTCTTATTTTTTTACTACTTATTTTCATAGTTAAAAATAAAGTGCTAACAGTCATAAAAAACATAGTAAACATCGATACTTTTTTATATATTTTAGTTTGCTAATTTCAAAAGAAAAAATTAGGTTTTTTTATTTTAAAAACCAAGTTAGGGGTTTTTTTGAAATTTCTTATTGATTTTTTGATTGGTTTGCCCCATACTACTCAACGATTTTCTGACACAGATATAGATACGGAAAATAGGTTAGGGGGAACATAGGTAAATTGGAACACATATCTTCTGGTTCGGATCTTGATCCTGGGGGTGTAGTTTTAATTAATGCTCGTGCTCTATTGAGTCGATACGTCAATCTTTTTTTGAATGAAAATTCAAAAAAAGGCTCTGCTTGTTTTTGTTCAATTATAGAAGATAAAAATATTTAAATTCTATGAACGAACTTTTTTGGCGTCTTTTTAAGAAAAGGATTTATTAAATGGAAAGTAACTTATTTCAAAAACCCGTAGTAACTGTCGGCGACAACAAAACTGAACCAGTCAATGACAAGGCTACCACCAACACTATTGAGTTAGGAAAGAACGGAAAGCATATCGAAAGAAACTTCGACAGACCACGTTCACCAATGACAGATGAGAAAATCATCGAGTTCAAACACGTGACTAAAATCTTTAATGGCGTCACAGTCATCGAAGATGAAAACTTCTATGTCAGGAAAGGTGAATTCTTAACAATTCTCGGACCTTCTGGTTGTGGAAAATCCACAACATTAAGAATGATTGCTGGATTTGAGACACCTACATCAGGAGATATTCTCTTAGAAGGAAAAGACATCGTTACGATGCCTGCTTACAAAAGACCTATCAACACAGTCTTCCAACATTATGCTTTATTCCCAAACTATGATGTTTATGGAAACGTCGCTTTTGGATTAAAGCAAGTCAAAGTTCCTGTTCCTCTCAAGAAGAAAGACGGAACTCCTGTTTTGAAGATTAACAAGACTAAGATTAAATATTTAAAAAAGCAGATTGCTCGTTTATCCAAAGATACTATCATGGATCAAAACGAAAAAGAGGAGAGAATCAAGAAATTCGAGGAAATTATCGAAGAATTGAAGAACACTCCAGAACAAGCTTACAAATACCGCCACCTTTCTAATGCTGAAATGGACGATAGAATTATGAGAGCTCTTCAAATAGTCGATCTCGATGAAATGGAAGGCCGCTCTATCGACACATTATCCGGTGGTCAGCAACAACGTGTCGCTATCGCTCGTGCTATTGTGCTTCAACCTAAGATTCTACTTTTGGATGAACCTTTGGGAGCTTTGGATTTAAAGATGCGTAAAGATATGCAACTCGAATTGAAAGAGATGCATAGAAAATTGGGAATCACCTTTATTTACGTCACCCACGACCAAGAAGAAGCCTTGACAATGTCCGACACAGTCATGATCATGAGCGATGGTGTAATTCAACAGATCGGAAGTCCTACCGATATTTATAACGAGCCAAAGAATGCTTTTGTCGCAGATTTTATCGGAGATTCCAACATTTACAACGGTGTAATGACAGGTGAAAAGAGAGTCAAGATATTAGGAAAAGAATTTACATGTTTGGATGACTTCCCCATTCACGATAGAGTCGATGTCGTCATACGTCCTGAAGACATCAAATTGTCAACAACACAAAAAGAAGATAGTTTCGAAGGATTTATCGACAGCAAGGTTTTCAAAGGAATATTCTTCCAATACTCAATCATGGTTGGAAAAGAAGAAGTCATTGTTAAATCAACAAAAGATTTTGCTGAGAAATCAAATATCTACTTAACATTAATTCCTGATTCAATGCATATTATGAAGAAACAATTGAGTACTAATGTTTTCACCGATATTCAAATCGATAAAAATAACAATGCCGTTATTGATGATGTTCCCTTCGAAGTCAACATCACTCAATTATTAGCAAACTCCAATGTCGATGAAGATGGATATCTCGTCGTTGGAAACAGCAAATACGATCTCACTGGATTCAAAGTGACAGCTACAGTAAAGCCTGAAGATATTCAAATTACAGACGATATATCTTCTTCTCAAATCGGGGCTACAGTTATATCTCAAGTCTATAAAGGAGATCATTATTTGATCATCGCCAGAACTGATGATGAAGAAGAAGACTTCATTATCTCCACGCCTTATCCTTTCAACGTAGGTGATACAGTTGGTATATCAATTCCTAAAGACAAGATTACTTTAAGAGCGAAAGGAGATATTTCAGAATATGAAATCTAGGAAAAATGGTCAAAGGTTCCTAGCAGTTCCTTACATTGTATTTCTTATTCTATTCGTCATCTTGCCAATATTAATCATCATCTATTATGCATTCACTGATTCAAATGGTTATTTTTCTTGGCAAGCATTAGTTAGCTTCTTTACTTCTACAACAAAACTATCAGTCTTGTTCGTTTCAATATTAATCGGTTTATTCAATACAGTATTATGTTTGTTGATCGGATATCCTGTCGCATATTTTTTATCAAATCCTAAATATAATAAAAATGCTATGATGGTCATGTTGTTCGTTCTCCCAATGTGGATTAACTTCGTTTTAAGAACAGGTGCAACACGTGATATTCTATCTTGGATTGGAATAGACTCTGGAGAACATCCAATCATTACAACAATGATAGGTATGGTCTATAACTACTTACCTTTTACTATATTACCACTTTATTCCACATTATTGAGATTGGACAAGGGACAAATAGAAGCTGCAGCAGATTTAGGTTGCTCTCCTTTCCAAGTATTCATAAAAAATATCATTCCTCAGTCCATGCCTGGAATTATGGCTGGAGCTCAAATGGTCTTCATGCCGACTATGTCGTCTTATGTCATATCAGACACAATGAGTAACGGAAAGATAATGCTATTTGGAAACTCAATTGCTTTGTCTTTCAACAACTCTAATTGGAACAGCGGATCATTTATGGCATTAATCATGTTGATTCTAGTGTTCCTTTCTATGCTAGTTTCTAAGAAATTTTCCAGAAATAACGATTATGTCAGAGGAGGTGGAGCATGGTAACTCTAAAGAAAGTACTAGCATCATCTTTCTTATGGATAATGCTTTTGTTGATGTATCTTCCTATTCTAGTTTTAATTGCCTTTTCTTTCACTGACACTAACGTTATTGGTGTTTGGAATAACGGAGGTGGATGGTTAGGAACAGGCTTATCAGGTGATTTATATGTAAATCTATTCCATAATCAAGAAATAGGAATCGCCTTAGGTAACACTGTAATTTTAGCTATTACATCTGCTTTAGTTTCAACAGCAATAGGAACAATAGGTGCTATCGGATCATTCTATTCAAAGAGAAGAACTCAAACTGTTATCGAAGGAATGACTCAAATTCCTGTTGTAAATGCTGAAGTCGTCATGGCTTTATCATTGACAGTTATGTTTGTTTTTGCAGGTAATATCATATTTAGAAATTCTCTCTTCTCATACTGGACTTTGTTAGCAGGACATTGTGTTTTATCTATGCCTTTCGTTTATTTGAACGTAAAGCCAAAGTTACAACAAATGAATCCAGAATTATATGAAGCTGCATTAGATTTAAATGCAACGCCCGCCCAAGCACTGAGAAAGGTCATCATTCCGCAAATCGCACCTGGAATATCTTCTGGATTCCTTCTCGCTATTTCATTGTCTTTGGATGACTACATAGTCACTGCTTTCACTGCAGGAAATGGATTACTCTCTGGTGATAACACTATAATCACTCTTTCTACTTTAATTCAATCAAAGATAAGAAAAGGACCTGTTCCACCAGAAATGCGTCCATTAACAACTTTCATTTTCTTAGCAGTAGTGTTAGTAGTCATTATCAATACTATCTACACAAATCATCACAGTAAAAACATTCAAGCAATACATGCTCGTAAAAGAGCAAAGCTTGCTAAAGAAAGGAGATAAAAATGAAAAAGCAATCAATTTCGTTAGGACTTATCTCTTTAGCTTTTATCGCACTAGAAATCGGTGGATCTGCTTCTAACCTAGGATTAAAAGCTGCAAAGGCAATCGACATATCAAACAATATCAAGAGAGCTGAAAATTCCCAAGTACAAGTATTGAAAGTCTATAACTCTGATGACTATATTCTTCCTGACATGGATGCTAGAGAAGCTGAAAACAATGGTTATGACCCAGAGCCTATCAAAGGTATCAATACTAGATTTGAAGAATATATGAAGAATGAATATGGTAAAAATGTAAGAGTTCAATATGAGACATTTTCTACCAATGAAGATATGATTAACCAATTGAGAACAGGAAAGATTGATTTCGATCTTGTCTGTCCTTCTGATTATGCAATTCAACGTTTGATGGCTCAAGATTTAATCATACCTTTTGAAAGCAATGATTATCCTGGATCTACTCCAAACTATGATCATTACGCCTCACCATATTTGATTGAAAAGGTTAAATCCATTAAAGCAGTGGATTGCTATAACGGTGGGACAAGTGGTGAAGAAAAAACTGACATCATGCAAAATTATATGCGTGGATATATGTGGGGTACTGTCGGTCTTCTCTATAATCCTACTTTCTATAAATTCAAAGATAGAAATATCACACTGGAAAAAATCACCAAAGATATTCAAGACTGGAACATAATGTGGGACGAAGACTATAAGAACACTGCTTATGCAAAAGACTCTGTCAGAGATACTATGGCAGCTGTTTATATGAATGCTTTCCACGATGAAATCTATGCTTTAAAAGATCAGTTTGAAGCAAAGACTATTTCAGATGATGAATACAATGAAAAGCTCACTGAGATTTTCAATAGAACAGAACAACATTATTTAGATCAGCAAATTTCAAATTCATTGTCTACATTATCTAAAAATATCTATGGATATGAAGTAGATAACGGTAAAGACGATATTCAAAAAGGAACAATGGTTGGAATTGATTTGGCTTGGAGTGGTGATGCTGTATACGCCATGAACGGAGCTGATGATTTGAGAGAAACTGATCCTTCTAAGCCAACTCTTTATTACGTTTTGCCTGAAGGCTGTGATAACCTTTGGCTAGACGGATGGTGTATGACTAAAAACGCCTTGACCCATGGTGTGACAGAATTAGCTCAACAATATGTAGACTTTTTATCTAATCCTTTCCCCGAAAGTGACGAATACGAAATGGGTCCTGCCGTCGCAAATATGGATTACATCGGATACACTCCATTTATCGCATCAGATGAAATATTAAATTACCTCAGAGATAGTTATGACGTGAGAACACCTGAAGAAAATGAGGAAATCATCGGTGATGAAACAAGCGATGGTTCATCCGGAAATGAAGAAGATAATCCATATATCGATGCACCTGAAGGTGTAGAAGGCGAAGATTATTTGAAGAAAGACTTGTCTTACTTCTTCGAAGGAACCTTGGAAGATAATACAGATGCTTATATATATTATGATGTCGAATCTAAAGATAGACAATTAGATGCTATGTATCCTGACGCTTCTATCCTTCCTCATCTAGTCATCATGAAAGATTACGGTGATAGAACAACAGCAGTCAATGAAGTTTGGGAAGCTGGAAAAGCACTTCAATTCCCAGTCTGGGGTTATTGGGTTGTCCTTTCCATAATACTAGTCGGTCTTATCACTTGGGGTGTCTTAGCATTAAGAAAGAAATCCTTAAACGATAAAAGAAAAGCTAGAATGGCTGCTATCGTCTTGAGCATGGATGAATCTCAAACAACTGAGAAGCAAAGAAAAGACGCACATAAAATAATTGAGAAAACAAAGAAGCAAAACAAAGACACCACCACAAAAACTGATTTACCTAAGCAATAAACGAACATAATTTTAAATCAACACTTTTTAAAAATATGCAGCTGACATCATGAAACTCGCCGAAGAAATCACTGACGTCGATGCTGATACCACTGCCGAAGAAGAGACAAAGTAAGTCTATTATGCAAAAAGGGCGTATCCGCCCTTTTTTTATGATTAAAAGTGACTTCAAAGAATCAATAGATCATATTTGCAATCTAATAATTCAATTGATTCCAAGAAGTAAAATATAAATCAACTAATTAGATTTGCTCAATATCATCGCTTTATCGACGACTATCTTTCCATTTAAAACTTCAACTTCTTCATCATTCAGCAAATCATGATACTTTCCGTTATATTCATCAGGAAGGATTGCTATTTCTTTAGTTCCTTCCAACGGGAATAATCCAATCTCATAATCCTTTTCATCATAAGTATTTACTAAAACCAACAACGAGCCTTGTTCATCTAACATTTCTGTAGTTCTGATATGCTTATTCTTTTCTCTTCTTTTCAAGGCTATATTCTTTTTGACAAATTCAAAATAATCCTCATCTTTTATTTCTAATGAAACATCTTCTTTCTCAAAGAAATTTAACTGTTTATCATTTCCAACTTCTTCACCGAACATCAAGAATCCAGTTCCTTTTCCAAAGAATGAATAAGCTAATAGCGACTTGGTAGCTTCTATATTTTTACTATAAGAAGCTATTCTTCTTTGATCGTGATTCTCAATCGTTAAAAGATGACCTTTATTTACACCTATCGAAGCAATGGATAAATTATATAAAGCTCTGTATTGACTTAAATACATCATAGCCTTCTCTCTATCAGTATCCCTGTTTTCTAAATATCCTTTAAGCCACTGCCAAATATCATAAGGATAAAGGATATTAAATCCAGCATCCATCAATTCCTGTTGAGTATCCGCATTAAATCCAATTTTCCAAGTATAAAGAACAAAACTAGAATCAATTGCTTCACCTATATAAATAATATCTTTATTTATAGGATCCAATTCATTTCTTAGCTTTTTATAGAAAGACAAAGGAATTAAAGAACATACATCAAATCTAAATCCATCTATTCCATAATTTACGACGTAATTCTTCAATACGGATACAAGATACTCATCTAGACCATACTTATAATGATCCAAATCATATACATCTGCCCAATCACCAACTTTGTTAGCAAACTCACCTTTTGAATTGTGATAGAACCATTCAGGATGTTCTTCTAATAATCTACTATCTCTAGAAGTATGATTAAAAACAACGTCCATGACAACTTTAAGACCTAAAGAATGAGCTTTAGAGACAAAGTCTTTCAAATCACCTAAAGTACCATAATCTGGTGTTACTTTCTCATAATCTTGGATAGCATAAGGCGAACCATAAGTTCCTTTTCTTCCTTTAACTCCAATAGGATGAAAAGGCATCAATTGAATAATTGTTACACCTAAACTCTTAATATATTCAAGCTTAGTTTCAGCTGCTTTAAAAGTTCCTTCTTTGGTAAAGTCTCTAATAAATACTTGATAGACAACTTGATCAAAAATATTCATATAGTTATCCTCCATATAATAGGATACATTAAAATTATCAATCTCTCTTTTTAAAAAGGTCAATTATTATTTTCAATAAGTTGTTTATAAACCTCTGTTTTATTATTACAATTTTTAGAAAAACCATCATGATGATTTTTTTAAAGTACGCACAATTTTGTGCTATAGTTCCTAAAAGGAAACTATGATTTATTTAGGAACATATGTTCCTATTCCTTCATCGTATCTATATGAATCTCCACAATCCCATAAATCAAAAGCCAATTTATATGCATCTATAGATTCATCCTTAAAAGTTCCTTCCAAATCGACAGTTCCATTGGTGATCAACATAAAACCAGTTTGATAACCAATGTTTTCATTTGAATATAGCAAAGCCATTTTTATATTTGGATGAAGCTTTGATAATTTAATTATCAAAGGTATTGGTGGATTCCAGGCTGTATCGAACATCAAATAATTAAACCCTATTTTAGTATTATATGAATTCCATTTAGTTCCCCACTTGTCGACACACCAATCGTACCAATTCATATATTGATAATCTTTATAATTTTGAATCATCTTTCTACCTAGTTCTTCTACTTCATTTATATTATCTTTATATTTAGTTATTATTGCTTTTATTTCATTTTGATCTATTAAAAAATTATCGAAAAAACATCTAGTT
>ULRP01002526.1_pt1 | contig 16879 bp, 13 predicted proteins | sample 1955521 | NCBI WGS metagenome assembly ULRP01 (sample SAMEA4835685, study PRJEB28245) | human gut metagenome | biome: gut microbiome; material: fecal sample | place: Denmark | collected 2008
TGTTTCGCCCGGTTTGATATGAAGCAGATCCGAAAACTTATCTATAATCTGTTGCGCGCCTTTGACGTAGCAAGCCGTTCCCAGACAACAACCGATAACGTACTTGCCCTTCGGTTTAAGCGAGAAAAACGAGTAGAAAGTTACGACGCCGTAAATTTCCGCAACCGAAATACCCGTCCTTTCGGAAACGAGTTCCTGTACTTCGAGCGGAATGTAACCGTACTCTTTCTGCACGTCGCTTAAAATCATCATAAGCGGAGTTCTTTCATCGACGTATCTGTCGCAGATCTCGTTGATCTTCTTTACCGCCGATTCCTGTAAATGTGCCATTGTGTCCTCCTTGGAGTGGAATAAAAAATTTCTTGTTTTGCGTGTATAGCCTCGCGCGGCGGTATTATAAATAACACATAACCGTTATGTCGGCATATAACCATATTATATATCAAAACAGCGTAAGTGTCAACCCGCTTACGCTGTTTTTTGCAATTTTCAAATCATTATTTTTTATCGATAAACCCGAACGATTTACGCCGTTAAAGCCGCAGATTACGCGGTTTTGAGTATTCGGTTTACGCTGAAAGATACGGCGTAGGCAAGAGCCATTTTCGCAAGATCGGGGATAATAAACGGAACTACGCACTTAAGCAATATACCGTATATCTGTTCGGTCGTTCCGTTCGTGTAAATGAACGCGTACCAGAGCGTTCCGAAAGTATACAGAACGGCAAGCCCGACGACCGACGCGCCTATCTTTACGAAAACGTTATCGCGATATTTACCGAAACAAATCGTAATCAGACCGTAGACTAAACACTGCGCTATAAAGCCGAGTATGTAACCGCCCGTCGGCCCGACAAGCGCTCCCACGCCGCCTCGGAAGCCCGAAAAGACGGGCGCGCCGACCAAGCCCAGCAACACGTATATCGAAACCGATATAAGAGCCTTCCACCAGCCGAGCATAAAACACGCCAGAAAAACGGCGAAAGTCTGCATCGTAAACGGTACGGCGGGTATCTGGACGGTGAGCCAGGAACAAACGGCTATTATCGCGACGAACAGCGCGATTCTTACCATATCTCTTACTTTCATATTATTTAACTTCTCTCCTCAAAGCGAATAAATATCCTAAACCTAAAAACACAGCCGAATAAACGACGGGGAACGTCCAGGCTTTCAAAACGCCTTCATTCGTCATAGGCAAATCGTTCAAGCCATTCGTAGCAGCATCTAACAACCATTGTGTGAGATCGTACGAAATTGCCATACCTATCCCAGTAAATACGGCTGTTAAAATAAACATTCCGAATAAATTAGTTGCGACAGACAATATAGTTTTACCTAAAATTTCCGCAATCCCGAAAAATACGCAAGTAAAACCAAGCATACAAAACGCGTTCAGAAACAACATATACGCAGATTCTCGAAGTATACGCGAATCTATACGACTCTTTTTAAGAAAAATAACGCCAAGCGTTCGTGTCAAAAATATATCGAACAAACTGATCATCGCGCTTGCGGCAAGACATACTACAAGTTTTGAAAAGAAATTTTGAGTACGCGTATATCCTTTGCCGTATACCGTTTTCACCGCTCCGCTCGTGTAATCGTCGCAAACGAATATGGGTACGAAAACACTCAATCCGAAAAGCATAAAAGACATTGCGTTAAAATGCGTTAAGTAATCTACGAAATATGCCCCGGCTCCGAAAAACGTAAGAACGTCAATCAAAGTGCCTACGAAAATAAAGCCCAACAAACAATAGAACGTAATAGACTTGAACAATTTACGGAATTGATATTTAAGTAAATTCAACATATCACACCCCCGTTCTGTCGATAAAGTATTGTTCGACGTCGCCGTGAAGCGCAGTAAGTTCTTCTACGCTTACGCCGCCCGCCGCCAGCAAGGAGTTGACCGAAGAAGGCTTCGTTTCGACGGGCAACAGAATAACGTTTCCGTCGCGTTTGATTTGCTCGGCGGCAAAGCCGTTTTCGAGTAAAATCTTTTCGGCTTTTTCTCCGTCGTCTACGACTACTTTAAGTCCGCTTTCGACGCGTTTAAGCAATTCGTCGGCAGTAATTTCTTCGATTAAAACGCCGTCGTTTATTATTCCGTAACGGGTAACGATTTTTGAAAGTTCGTCAAGTAAATGACTTGAAATCAAAAAGGTAACGCCCTTTTCGCGGTTGAGTTTAAGCACGCAATCACGTACTTCCTTTATCCCCTCGGGGTCGAGCCCGTTTATCGGCTCGTCTAAAATAAGCGCTTCGGGGTCGCCTAAAAGCGCAATCGCGATGCCGAGCCTTTGCTTCATGCCGAGCGAAAATTTGCCCGCGCGTTTTTTGCCCGTGTCGGCAAGTCCGACGAGTTCGAGGAGTTCTTTTATTTTATCGTCGTCGCCGCCCGAAAGAAGAGAAAATCTCTTCATATTTTCGTAAGCGGTGCAGGTTCTGAACAGTCCGGGGGCCTCTATAAGCGAGCCTATCTTTCTGCGACCTTTATTCAGATCGTTATCGCCGAAAAGAGTGATTTCGCCGCCGCTGGGAACGGCAAGCCCCAAAATAAGTTTCATCGCCGTAGTTTTGCCCGCGCCGTTTTTACCGATAAAGCCGTAAATATCCCCGCGATAAACGGTCATATTCACGTCGCTTACCACGGTTTTTTTGCCGTAACGCTTGGTTAAACCCACGGTTTTGATTATTTCTTCCACTCTCGTTTTCCCCTTTACGTTCCTTATTTCTTTTCTTCGGTTTTATCGGTTTCTTTAACCGCTTCCGCAACGGATTTCACGGCGGGTTTAAGTTCTTCGCTCGCTTCGTTTATCACGGGAACGGCTTCGTTTTTGGTATATCTCATTATTTCGCGTTGGAACGCAAAACCGAGCAACGCCCCGCCTATTCCGATCATAGGCACGCCTATAAACAACAGCCAGAAAAGTTTGGGCATGCCCTTCATATTCATTGCGGTAGTGAAAAAATCCACCATACCCGTAACGGTACACGCAAGGCCTATCGCAAGTACGATAAAGCCGATGACTTTAAGCCTTGTTTTTACTTTGTTATGTTTGTCGTTATTCATTTTTAACTCCCGAAAATTATTACTATAAACCGTTACGCCGCTCTGCCGATAGACGTAAACGCAAGAATAAGTATAATCGCGTACAACCAGACGATAACCCATATTACCGTACTGATAATACCTATTACCAGCCCCGCAATGCCTAACCCGTTACAGGAAGCGTATTTTTTACGCATCCCCATGGAGACCGCGCTTAAAATAAGCCCGACAACGGAGGCTATCGCGTAAAAATATCCTAAACCGAGCGACAACAACGAAACTACGAAGCCCGCTATGGCTAACCCGTTTACGCCTTTCGGCTCGATTTTCCGAGCGTCGGCGGGTTGAGTACGATTTTCGTCGTTCGCGGTTATCGCGACCGATTTTTCGTCGGCGGTTTTCATAATCGAAACGCCTGCCGCCTGCGTTGGTTCGGCGGAGCGTTCTATTTTTTTGCCGCAGTTCGGGCAGAAATCCGAACCGTCGTCGATTTTACACCCGCATTCTTTACAAAACATACGTTTCCTCCTTTAATCGACCGATGCCGGACAAAAATAATACGTCGGCATACGTCGTTATACGTACATTATATATTGTCGGTCGGTCGGTTGTCAATCGTTTTAGCCAGAAAACACGGCGCAAGACCGAGTTCAAACGCAATAAAAATACGGGCGAAAACCGAAGTTTTCGCCCGTAAGGCATAGTTCGTTCTTATTTTCAGCCGACTTGCTCGTCGTCCGTATCGTCGGATACAGACGTCGTCGAGTTGAACTGCGGCGCAAGTTCTTTATACGCCTTAACGCCCGTACCGGCAGGAATAAGTTTACCGATAATGACGTTTTCTTTAAGACCCATAAGAGGGTCGATCTTGTTGTGAATAGCCGCGTCGGTAAGGACTTTGGAAGTTTCCTGGAAGGAAGCCGCCGACAGGAAGGATTCGGTCGCGAGAGCCGCCTTGGTGATACCGAGCAAGATCCTCTTCGACATTGCGGGTCTGCCGCCGTTTTCGAGTACTCTTGCGTTCTCTTCGTCGAGCGTAAGCATATCCACGCATTCGCCCGGAAGGAAACTCGTATCGCCGCCCGCAAGAACTTTGACCTTACGAAGCATCTGATTGACTATGATTTCGACGTGTTTATCGTTAATGTCAACGCCCTGACTGCGGTAAACGGACTGAACTTCTCTTAAAATATAATCCTGAACGGCTTTGAAACCCTTAGTTTTAAGAATAGTCTGCGGGTTGACCGAACCGCCCGTCAATACGGCGCCGGACTCTACTTCGTCGCCGCTCTTCACGCGGAGATCCGCGCTGAACGGAATAACGTAATCTTTGGTAGATCCGTCTTTTTCGTTCTTGACCGTAACGTGTCTTACGCCGTCCTTTTCGCTGACGGTAACGACGCCTTCGTGATCGCAGACGATTGCTTCGCCCTTCGGTTTTCTTGCTTCGAACAATTCTTCTACACGCGGAAGACCTTGGGTTATATCGCCCGTAGACGCTATACCGCCCGTGTGGAAGGTTCTCATCGTCAACTGCGTACCGGGTTCGCCGATGGACTGCGCAGCGATGATACCTACCGCTTCGCCTACCTGAACGGGAAGCGAGTTACTCATGTTCTTGCCGTAGCACTTGGCGCAGACGCCGTATTTCGATTTACAGGTAAATACGCTTCTGATAACGACTTTTTCGATACCGGCTTTGCAGATCTGTTTAGCCTTATCTTCGGTTATCATTACGTTTGCGGGAACGATAACTTCGCCCGTGGTCGGGTCTACGATATCTTCGGGACTGAAACGACCGTTGATACGATCTTCGAGGCTTTCGATAATCTCGCCTTTAAGACCCTTGATCGCTTCGATTTCCATACCCTTTTCGTCGCCGCAGTCTTCGTCCCTTATAATTACGTTATGCGAAACGTCTACGAGCCTACGGGTAAGATAACCGGAGTCTGCCGTCTTCAACGCCGTATCCGCAAGACCTTTACGTCCGCCGTGCGAAGAAATGAAGTATTCGAGAACCGAAAGACCTTCACGGAAGCAGGACTTAACGGGAATTTCGATGATTTTACCGTTGGGGTTGGTCATAAGACCGCGCATGCCCGCAAGTTGTTTGATCTGGTCGATAGAACCACGCGCGCCGGAGTCTGCCATCATCCAGATGGGGTTGAACTTACGGAGCGTGAGTTTGAGTTCTTCGGAAACGTCCGCGGTTGCTTTCGTCCATACGTCGACGGTCGCTTTATAGCGTTCGTCGTCGGTCATGATACCGCGTTTATATTTCTTTTCGATACGAATGACTTCTTCGCTCGCCTTGTCGATAATTTCTTTCTTCTCGGCGGGAACCTGCATATCGAATACCGAAGTGGTGATAGCGGCAACCGTGGAATACTTATAACCGAGCGACTTGATGTAGTCGAGCGTATCCGCCGCGCATACCGACCCGCGGGATTTGAAGCAGGCGTCTACTATCTTTTTGAGTTGGCTCTTGCCGACGAGGAAGTTGATTACGAACTGAAGATAACTGTCTTTGTCTTCGGGTTTTCTTTCCGTAAAGCCTTTGCCCTCGATGTCCTGCGGAATCTGCTGGTTGAATATGATTCTGCCTGCGGTCGTCTTTATGATGCCCGTATGCGTCGTGCCGTCGGGCAGGAATACTTTACGACGAACGTAAATTTCGTCCTGACACCAGAGTTGTTTGGTCTGATAAGCCATCAACGCTTCGTCTACGGACGCGTACACGTCGGGTTCGTAGCGGTTGATTACGATACGTTCGGCGGATTCGTCGCCTTCTTTCGTTATAGCGCAACTTACGATTACGTTCTTAACTACCCTTACGTTTCTTGCGTACAAACCGTCTTTATCCGCTTCGGCAACGACTACCTTTTCTTCGATTTTTTCGTCGGACGGAAGGTACTTCATGTTCTTTTCGTCGTAGAAGCAACCGTCGTCGCCAAGGACGTATTCGTTATCTTTTTCGTCGTAATACTTGCCCTCTTCTCTGCGGGTGATGGTAAGGTAATAGCAGCCGAGTACCATATCCTGCGAGGGCGACATGACGGGTTTACCGTCGGAAAGTTTAAGAATGTTGTTGGATGCGAGCATCAAAAATCTCGCTTCCGCCTGCGCTTCTATCGAAAGGGGAACGTGAACGGCCATCTGGTCGCCGTCGAAGTCGGCGTTGAACGCGCCGCATACGAGCGGGTGAAGTTTTATCGCTCTGCCTTCGATAAGAACGGGCTCGAACGCCTGAATCGACAATCTGTGAAGCGTCGGCGCGCGGTTAAGAAGAACGGGGTAATCTTTGATTACGTCTTCGAGAATATCCCATACTTCGGGTTTCATTCTTTCGACCGTTCTCTTCGCGCTCTTTATGTTATGGCACTTATTCTGCTCTACGAGTTTCTTCATTACGTAGGGCTTGAAAAGTTCGATAGCCATTTCTTTGGGAAGACCGCATTGATAGAGTTTGAGTTCGGGACCTACGACGATAACCGAACGACCGGAATAGTCTACTCGCTTACCGAGGAGGTTCTGACGGAAACGACCCTGTTTACCGCGGAGAATAGCAGACAAAGATTTAAGATCTCTGTTGCCCGCGCCGGAAACGGCTTTGCCTCTGCGGCCGTTGTCGATAAGCGCGTCTACGGCGTCCTGAAGCATTCTCTTTTCGTTTCTTATAATGATTTCGGGAGCGCCGTACTCTATAAGTTTTTTAAGACGGTTGTTTCTGTTGATAACCCTTCTGTAAAGGTCGTTCAGGTCGGAAGTCGCGAATCTGCCGCCGTCGAGTTGAATCATAGGACGAAGATCCGGCGGAATTACGGGAATTACGTCGAGAATCATCCATTCGGGGCGGCTTCCGCTCTTGCGGAACGCTTCGACTATATCCAACCTCTTTATAGCCTTCTGGCTCTTCTGACTGTCGGGATTGTCTTCGATAATCGCCCTTAATTCTTTGCTTTCCTTTTCGAGGTCGACGGCCATCAGAAGTTCTTTGATCGCTTCGGCGCCCATGCCGACCTTAAAGGCGTTTTCGCCGTATTTTTCTACGGCTTCTCTGTATTCTCTGTCGTTGATGACCTGCTTATATTCGAGTTCGGTTACGCCCGGATCGAGTACTACGTAGCAGGCGAAGTATATAACCTGTTCGAGTTGCTTGGGGGGCATATCGATCATAAGACCGATACGCGAAGGAACGCCCTTGAAGTACCATATGTGGGATACGGGAGCGGCGAGTTCGATATGACCCATTCTCTCCCTTCTTACCTTGGCTTTGGTAACTTCGACGCCGCACTTTTCGCAGACTATACCTTTATATCTGATTCTCTTATACTTACCGCAATGACATTCCCAGTCCTTGGTAGGTCCGAAAATTCTTTCGCAGTACAAACCGTCTTTTTCGGGTTTTTGCGTGCGGTAGTTAATGGTTTCGGGACGGGTAACTTCGCCGTAAGACCATTCTCTGATCTTTTCGGGCGATGCTACGCTTATCTGTATCGAATTGAAATTGTTAAGTTCAAACATTTCTTACCTCCGCTTAAATATCGTCGTCCGAGTCTAAATCGTCGAGATCGTCGTAATCGTCGAACAAGTCGCTCGATTTGAAATCTTCGTCGTCCGCCGCGGGAGCGATAGTGTCGAGATCGTCGAAAAGAAGATTCTCGTCGTCATCTTCTTCCGCCGCGCCGTGTTCTTCGTCCTTGCCGAGATCGAGATCGACGTAATCGTAACGTTCTTTCTCCCTTTCGCCGAGATTGACGTCGTCGACGTCTTCGGTAAGGTCTTTAAGATTGATTTCTTCGTGGTTTTCGGTAAGCACTTTCATATCGAGAGCAAGCGATTGCAACTCTTTGAGAAGAACTTTGAAAGATTCCGGAATACCCGGTTCGGAAATGTCGTTGCCCTTTACGATCGATTCGTAGGTCTTTACCCTGCCGACGACGTCGTCGGATTTGACCGTAAGAATTTCCTGCAAAATATGCGACGCGCCGTACGCTTCGAGCGCCCAGACTTCCATTTCGCCGAAACGCTGTCCGCCGAATTGGGCTTTACCGCCGAGGGGTTGTTGCGTTACCACCGAGTACGGTCCTACCGAACGGGCGTGGATCTTATCGTCTACGAGGTGGTGCAACTTAATCATATACATATAACCGACGGTTACTCTGTGTTCGAACGGTTCGCCCGTTCTTCCGTCGTAAAGTTGAATCTTGCCGTCTACTTCGCCGTAGGGGTTGACGAAGTGATTTTCGCGGAGAAGTTCTCTTATATCGGTTTCGCTTGCGCCGTCGAATACGGGGGTTGCGATCTTCCAGCCGAGTTGCTTGCATACGAGCGAAAGGTGTACTTCGAGTACCTGACCGATGTTCATACGCGAGGGAACGCCCAGCGGGTTAAGAACGATCTGGAGCGGCGTACCGTCTGCCATGAACGGCATATCCGCTTCGGGAAGTATTCTCGAAACGACGCCCTTGTTACCGTAACGTCCCGCCATCTTATCGCCGACGGAAATCTTTCTCTTCTGCGCGATGTAAACTCTTATAAGTTTGTTTACGCCGGGAGAAAGTTCGTCTTTGTTGGCCCTCGTGAACCTCTTTACGTCTACGACTATACCGCCTTCGCCGTGAGGAACGCGGAGCGAGGAATCTCTTACTTCTCTCGCCTTATCGCCGAAGATTGCCCTTAAAAGCCTTTCTTCGGGCGTGAGTTCGGTTTCTCCCTTCGGGGTAACCTTTCCTACGAGAATATCGCCGCTGGTAACTTCCGCGCCTATTCTTATGATACCTTCTTCGTCGAGGTCTTTAAGCGCGTCGTCGCCGACGTTGGGAATATCTCTCGTAATTTCTTCGTCGCCGAGTCTGGTTTCGCGACACTCTATTTCGTGTTCTTCTATATGGATAGAAGTGAAAAGGTCGTTCTGAACGAGTTTTTCGGAGAGAAGTATAGCGTCTTCGTAGTTATAACCTTCCCACGTCATGAAGCCTATGAGAATGTTTCTGCCGAGCGCGAGTTCGCCGTCGCACGTCGCGGGGCCGTCGGCGAGAATGTCGCCTTTCTTCACCTTGTCGCCCGTGCTTACGATGGGATGCTGGTTAAGACACGTACCCTGGTTGGAACGCGTGAATTTTTTAAGATTGTAAACCCTGTCGGATCCGAGCGCGGTGCCGTCGTCTTCGGTAACGATTATCTCGCTGCCCGAAACGTATTTGACCGTACCCGCCTCTTTCGCGATGACGAGAACGCCCGAATCGTACGCGATTTTCGCCTCGATACCCGTACCTACGATAGGCGTTTCGGGTTTAAGAAGCGGAACTGCCTGACGTTGCATGTTAGAACCCATGAGCGCGCGGTTCGTATCGCAGTTTTCAAGGAAGGGAATAAGCGCGGTTGCGACCGAAACGAGTTGCTTCGGCGATACGTCGACGTAGTCGATTTCTTCTTTCGGAAGTTCGGTGATTTCGTCCCTTCTTCTGCAAGCGACACGCGCGTTTAGGAATCTGCCCTCTTCGTCGAGCGGCTCGTTAGCCTGCGCGATAACGAAAGCGTCTTCTTCGTCGGCGGTAAGGTAATCTACTATATCCGTAACCTTGCCCGTCGCTTTATCTACTCTTCTGTAAGCCGATTCGATAAATCCGTATTCGTTTACTTTGGCGTAAGCCGAAAGCGAAGTGATAAGACCGATGTTCTGACCTTCGGGGGTTTCTATCGGACACATACGTCCGTAGTGAGTATAGTGAACGTCGCGGACTTCGAAAGTGGCGCGTTCTCTGTTCAAGCCGCCCGGCCCCAACGCGGAAAGTTTACGTTTATGCGTAAGTTCGGCGATCGGGTTCGTCTGATCCATGAATTGAGAAAGTTGCGACGATCCGAAAAACTCTTTGATCGCGCTCGATACGGGACGCACGTTTACGAGTCCCGTCGGCGATACGTCTTTGGGATCCTGCGTGGACATTCTCTCTTTGATAACCCTTTCGAGTCTTGAAATACCGATTCTGAACTGGTTCTGCAAAAGTTCGCCTACCGAGCGGACTCTTCTGTTGCCGAGGTGGTCGATATTGTCTACCGTGCCGATGCCGTAGTTAAGGTCGAGGTTCAGAGATACCGTCGCGACGATGTCGTCTACCGTGATATGTTTATGGTTGAGTTTGTCGAGAGCGAGTTTGACGTTCTTCTTCTGCTCGGCAGAGAGTTTTTCGGGAACTTCCCCGCCGAGAATATCGAATAACTGCCCGCAGGAGTAGACGAACTTTCTGCGGAGTTCTCTTCTCTTTTCTGCGTTCTTCTTGTCTTCGGGTTTGAGTTCCGCGCCGTCTTCCGCAACGACTTCGGACATATAAAATACGTTGTTGATTTCTTCCAGGTGTCTGTCGGCGACGTCTTCGACCGTGCTGCCTTTGAGTTCTTCCGCCAAAGACTTTTCAAACCTGAAGTTGGGATAATGTATGTTTTCGGTAAGACCGAAGATATGGTGATCAAGCCCCGTAATCGCCTTGAATTCGACTACGTTGTTGGCAATAATCTTATGAGGTCCCGCTTCGGTCGCGACCATAATTTCGTTTATACCGCTGTTTTGTATAAGTTTCGCGGCTTCGGCGGAGATTACTTCGCCTTTCGCGGCGAGCAGTTCGCCGTCTTCGTTTACTATATCTTCGTAAGCGGTGCAACCTACCGCCCTTACGCCCATATTGAGGCGTTTGTTGAACTTATATCTGCCGACTTTCGCGCAGTCGTAACGGCGCGGATCGTAAAAGAGATTTTTCAGTTGAATTCTTACGGCTTCGCCGGTGGGAACTTCGCCGGGACGAATACGTCTGTAAAGTTCGTACAAACCACCCTCTTCGGTACAGTCGGTATCTTTCGCCATCGTCGCCTTTATCATAGCGTCGTCGCCGAAAATCGCCGTGATTTCTTCGTTCGTACCAAAGCCGAGCGCGCGCAAAAGCAAGGACGCGGTGAGTTTACGCGTTCTGTCTACTTTTACCCAAAGCACGTTATCGGCGTCCTGTTCGAATTCGAGCCACGCGCCTCTGTTGGGGATAACCGTCGTCTGATAGAGTTTTTTACCCGACTTGGAATATTCGAAACCGTTGTATACGCCGGGGGAACGAACGAGTTGCGAAACGATAACGCGTTCCGCGCCGTTGATGATGAACGAACCGTTGTCGGTCATCTTCGGAAGTTCGCCCATGAAAACGTCCTGATCGATGATTTCGCCCGTAACCTTATTGACAAGCCTTACTTTTACCTTTAACTGAACGGCGTACGTGGCGTCGCGGTCGCGACATTCCTTTTCGTCGTACTTGGGTTTGTCCGCAAGAGAGTGGTCGAGAAAGTAAAGTTCGAATCGATCCGAATAGTCGGTAATCGGCGAATAATCTTCGAATACTTCGCTGATTCCCTCTTCGATGAAACTCTTGTAAGAATCGCGTTGAATCTCGATAAGATAGGGCATCGGCTGCACTTCTTCGATCTTCGCAAACGTTCTTCTCTCGACGTTGCCGAACCTTCTGATAGGTAAATTGCGCGTCATTAAAATCTCTCCTTTGATTTTTATTGCAAATTGTCTTGATTTAATTTTCGTTTAGGTGTATAATCGTGCCGTAAGCGATAAGAAAATCGTGCGTTTCGTTACGCGATTTTTACTAAAAAAAGTCAAAAATGCGCAAAAAGACGCTATTATAGATTTTATAGCATTATGAGATTATAGGGCAAAATCTACAATCTGTCAAGCGTTTTGAACGTTTTTTATAAAATTACTAAAAAAATCGGTGAATTTTTATGAGAATAGACAAATTTCTGAAAGTTTCGCGGTTGCTTAAACGCCGTACAGTCGCCAACGACGCCGTAAAAGGCGGCAGGGTTATGGTCGGCGGAAGAGAAGTAAAACCCGCCTATCAACTTAAAATCGGCGACGAAGTCGAAATCCGTTTCGGCGACGAAACGGTAAAATTCCGCGTTTTATCGCTTAATCCCGTCGTTAAAAAAGACGACGCTTCTTCACTTTACGAGATAATACGATGACTTCGGCTGTACTCGTGTGCGCGGGCAAAGGCGAACGCGCGAATTTCGGATTCAATAAACTGCTTAAAGAAATCGACGGCGTACCCGTTTTTCAAAAGACCCTTTACGCGTTTTCTTCTCACCCCGCGATCGACGAAATAATCGTCGTATGCTCGGAAGAAGACGAAGCGGCTTTTAAGGCGATTGCCGAAAAACTCGGCGCGGAAGTAAAATTCGTCCGCGGCGGGAAAGACCGTTCGGCTTCGGTCGAAAACGGAGTAAACGCGGCAGGCGGCGATACGGTCGCCGTACACGACGGCGCGCGCCCTTTCGTTTCGGCGAAAATAATTACGGACTGCGTAAACTCGGCGATAGAGTTCGGTTCGGGCGTGGCGTGCGTCCCCGCGACCGACACCACGGCGAAAATCGCCTACGACGGCGAAGACGAATATATAGTTTCCGCTGCGCGCGATAATATATATAAGGTTCAGACGCCGCAGGCGTTTAACAAAAAATTACTCTTGAGAGCCTTTTCGCTTAAAGGCGAAAACGAAGTATTTACGGACGAATCGGGGCTGTTTGCGAAATATATCGGGCGATGCAGAGCGGTAAACGGTAACGAACGAAACCGTAAACTTACCACGGCGGAAGATTTTGCCCCGGGCGAAAATCTGCGCGCCGGCGTCGGGTTCGATTTGCACAGACTCGTCGAGGGCAGAAAACTCGTACTCGGCGGAATAGAAATACCGAACGACAAAGGCTTACTCGGTCACAGCGACGCGGACGTACTTCTTCACGCGGTTTCGGACGCGCTTTTGTCTTCGGCGTCGCTGGGCGACATAGGAAAGCACTTCCCCGACACAGACGAAAAGTATAAAGGCGTTTCGAGCGTTATATTATTCGATAAGGTAAAAGAAATGCTCGAAGAAAACGGATATAAAATAGTAAACGTAAGCGCGGTTATAATGGCGCAAAAACCGAAGTTATCGCCGTTCGTAAAAGCGATGACGGAAAATCTCGCTTCGCTTTGCGGCGTAACGCCCGACCGCGTAGGAATAACCTGCACCACTTTGGAAGGGATAGGCACGGTAGGAAGAGAAGAAGGCATAGCGGTATCGGCCTACTGTTTAACGGAGAAAATCACCCGATAAATCCGCAACGGGTTAAAAACGTCATCCCGAGCGATGCGAAGCCCCGCGGAGCGCATAAACATTTATAAAATCATAGGAAAAACGTATGGCAAAAACCAAAACGACGAGCAGATACGTATGCTCGGAATGCGGCGCGGTAACGCCCGGCTGGCTCGGAAGATGTCCGTCTTGCGGAACTTTCGGCTCGATAACCGAAGAACTTATCGAAACCGCAACGCAAAGCGACAAAAAACAAACGCAGAGAAACTACGAACGCCCCGTGAAACTCGGCGACGTTGCAGCCGAAAAGACCATAAGAATAAATTCGGGCGTAGACGAACTCGACACCGTTCTCGGCGGCGGTATAGTTCCCTCGTCGCTCGTACTTCTCGGCGGCGACCCCGGCATAGGCAAATCCACGCTTATGACGCAGGTAGCGTGTACGCTTTCTGAAAAGTACAAAGTGCTTTACGCCTCGGCGGAAGAGAGCCGCGCGCAGGTAAGAATGAGATGCGAAAGGCTTAAAGGCGATTTTTCGGAACTTATGGTGATAAACGAAACCTCGCTCGACAATATTCTGGACTGCGCCGACGGATACGACTTTTTAATCGTGGACTCCATTCAGGCGGTCTACCTCGAAGAAATGAATTCTTCGGCGGGCAGCGTCGGTCAGATTAAAGAGTGCGCTTCCCGTCTTATGCGTTTCGCAAAATCGGGCAAAACGACCGTGTTCGTGATAGGGCACGTAACGAAAGACGGAGCGATTGCCGGTCCGAAAGTTCTCGAACATATCATGGACACGGTACTCTATTTCGAAGGTCAGCCGCAGGACAACTACAAACTTCTGCGCGCGGTCAAAAACCGTTTCGGTTCGGCGCAGGAAGTCGGCGTTTTCGAAATGCGCGAAGACGGCATACGCGGGGTTAAAGACTACGACGGTATTTTCGTTTCGGACGAGCGCGGCAACGAAGCGGGTACGATAGTAACCCCGACGATTTCGGGCAACAGGTGCATGGCGGTTGAAATTCAGACGCTTCTTTCTAAAACCGCGTTCGGGCTTCCGAGAAGAATGCCCGTCGGGATAGATATGAACAGGCTGCTTTTAATGCTCGCCGTTATGGAAAAACGCGCGTATACGCCGTTTTACGCGCTCGACGTATACGTGAACGTAATGGGCGGAATAAAACTCTCGGAGCCGGCTGCGGATCTTGCGGTTGCGCTCGCCCTCGCGAGCGGAGCGAACAATATACCCGTACCGAAAGAAGTCTGCGCTTTCGGCGAAATAGGTCTTACGGGCGAAGTAAGAGGCGTTACGCAAGCCGAAAAACGCGTGGCGGAGTGCGTAAGGCTGGGCGCGAAGAAAATAATTCTGCCCGCCAAAAACCGCGACGGCATGCAAAAATTCGCCGGTAAAGTCGAACTCGTATACGTCAAACACGTTTATCAGGCTATAAAACTTATATTTACGAACGAAAAGCAATCTTAAACAGACACAAACGGCTTTTCGTGTCGTTCACTTTTTCGTTTATATGCGTTATACTTTAATCACAAAAAAACAAAAGCCGCATTAAAGCGGCGAAGGAGTAAAGTATGAACACAGACAAAATTTATGCCGAAAGCATAGCCAATGAATACGCGAAGAAAGACGAAAAAAAAGTCGTCGCGCTTAAAAAACTCGATAAAAAAGCAAAACGCCCGTCGAATATTTTCGCCTACACGTTCGGAATAATCTCCGCTCTCGTTTTAGGCGTAGGCATGTGCCTTTCGATGAAAGTAATCGGCGACGGCTCGACTTTGACCATGGCGGCAGGTATCGTCGTCGGGCTTGCGGGTATCGCGATGGCGAGCGTAAACTACCCTATCTACAAAAAATTGCTTAAAAACGGCAAGGACAAATACGCGGCGGATATACTTTGCCTCGCAAAAGAAATTTCGGAAGAAGAAGAATAATATTTTATGAATATCTACGGCTTATACAAACGTTACAGAACCGATAAAGTTTTCCGCGCGCGCTTCGCTCTCTGGCGGGGTGCGGGCGTCGACGCGGTATACGCCGTATTCCGCCTTATAACGGGCTTTATATATATTTCGAAGTGGTTTATAACCCTCGCTTTATATCATCTCGGACTTTGCGTGATAAGGTTTACCCTGATACGATCTTACGACAGAGTTTCGTCAGACTGTGAAAAATACGACCTTAAATTCGAATACGGGCGTTACCGCTTATCGGCGATATTTTTGCTGATTTTAACCCTTCCCCTTTCGGGTATGGCGGTTCAGACCGTAGTCGAAAATTCGAGTTTTAACCATCCCGGGCTTATTATTTACGCTTCCGCGACGTATACTTTTTATATCGCGACTATGGCAATCATAAACGTAGTACGATATAAAGAAGTCGGCAGCCCCGTATTGTCCGCTTCAAAAGCGATAACGCTCGCGACCGCCGCAGTATCTCTGTTCGGTTTACAGACCGCAATGTTATCGCATTTTTCCGAAAACGACGTTTCGTTCAGGGTAATTATGAACGCCGTTACGGGCGGGGTCGTCATCGTTGCCGTAATCGCTTTGGCGGTATATATGATTATAACTTCCACGCAAAAAATAAAAACTGAAAATGAACAAATCGGAAAGCAAATATCTTAACACTGCAAGGCTTATGGACGAAGCGTTTATACTCCTGCTCGACAAAAAGGACTACGAGTATATAACCGTAAAAGAAATATGCGCGAAAGCAGGCGTAAACCGTTCGACGTTCTACCTGCACTACGAAACGATAAACGACCTGCTCGAAGAAAGTCTTGAATTTTTAATAGGCGACTTTATAAAAAAAATGTCGGCGGTTTCGGTTAACGTAGTAGAAACTTTGAAAACGCGCCCGCTCGAACAATTATATTTCATCACGCCCGAATTTTTAACCCCGTATCTCGAATTTATCGAAGAACGCAGAAAATTGTTATCTGCCGTCATACGCCGTAAAGACTTATACTGTCTCGATAAAACTTACGATAAATTGTTCTGCCACGTTCTAAATTCCGTACTCGATAGGTTTTCCGTCCCCGACGACGAAAAGCCTTATATGATGGCGTTCTACTTAAACGGCTTGACCGCTATTATCACAGAATGGATAAAGGCAGACTGCAAAAAGCCGAAAGAAGAAATAATCGCCCTTATGCAAAAATGCATACCCATTAACTGAATAAGTATATTATTTTTTACGGGGTTTTCTGCCGAGATAGCGGAAAACTTCTTTTTTATACTCCGCGTAAGCGTCGCCGAAAGTTCTCGAACACATTATGGATACGGTACTCTATTTCGAGGGGCAACCGAAGGACAACTACAAACTTCTCCGCGCGGTCAAAAATCGTTTCGGTTCGGCGCAGGAAGTCGGCGTTTTCGAAATGCGTGAAGACGGCGTACGCGGGGTTAAAGATGATTATGAACGCCGTAACGGGCGGAACGGTTATAGCCGGAGTAATCGCTTTGGCGATATATATGATTATAACTTCAACGCAAAAAATAAAGGATCGGAACGAACCGATCGGAAATCAAATATCTTAACGCCGCAAGACTTGCTTGCAACCAATACGCCGCTATTGTCGATGATTTTTGCTAATTATTCGTACTTGCCGTGCGGCGAACAGTCGCGATATATACCGGATTGACTAAAAACGCAATAAAGTCCGCGGGGCGGAAA
>ULRP01064897.1_pt1 | contig 16826 bp, 6 predicted proteins | sample 1955521 | NCBI WGS metagenome assembly ULRP01 (sample SAMEA4835685, study PRJEB28245) | human gut metagenome | biome: gut microbiome; material: fecal sample | place: Denmark | collected 2008
TAGCCAAATTGGAGAATTTGTAGCCAAATAGTATAGTTGACATATGAAAAGAAATGCGGTATAATATAAGTGCAACAGGGAGCATACCCTATCATAGCTTTGTTGCTCTTTCGCCATTGCGTTCCACCGCGCCACCTTGTGATATGCAAACCATTTCACCGGTCATATCCCCCCTTTGACAGGTGATAGTTATATAGTTTGAAAAAAATTGCCGGCTATGCCGGCAATTTTTTTATATTCATTTGTGATCAATAAGAATATACATCATATACACCGATGCATATGGAAAATTCTATTCCCATAGTCGTCGTCTCGGGAGCAAAGATGACAGATGGCTCTGCCGAAAGACAATTTATGATGCTGAGAGTCAGCTTGCCGTTTTCCAGCTTTATTTCCAGTCTGCCGAGATTCGGGTCGGCAAGGCGTATATGCTCGGCATCGGCTTTATCCGTAAATTCTCCCATCGGAAGCGAGATTGTGGATGAAACATTATAGAGCGTGAGATCGCGCGCCGTAAATCTGTTTGAATATGCGGATTCCGTCACTATAGTCGGTCCGTTCAGCTTTACATGGCAGGTGGATTTTCCCTTGCTTTCCAGTCCGCCCGCAAGCACGGTGAGAGTACCGACGGCGCCATCTCCTCCTGTTGATTTTGTATTTCCGGAAAGCTCCAGTTCGAGATTGTATTCATCGATGAAAGTCACCTTGTCGATATTCTTTCCCTCGAGTGCATCGGAAAGTTTTATATCCGAAGCGGAAATGTCCTTTTTGAATTTCGCGGCATTGCCGCCCTCGGGCAGAATGCTGTTCAAAATAATCGTCTGCTTGCCGAAGGAATATACCTCCCCCTGCACGGCAATATTTTCATATGTCTGAATAATTCCGCAGGAAGCAAGCACTGCAATGAATGATAAGAAAAGGAACAGTGAAATCGCTGTCTTAAGGCTTCTTTTCATATTTTATCCCCCTTTGCTTCTGAAATCTTTTTATTAAGTTTACCATGTTTTTTCCGTGCTGTCAATACCTTCGGCAAAAAGAGGCGCAAACCGCTTTATTCCGACAGGAAAAAGCCTCTTTGCAAACCACCCGCCGGACGGATGGTTTGTAAAATTCAAGCAGGGCTTGTCGCACTTGGCGCGACAGCCTTTATTTTTTATTCGTTTTTATCTCCGTAAAGGATCCAATCGGGATCGTAGCCGTATTTCAGCCCGATCAGTTTTGCAAGCGACGGAGAGATATTTGAACCGCGGGCAGCTGAGGAAACCTCGCTCGTGAGAATACAGATATAATTCTGCGTCACGCCGATACTGTCGGCAAATTCGGTCTTGGTCATTCCCTGCTCCGAAAGAATCTTATTCAGACGTTGTGTCAGTGTCACAGCCGTTTCCTCCGTTCTTCGAGCGGTTCATCAGAGAGATATAGACAAGAAGCTCTTTGCGGGACTTGACATTGAGCTTTTCATAGATATGAGAATTGTGATACTTCAGCGTGCTTTCTTTAATGTTTGCCGATTCCAGAATTTCCTTTGTGGACAGCCCCGAAACATAGCAGTCAAAAATCTCGCGCTCGGTTTTTGAAAGGTCGGGAATTCTTTCAAGGAAAAAGCTGTACGCCTCCGGATCAACCGTGTCTCTTGTGCGTTCCGCCAGCTTATCTATTTCCGCCTGTGCGCGGTCATATGCCACTTTTGCCATATTCCGTTCCTCAATCAGAGAGGCGAGATGAGCGGCACTCTCCCGCTCCTTGGAAGAAAGAAAGTCCAGAACATTATTGATCTCCATAATGTCGGTTCGCTTGCGCTGGCTGCTCTCAGCTTTGATCTGTTCCAGACCCTTCAATATGGGAGAGAGGTAGCGGTGGCTTACGTAGACACAGCAGAACACCGAAAGTGCTACCAAGAGAATAACGAGAAATCCTATGCTCAGCGCATTTTTGAAAGTCGCCTTTGCAAAGTCGGCTTCAGGCGTCATGACTATTGCGGAAAATCCGAGAGAGGCGCCGTCGCCCTTATAGCTGCGGACAACGCCGACAAAGCGCTCATCTCCGCATCGGAATTCGGTCAGCCCGCCCCCGATATCGTGCGCAGTCAGTGCCTCCTCGGGGGTATAGTAATAGTCGTTTGACGCTCCGCAGGCAAGAAAGCTGCTGTATACATTGTTTTCGCTGACCTCAGCCATCAGGCAGGTCGGGTGACTCAGCTTAGACACCTGGCTGTGCAGGAGAGAAAAGTAGCTTTCCGAAAGTTCAAAGCCGCAAACGCCGAGAAGAGCTCCGTCCGCACCTCGGACAGGAAGCGTAATCAGCATTGCACGCTCGGACATCCCGGGCAGGGTGAACAGCTCTGAGAAGCGGTAGGACTGCTCGGGCGGCAGCTCCGTGGCGGCAACTGCCTCCTGCCAGCCGGGAAACATTTCCCGACGTGTCTCCAACCGCCACTTTCTGTGCGGCATAACTCCGTTTCCTCTGCCGACCGAGGCAATTCCGCGATAGAGCACGGCATCACGGCGGTCGCGCTCGTAGCCGTTTACCTGCAAATATATTCCGCTTTTCGTGATTTCATCAGATGCGGGATTTACCGTAGCATCAAGGATTACAAACGCGCCCGAGCAGTCTGTCTGAAACAGGTACTGACGCAGCGGTTCAAAGAGCAGCTTCTGTATTTCCCCGAGTGCATTGCCATTGCCGCTAAGTTCGGCAAATGTCATTTTATGCTCTGATATATATTCTCCGATTATGGCGGAGGCATCCTCCGACAGGTGTACGCCCATCATGGCAAGAATATTTCGGTGTGTCAGTATTTCTTTTTCAAAAACCTGCGCCTGCATATCGCTCTTTTCAAAGAGCTCATCCTTGGGCGTGCGAAATCTGCCGAGCAATGACAGCAGTGTCACAAGAAGCGCCAGAAGCAGAATAGCCATCACAAAGGTGTAAAAAAACAGCTTGCGGTGCATGGTCTGCTTCGGCATTTTCAGATTTAATTTGCTTCTGTTCATAAAGGCACCCCGTTATTTTGCGGAACTGAACAGCTCCCACAGCTCCCCTGCAAGTGCATCGGCACTCTCGCCGTTCTTCACACGTTCCGGCATGGTTGTCTGCGCACGGCGAAGCTCGGCATAGAGCGTATTGACCTTATCATAATAGCCCACAAAGCTCGGCTCACGCAGGAAGGTCTGCGTATTTCTGATTTCCGTGAGCGCCGAATACAGCTCCTTATAGGATTCCTTACGGAAAGAATAGGATTTCAATGATTGATATGCGTCGTTACGCACGGGCATATATCCCGTTTCGGCAACAAATGAAAGATTCCGTTCGCCATCGGTCAGCCAGTGTGCGAAAACCGAAGCGGCTTCCGCTTTCTGATTGGTGGTTCTGTAGGCGCAAAGCCCGACGCCCGCCTGCGTTGCATACTTCGGACAATTTTCATTCTGCGGAAGCGGCAGGATTTTCAGATCCAGCGGTTCCGAGGTGTTGTCCGGGTATGTAACTGTATCGTTGTAATACATGACAGCCGCAGACGAGCCGGCACCGCAGGGCACGTCACCCGTCATAACATGAGTATTTGAATACAGCTCGGCAATCATGATATGCCCCTTGGCAAGTGCCTTGGCAAACTGCATATAGGAAGCCTTCAGCGTGGCATTGCCAAAATCATAGTAGCCGTCTTTGTAAAGCTCTTCGGGCTTCGCCCCTTTTTCGATAGCATTCAGCTCTACTGCGCGCTGTACATAATCAAAGGCGCAGAAGGGCTTACCGGAATACTCATAATACTTTTCCGCAGTACGGAAAAATCCGTCCCACGTAGCAAGGTCGCTGTAGGTCGCGCCCGTTGCATCGGCAAAGCGCGAAAACTCACGCTTGCTTATGTACAGAACATGTGTTGATTTGGACACGGGAAAAATAACGAGCCGCTCATCAATCATGCCGTCGGCAAGAAAGTCCGGCACAAAACCGGCGCGCTCCTCATTTGTAAAGTAACCGTTCCAATCGAGAAGGTTTTTCGCACCGAGCTTTCCGGCATCGCTGTTGTGGCAGAAAAAGAGGTCCGGCATATCAAGCGCGCCGGGTGCACCGCTTTGCGCTTCGGCAAGCTGACCTCCGATCTTTCCCGCACTGGACATGAGCTTGACGCTGATGACAATACCTTTTTCTTTTCCGACCGTTTTGTTGAATTCGGAAACCAAGCGATTCATCGGGGAGTCCGCCTGCTCGCCGTAGGTATGCCACAGTGTCAGCGTTACCGGATTTTTGGGATTCAGGAGCGATCTTTCCGAGCATCCCGAGAAGCATAAAAGAGCAAATGTGAGTGCGAGCAGCAGCACAAGCATTTTTTTCATAAAGAGCCCTCCGTACGGGTCAAAACCTATACTTTTTTTATAAAAGTATAGGGTGAACCCGAGAAAATGAAAATATTTTTTTGAAAACCTCGACTTTCGGCCGGAAAGTATGGGGACAAATCCGGCTAAATCCGTATAATAAAGCCATAGAAAACGGTTACTGTACCCCTAAGGGAAAGCAAAGGTTTTACGTATCATTTTTATTATATCATACTTCGTTGATTTAGTCAATTGTTTTCGGTGAGCTCATTACACGGAAAAAGGAGGACAATAAATGCACAAAAATGACTACAGAATGTTCGACGGGTTTTATATCCCTGTGATTCCGGATGCCGATTACCATTTCGACACCGACCACAGGGGATGCAATTTCCTGTTTATCGACGACCGTCAGAAGCGGTATGTAATCAGCTTTGAGAGTTGCCTTGATGTCTACGAAAAGTGCGTGAACTTTCCGCAGTACAAAAAATCCGAATACCGCGAGAACGGACGCACAATGTACACACTGCTGATGGAACGTGAGGCGGACAATGAACGCGGAAATTACGGCTTCTTTATTCTGGATACTCCATACGGCAAGCTGGAAGGACAGGTATCTGTTCCGAAGATCAGCGCATGGAGGGAAACGGTACTGCCGCGACTGATCTTTCTCATGAACGGACTCACCGCAGAAGAAAAACCGAATGCCTGAAGATAATCAACAATAACCGATATGACAGAGAGGAACAAAGCAATGAGTAAAAAAGCAACAAAACTGATCAGCCTGCTGCTCAGCGTTATCATGCTGCTCGGCATCTTTCCGATGCAGATGTCAGCGGGAGCCGCAAACCGCTCAGATTCGGCGGTCGGCTATCCGACGGGAGACAGCGACGGACTGATTCTTGAATTTTCAAGTGCAGGTGCGCTGGAAGTATTCCGGACGGTATACGGCGGACGGATGCTCGGCGGCAATATGCTGCTGGTGGACGGCTCCTATGAGGAAGCCGTGCGCTATGAAAAAATGCCGAACATTGAGTCGGTAACCTATAACTACACACTTGAGGCGGCGGGTATAGCCGAGGATTTCGGAACCGCACCCACCGACCCGAGAATCAGTGATACTTACGTATCGGCGCCGTTTCTCGATACTCTGGGAAAAATGGCGGACGAGGCGGGACTCAGCTCCCTTTACACGGTGCGTGTTGCCGTGCTGGATACCGGCATAGACGCAACGCATGAGGACCTTGTCAACCGCGTGGTTGCGGGCTATGACGCAATAAATGATGCGGCAATCGCCAAGGGCATAAATTCCGATATCGGTGCGAACGGGCACGGCACAAAAGTAGCCGGACTTATCGGAGCCGAGGCGGACAACGGCGTTGGCTTTTGCGGAATGGCAGGTAAATATCCCCTCGAGCTGATACCCGTACGCGTGCTCGGCGAGGACAGCAAGGGCAAGATTGCCGATGTCGTGCGCGGTATTTATTGGGCTATAGAAAACGGTGCGGATATTCTGAATATGTCCTTCGGCGCAAATATGTCATATTATCCGACGGCGCTCGCCAATGCGATCCGTGATGCGCATCGGCAAAATGTTTTCTCAATCTGCGCCGGCGGAAACGACAGCGGCTACAACAGCAGTACGACCTACTCCGGATTTTATCCTGCGGATCTTCAGGATGCTTATCCTGTTCTCGCCGGATATTATACGAGCGCAAATATTCAGTCGTTCTCTTACTGCGCAAAATACAGTGATGTTCCCGGATATAACTATGTCGGACACGATGGGAGCAGTCTTTTGACCACCGAGCCCGGCGGCGGATATGCGCGTTTTACAGGCACGTCCGCATCCTGCGCGGCAATCTCAGGCTACACGGCGGTCATGTTCTCGCTTCTCGGAGGCAGAACCAACCCCGAAGCCATCACCGCCGCCAAGCGCATGTTTGCATACGGTCACGGCGGAGTGTCATATTACAACAAAAACTATCATGTATACAATTTCAGGAATATGACGGACATGGATGACAGCGTCAGACAGGCGTTCATCAGCTCCGTGAAAGCGACACGCGTCACTATTCAGGGCGGAATTGAATGCCGCAATGTGCTGACAGGTACGGTGGAGATTACAGGAAGGCTTACCGTCGGTGCGGCGCTTGCAAAGGATGCGACGCTTGTTGTTTACAATGGAGAAGGGACCGTGCTGTATACCTCCGAGCCTGTTCCGAAAACGGCAACGGAGCAGACGGAGTACATTTTTACCCTTGACACCTCGGGTTTAGAAGACGGCGACATTACATTGAAAATTTTCTATCGCACGGCGGCGGAAGCGGAAGCGAACAAGGACGCAACGACAGTACATAACTATTCGGAATATGCAACTGTCATCCGCAACAGCCTTGTGGTTACAAAAGCGAACCTGTGCATTTACGATCCCGAAGGAAGCGCCATTGCCGGACAGATTTCCGTATACAACGCCGATACGGGAAAGTTTTTACAGAAAGTCGGAGGTGCTTCTTCATCCGAAATTGAGGTTGACAAAAAGCTTTTCGATGAAAACGGCGGACGGCTGACCTTCAGCTTTGTGACAGACGATATGATTTTCACCAAAACGAGCGTTTTTGCTCCGGAAATCTCTCTCGGCGGCGACGAAGCACAGAAAACCACGCTTCATTTCAGCGGCAGTACGGTGACGCTTTCCTATGCCGATATAAAGCTTTGCTGCGGAAGCGACAGCCTCGACATCGGCAGTACCGATAGCGCGGGCGATATAACCTTCTACCTTTCGGATGGCGAGCATCGCTTCTTTGTCAAAGATGAGAAAAATCGATATCTCATATTTGCGACCGCCGTTCAGGACGGAAACAAAACCGAAATCTCTCTCGCCGAGGATATCGACGCGGCTCGCGAGATAACGATTTCCGCGGTGGATTCTCTCGGCAACGGCGACCTCTGGACAGTCGTCGCATCAAACGGCAGTATTCTCTCCGCCAGCGACGGTATGTCGCTGAATCTGTACGGGACAGATATCAAAACAGTATATCTCTCGCCTGTAACGCAGAATCTTGCCGTCGGCATATATGATGTCATCCGCTATAAATACGTTACACCAAGCGGAACCGAAAGTACAATAAGAAGATATTGTCATGTGACGCATATTCTCGGAGAGGTCGATGTCAATACGATGAATTCCATTGATTTCGATCCTACAAAAATAATCACGCAATTTGATATAGGCACCGATACGCTTTGCTACGGAGAAAACACTACGATTGTTCATAAAGCCGTAGACGATAAGGGCAATATCCTTGTCGGCGGTGAGATCCTGGAAAGCGCTTACTCCACCCCCTCAACGAATCAGTATTTTAACAGCATAGCCAACGAATTCAGCATGAAAAGCGCAAATGAGGAAGATACGACGGACTATTATTCCGGCATGGTTGAGGATTATCCCGGCACGCTGTATGCAGGCGGTATCAACCGCTGGCCGAAAATGCCGATTGCCGAATGTGACTACGTTCTGAATGTCCGCTATGCGCTGAAAACCGATTTGTCCTATGATGGTACGCCATATGTGGACTTTCTGCCGTATCAGTTCAATACGGTGACGAAAACACTCCACGTGAAGCTCGATAAAATGATGACGCTCCGACTGGAGGTTCCCGAGGGCTATACGTCCGCTTATGCTTCGGTCGAGCAGATATCCATTGTCCGCAACGGAAAAACAGAAGCTCCGACAGCCATCGGCTATAAAGCGGAAGAAGACGGATCCTACATCGTTTATCTCGACGCGAAAAATTGGGATGACGTCACGAATGTATTTGTGCCGGTCAGACTCAGCAATAACAGCGGATCTTCCGACGAGAGCATAATGTTCTTTGATTATTTCCCATATGACCCCGCAAATCCCACCCGTACCATAACAAAACCGGATGCGGAATTCGGCGAGCTTAAGGTTTATCTGGGTCAAAACGGAAGACAGGTTTACTCTCCTCTGCTGTTTGTAAACTGCGGAGGGCATACCTTTACAACAAGTGCCCATGACAAAATCCCTGTCGGCTCCTACTATGTCGGCGGCGTGGATTCGGTATATGGCAGCGACAAGAGTCAGATATACTATGTTTTCTACCGTGAAGTCAATGTTGCGGCAGAGGGAACAAATGTAGTCCTTGCGGATGAAGAATTCCGGGAATACAGTATATCCAATAATGACAGCAGCAACTCCTCGCTTTGCCTGATTCCGGAGCTGGGCGGCATTGTAATGGACAACTCCGACGGAAACAGTATGTATGTTTACAGAGCTCAGAAGTTCATGCTTGACAGCGGCGTCACGGGAATGTATGCAAAGCTTTCGGAGCGCAGCTTCGAGTGGGAAGGCAGCGGCACGGTATTCATGCTGACGCTTCCTCTGAATCAGACAGAATTTACCGTAAGCGGGCGGGAGATTGACTCCTTCGTCGGCTCACCCGCGCAGAGCGAATTTACCGCAGAGCAGGATGTTCTCATAGATCTGAACGCGACCGTCACGGGCGGATTGCGCATAACAGATATACGCCACGTTACGGGAGGCAACCCCAAGATGGGCATAACAGGTGAGGTCAGGCTGTTCCCCCTTGAAATAAAATACCGCAAAGCAGGCGGCGACTGGCAGAAAAAAGAGTTCTTTGACTGGACGGGAATAAATCTCGGAAAGCTCGAAGCCGGCGAATATGAAGCAGTCATCTCCTTTGCGGGCGACACGGAAAGTGCGCTTACCTCCAAGGAAACAACTTTTGCCTTTAAGGTATCCGGCGCACCGAGCGCACACTTTGTCACTCTGTCTGCCCCGAATGCGGCGGCTGATGACGTTATTCTGACGATAAGCGGCAAGGCGGGTGCTGTTGTCAGCGTTTCCTACACGACGCCGGGCGGCGCCGCAAAGACGCTGAGTCCCGTAACGCTTCCCGCAAACGGCATATACAGACTGAGTGTGCCGCTTACCGAATACGGAAGCTACACCTTCTCGGCAGTTTCAAAGCTGGAGGGAGCGTCGGATGCAACAGCAGAAACAAGTGTCGAGAGCGTACCCTCTTACGTCAGCCCGATCACCGGCTTCAAGGTGACAAACGGCGAGGCAGGCGAGCTGAAGCTCGCATGGGATGCTCCCGTCGGCACGGGAAAGCTGTGGATTACCCGCGACGGAGTAACACTCGGCTGCCTCACGGAGGAATATACCTCCTATAATGACACAAATCTTGACAGCAACAGAATTTATACCTACGAGATAATCTTTGAAAATGCGGCAGGCATGCGCAGCAGTGCCGCTTCCGCAATGGGCAAGCCGACAGGCGCGCCCGATACGGAAAAGCCCACCGCTCCCGCTGTCGTGACACCGCAGATAAGCGGAACAAGCATCACTCTCAGCTGGACGCGGGCAACGGATAACGTCCGCGTGTCGGGCTATCGCATATATCGCGACGGTGTGCTTATCAGAGATACGGCAAAGCGCACCTTCACCGACGAAGGGCTTGCGATCGATACGGAATATTCCTATTATATAAAAGCCTATGACGGCGCGGGCAATGAATCCGATGCGAGCATGACCGTCACGGTAAAAACACCGGACGGCTGGAGTATCGATAAGCTTGATGCTTCACTGGAGCGCAATCGTGACGGCTATATCATCGGAAGCACGCTCAATATACGCGCCTCGATCGGAGCGGGCGTTGACAGTGCCGTAGCAACCGTCGTTTACAGAACGATGGACGATAAAGACACACTGCAAACAGATAAAATCGACCTCGGCAATGCCGGCACTGCATGGCACGGTGTATGGAAGCTCAGCCGCATCTATGAGATCGTGTCTGTGACCGTAACGGCATATAAAAACGGTGCCGCGGTCGCAGAAAAAGCGGCAGAGGACTACCCCTGCTCCATGACAGCTAAGGTTTCTGTGGAAATGACGGTAAACAACGCCTTCTATGCCAAGAGCACGGTAGAAAAAATGCTGCTTGTGCTGAGAAACAAAACGCAGAAATCAACATTCACGCTTGCCGTGAATACGGAAGCCGAAACAAACTTCTACACCTTCGGCGACCTTTCCGAAGGAACATATACGCTCTCCCTGCTGCTGGACGGCAGAGAGGTTTACAAGAGCGGCAACTTTTATGTAGGTGAAGGCATAAACAAGGTCATGACGCCGATCACCTTTGACAAAATCGTACGCTTCAAAGTGCCGAAGGGTATCATCCTGTTCCTGCCGTACCGCTGTGACGGCAGTACCGACGAGGACGGCTACCTGATGAAGGACGGCGAAAGTGCTTTCCTTGTCTCCGGCAGCAGCATGACGCTCGGCAGAGTTGTAGAGCGGTATGCGGAGGAAGACGGCAATATCTACGATATCCCGTCGTCGTATACCGTCACCACGGACGGCAGTAAGGAATATACTCTCCCTCTGCCCTCTGCATTCACCAAAATGGAAAGCTATCCAGTCAAGCTGAAATTCAATGCGGCAAGCGGCAGCAGCCTTGCCGGAGTGAAGGTAAGAATTTCCTGCGGATATTTCCGAAACGAAGCCGTGCTTGACAGTAACGGCGAGGCGACAGTGGCGGTCATGCCGCTCAATTCGGAACGGATATACGCCACCATCGAAGATGTCACGCTTTACAATGAAGCGGGCGAGCGCACGACAAAAATACCTTATCAGACCTTCACCTTCATGCTGATGAAGCCCGAAACCTCCTTTGAAGCGACGCTGGAGGAGGCGGTAAAGGAAGAGGTACACCTGAAATTTACCTTTGAAGGCTCTCTTGACGGCATCACGGGTGTTCTCAGCGGCAAGGGCGACAAACTGAATTTCCGGCTGGATGCAAGCGGCGAGGTCACCTTGCCCATGCAGACACTCACAGCCGGAAGCTATTCTGTCACCATCGATGCTGCATACAAGGACGGCAGATATATTTCTCCTCAAAGCTTCAGCTTCAGCGGCACGGAATTTACGGGGCAGATCAAATCTCAAAAAGCGGTAGTGAAGAGAGTCAAACTGCACTTCACCGATCCCTCCGGATATTCCCCCGAGGGTGCTACCATTGAAATAGCATCGACCTTTGAGAGCGATTATTACACGCTCGGCGCAGACGGCATTCTGGAAACAGACGTCGTATTTTCCGACAAAAACGAAAAGCGGCTTTCGGTATACCTGAGCGGAGCAAACGGAAATCTGACATGGAACATATACGGCAAAAACTACTGGTGGTTGGATTGCTCCGAGACAAGCGAATACACGCTGTCTGTTACTTCTAATATAGACATTCATGTGAAATACACGGGCAATTCATACGATTGGTACTTCTATTATCAGAAGGACGGCAAACCAGTGTTCGAAAGACTTAACATTGCTGTTCCTACCGATATTCTGGTGTCCGGAGCAGAGCTGCTCGCATTGCCTATGGGAACGGGAAAGCTTTCATGGAAGAAAGCAACCGCACAGGAAAGCTATGAGTTTCTGAAATCGCTTCCCGCGGTTCAGACCTTCGCTCTGAATAAGGAAACCGTAGAAACGGTATTCAAAATCGACGATTCAAAAACCGAGTACTACACGATAAATTCTCTAACCGACCTTGTCGGAGCGAATATCATGTACTACGATGTTTATCTGCAGATCGGAGACACATTGCTTTCATATAGAGTTTCCGGGCAACAATCGATTACCCTGCCGAAGCTGGCAGACGGACAGCGCGTAATCGTTCGCCCCAGTTCGACAAAGGATATTTCCGAATCATTGAAATATCTCGGCACATACTGCGCGGAATGGATCATTGATGACCTTTCGCCACACGAAAAATCCTTCCAACTCGGATATCAGAGCAAATTTAAGTTCATTCTGAAGGATAAAGACGGAAATGAGCATGATTATGCCATGTTGAGAGCTTTTGACCGTTCCACAGGAGAATTGCTGAATTGGGATATTGGTTCAAACTATTATTATGTCAAAGATCCGCTTTCTCCGACTACGGTGTTCGGAGCGTGGGTAGGAAATATTGATGACACCGTTATGTCTGCATATTCTTATTGGGATAGCATTTCAGAAGAAAAGAACGTTGCAAAATATGAGCTTGACATCACCATTGCGCATCCCGAGCCGATTGTTCTTACGGCGGAATATGAGCCGATCTACCGTATTCGCCGGTATACCGGCGAACTGGATACCAATATCAAATCCGTAAAGCAGCAAGCGGACGGAAGCTATCTCGTCCGATTCACCCAGAATGGAGCATACGATTATCAAAGCCTGATCCGGCTGCCTGCGGGAGCGTATGATATTACGCTCGACGGTGAAAATCAGGCGTCGGGTGAGCTCAGCCTTGCAAAAGGAAGGTATGCGCACAACATATCCTTCCGCATCTCCGAGGCGGATCTGAAGGCGGATAATCGCATCCTGTGCCATATCATCACGCCGCAGGGCAACCGAAGCCTGCAGTTTATCCGCGAGATTGAAAACACGGTGTTCACCTACAGCATGCCTACGCAGGTAAGCTCCAATGAGGTGATGTTCAACAAGCGGCTGACAGAGAGCGGCAGCGCATATCTGCTCGGATACGGAACTACCCAGCCGGCGCACAGCATCTTCTATTACACTCTCGGCACAACCTTCGGCGCATACTGGGGGCTGGAGCGTCACGTATATGCAGATCCCTTCACCCGTAAAACGACCTCCACGGAGTATGACAGGCTTGACCCGACAAAATCCTATTACAAGCCGGACTATTCGGCAGAGGACTACAAAAATGCCGAGTACACCGCCTTTTCAAACGGCAGCTCCTACAAGTCATTTGAATGTAAATGGGTCACCTTCAAATCGACCACCGACGATTTTGCCGTTGCCCTGAATGTGGACGGTGCCGTGACATATCTCGATACACAGTATATCAAGGTAGAGTATTACAACCGCCGCTTCCGAATGAGAACAAAATCCAAATCGGTCGGCTTCACCAGCTCGTTTGCTTCAACATACGATGCGGAAAATCAATGCTATTGGCTCTCCTCCTACTTCCTTGCCGAGTACGGCTTGTATGACAAATCCACGGGCATAGGCTTTTTGCCCATCCCGATGAGCGAGCCGGAAAGCTACCCGCATACCTATAAGGCAGAGCTGAAATACAAATACAAAAACGGCGCAGGCGAGACAGTGATGCAGGAAGTGAGCCACGATATACGCCTGTATTACGATGCGCCCGTTCTGCAGAAATGGAATTATAACAAGGGAAATAGCATCAATACCTCTCCGATGCACTATGTGACTATCACAAACCGCGAGGACAGGATTGCATACGCAAATCAGAAAAATCAATATTTCCGGCTTGACTGGAATGGCACGGACATTTTCACCTTCCGCGCATGGTTTGATAAGCCGAAAGAGGTTTACAACGTATATGCGGTGGCGGATGTTCCCGAAAACTGCAAAAACTTCGCCATCAAGCTGGAATACGATGAGGAGCAGGGCTGTTACACCGGAACGGGAGTGCTCGGCGACATGCTCAACCCGCCCAAGGAATTTAACATAGTTTATGAGCTTGTCGCGGCGCGTCCTTATGAAGGAATGCCCACGATGCAGATCAAGGATTTGGCTAAAACCTATGCTTCCTCCAAGGATAGGGCAGACAATGGCGACAACGGACTTCCCGAGGGCTGGACAATGGAAACCGTGGCTCCCACCAACGGCTGGACGCTTGAGGAAACCTACCGCATCTGGGCGGAATATGAAAAGCTCGTCCTCAGCGGCAATAAAATAACCGATGATGACCTGAAGGCTCTGCTCGGCGACGAAATGAAGCTCTACTACCCCGCTTATAATATATATAATGAAAAGGGCGAGCTTCTGGGAACCATACAGAACTACTTTATCTTCGGCGGAGTCAAAAATACCGACGGCGAATATTCCGTTGCCATAATGAACGGCAATGAATATCTCGGCAAGGTAACAAACGGATTTGCCGTGAATAAAGACAAGGGCATAATCTCAATGTACACAACCTCCGATAATTACGAGCTGTTGCTTCCCGAATTCGGGGAAGAAAACGTATCGGCGGCGGGCATACCGGCGGTTGTTTCCAAGGCGGCATCCGCCATCGGCGGTGCCATAGGCAGTGTGGGACAGCTTGCCGCTTCTTCTCCGGTGGTATCGGCTGCAAGCGACTTCTTCACCGTGAAGGGCACGGCTGACGTTCTCAACGCGGCACACGGCGACTATATAGGCAACAAGGACTGGATGAACTACCTGACAAACGAACAGCGGCAGGATTACCTTGATATGAAGTCAGATTCCTATTTGTACACGGCAATCGAAACCGCCGCCGGAATGGCACACCCTCTGGCAGGCGTTGCCTTCGGATTGTTTGACATCTGGCGCGGCAATATGGAATCGGATATCGAAGCCAAGTACAAGGAAATCGCCAGACTGAACCGCGAAAACATACGGCTTAAAGAAAAACTCGAATGGGAAGAATTTAAGGAGCGCTGGAGAACCGAGATGGAAGAGCACGAGAGGGCGCTTGTGCTCATCATAACGTATGGCTGGGACGGCACCACCTTCCCGCGCAACGCAGAATTGCCGTATGAGCTATCCTATTATATCGACCCCTCGGGCTATATTTTCGAGGGTATAGAGGGAAATCTCCTCGAGGGCGTGCGTGCAACGGTCTACTACCTTGATACGGCAAGCGGCGAGTGGGTTCAGTGGGATTCCGAAGCGCACGGAGAAGGTCCGAACCCGAATATCTCGGGCGCAGACGGCAAATACGGCTGGGATGTTCTCATCGGCAAGTGGAAGGTTGTCTTTGAAAAGGACGGCTACTACACGGTAGAGAGCATCGAGCTGGATGTTCCTCCGGCGCATCTGGATGTCAATATGAGCATGGTCTCCACATCTCCCGCAATGCTGAAAGAGGTCAGGGCGGGCGCCCGCGGCGCATACATTGACTTTACCTTCGACCGCCCCGTGCTGGTGGACGACGCCAAGCGTCTTATTTCCGTCATGTTCGGCGGCGACGCGCTGGACGGCAACACGGAAGCGCTCAATGCGGCGCTCACCGCCTTCGGAAACAAGCAGAAGGCAGGCGAACACGATGTGACCGTCGGCTTGAATGCGGCAACAAAATTCCGCTTCACTCCGGATGAACCCATTGAAGTCGGCGCATCCGTTAAGGTGGTCGGCGAAAAGGGCATCCTCACATATAACGGCATCGAAATGGCGGCGTTTGAGAGCGGGTATGTGCTCGTTCCCGAAACGGTCGCCGACCCGATAACCGCACTCTCCTACAGCGGCATAAAGGAAATAGAAACAGGCGCAACACTCGACCTTATGTCAGATCTTACAATCACGGGAAGCGAAGGCACGCTGACCTTCAAGGCAAAAACGCCGACAGTCGCAATTGTTGACGAAAACGGCGTTGTCACGGCACTTTCCGGCGGCATGGCATACTTTGAAATCTCCTGCGGCGCGGTCAGAACCATGGCGGCGGTTTCCGTTAAGGAAGCACCGCATGCGCACAGCTTCACAGAAGAGTTTCCTCTCATGGAATATCTCGCAAGCGAGGCTACCTGCACGGAGCCTGCGAAATATTACCGCTTCTGCTCCTGCGGCATTGTCGGCACGGAAACCTTCTCCCACGGCGAGGCAAAGGGTCACAACTTCGGCGAATGGACGCTGAACCTTGCGGATAATACCTGCGAGAGAACCTGCTCCGTATGCGGCGATGTTGAAAAGGATAACAGCATATCGCTTCTGTCGGTTTCCGGAAAGACGGCAAAGGCAGGAGATACCGTAAGCGTGACTATCTCGCTTGCAAATAATCCCGGCATTGCGGCGCTTGCCTTCCGCATATCCTATCCCAAGGGCGCGATGAAGCTTGAGAGTGCCGTCGCGGGCGGACTTTTCGGCAGTGCCACACTCAATACGTCGACAGGAATGTTTCTCTTTGATAATGCCGCCGACGTAACGGAAAACGGCACTCTTCTGACCCTGACCTTCAAGGTATCCGATATGGCGGCACTCGGTGAATACCGCATATCGGTTGAGATTATTTCCTGCAATAACGCCGCCGAGGAAAGAGTTGTCATCTGCGGCGGGCAGGCAAATATAGAGGTAAGCGATATTTTCTCCGGCGATGCAAACGGCGACGGCACGGTCGATACGCTTGATATAACAAGACTCCGCAGATACCTCGCGGAGGAAAGCGTAGATCTGTTCCCCGGCGCGGATATGAACGGAGACGGAGCAGTCGATATCGAGGATCTGACGTGCCTGCGCAGATATCTTGTCGAAGCAGGCGCGGGTCTCGGCGAATAACGGGGGGATATACGATATTTATCATTGCCGCCGCGCTGTCATCGGGAGTTTCCGCTTTTGCGGCAGCTCCCGCGGCGGTGCGCGGCACCGAGACAAGCAAAAAAACGGACGTACATAAATAATAAGCAAAAAAAATAAAAGTGAATAAGTGAAGAAGAAGAAGAAGAAGAAGAAGAAGAAGAAGAAGAAGA
>ULRP01033570.1_pt1 | contig 16696 bp, 13 predicted proteins | sample 1955521 | NCBI WGS metagenome assembly ULRP01 (sample SAMEA4835685, study PRJEB28245) | human gut metagenome | biome: gut microbiome; material: fecal sample | place: Denmark | collected 2008
AGCAGGCGCTTCGGTCGCGGGAGCTTCGACGTATTCATATTGAATATTATCGCCTTCCGGTACTTCTACATATTCATACTCTGCTGCTTCGCCTTCCGGCACTTCGACATATTCGTATTCGACTTCTTCTGTTGCGGCCGTAGTGTTTGTTTGTTCTGGCATTAATGAAAAGCTCCCGTAAAAGATCTTTTATATTTTAAGCATTTTCCTAAAAAAATATCAAAGAAACAAGTCTAAAACAAAAAAAGGCGGAAAAATCCGCCTTTCTTTTAGTTTATAGAAAAACCTAGACAGGTTTCCATTCTTCGTCCGAACGTTCAAAACGCAATGACAACAGGCTTAATTCGGAAATAAATTCCTTCGGCAGGCGCTGCTGTTCAACGAACGGACGGAAGTATTTAGCCTGATCTTCCGTATCTTTTAATCCTTCGGCTTTGTCAATCGCCATCAGATCTTTGAATTTTTCTTCGGTATAATCCAATCCGGTCAAATCCAGATCTTTATAATAAGGCATCAAACCGACAGGACCTTCCTGAGCACCGACGCGGTCATGAACACGGTCAATGATCCATTTCAAAACGCGCAGGTTGTCACCGTATCCCGGCCACATGAAATGACCGTTTTCGTCTTTGCGGAACCAGTTGACACGGAAAATCTTTGGCGCATACGGAGCCAGACGTTTCATTTCCAGCCAGTGAGACCAGTAATCGGCCATATTGTATCCGCAGAACGGCAGCATGGCGAACGGATCGCGGCGGATACCGCCGGCGCCTTCGGCCGCTGCTGTTTTTTCGGATCCCATCGTTGCCGCCAGATAAACACCATGGCTCCAGTTGAACGACTGATAAACCAGCGGTGTGTTATGTGCTAAACGGCCGCCGAAAATAAAGGCGGAAATGGGAACGCCTTCCGGATTTTCCCAGTCGGGGTCAATCGTCGGGCACTGGCGCGCCGGCGCCGTAAAGCGCGCATTCGGGTGCGCCGCCGGCGTTTCGGAAGCAGGCGTCCAATCGTTGCCTTTCCAGTCAATCAGGTGCGCCGGTTTTTCATCTGTCATTCCTTCCCACCACACGTCACCGTCATCGGTCAGTGCTACGTTTGTGAAAATCGTATTGGCGCGGCAGGACTGCATCGCGTTGTAGTTCGTTTTTTCCGAAGTTCCCGGAGCAACGCCGAAGAATCCGGCCTCCGGATTAATGGCGTACAGGCGGCCGTCTTTGCCCGGTTTAATCCATGCAATATCGTCGCCGACCGTCCAGACTTTCCAACCTTTGAACGAAGCGGGCGGAATCAGCATGGCCAGATTCGTTTTGCCGCAAGCGCTGGGGAACGCGGCGGAAACATACGTTTTTTCACCCTGCGGATTTTCAATGCCGACAATCAGCATGTGTTCTGCCAGCCAGCCTTCGTCACGCGCCTGAACCGTCGCGATGCGCAAAGCCAGACATTTTTTGCCCAACAGGGCGTTTCCGCCGTAACCGGAACCGAACGACCAGATTTCGCGGGTTTCGGGGAAGTGCGTAATATAAGTGTTTTCGGGATTGCACGGCCAAGCCACATCGGGTTTGCCGGCTTCCAGCGGCATGCCTACGGAATGCATGCAGGGAATAAAGGCGCCGTCTTTACCCAGGATATCCAGCACTTTCTGTCCCGTGCGAGCCATAATCGCCATGTTGACAACAACGTACGGCGAATCGGTGATTTCAACGCCGATTTTGGCGATATGAGATCCCAGCGGCCCCATGGAAAAGGGAATAACATACATTGTCCGGCCCTTCATGCAGCCTTTGAACAATGAATTTAATTTTTCGCGCATTTCTTTCGGATTGGCCCAGTTGTTCGTCGGACCGGCGTCAATTTCGCGTTCCGAACAAATAAACGTGCGCGATTCAACGCGGGCGACGTCAGACGGATTGGATCGGGCAAGGTAGCTGTTCGGGCGTTTCTTTTCATTTAACTTTATGAACGTCCCTTTTTTGACCAGCAAGTCGCACAAAGCGTCGTTTTCTTCTTTGGATCCGTCACACCAGTGAACGGAATCGGGTTGGCATAACTCAGCCATCTTTTCGACCCAGGAAACCAATTTTTCATTCTGGGTTTTTTCAGGTGTATAATTTGTCTGCATTACCTTACCTCTATTTCTAAAATAAGGAATCAACATTGATTCCGAAACATCAGGAGTGTACTCGAATTTGAAAAAAAGAGATAGTCTTTTTCGAATAAATCTAATCGTGATTTTAAATCGGGAACAGCATAACGACTCTTAATCCGCCCAGCGTGCTGTCTTCCATATAGATTTTTCCGCCGTGCGCGACGACAATGTCGCGCGTGATTGTCAGTCCCAATCCGACGCCGCCCGTTTCTATGTTGCGCGATTCGTCAAGCCGGTAAAAGGCTTTGAAAACATCTTCGCGTTTTTCCGCCGGAATGCCGGGGCCGTTGTCTTCTACCGCGATTTCCAGCGTTTTATCGGCCGTCGTCATTGTTACGTTGATCATTGTTCCGTACCGTCCGGCGTTTGTCACCAGATTCCATAAACACCGTTTCAAATCGTTGCGCCGGATATCCATGGTTAACGAAGAATTGCAGATAAACTGCACGGATAAACCGTTTTTGTGTAGGCCGGCCAGAGTTTCCGAAATTAATTTGCCGATGTCCGTCGATTCGATTTTTTCTTTACCTTCGCCGCGGGCAAAATCCAGATAACCGTTGACCATACGTTCCATTTCGGACACGTCTTCCTGCAGGTTTTCGATGTTGTCGTCTTTGTCCATCATTGCCAGCTGCAGGCGCATGCGTGTCAGCGGCGTGCGCAGATCATGGGAAACGCCCGCCAGCATTCGGGTGCGTTCTTCGATATGGCGCCGGATCCTGTCGCGCATCTGCAGAAAAGAAATCGCCGCCTGGCGGACTTCGGTGGCGCCTTCGGGTTTGAAATTGTCGATATCCCGTCCCAGACCGAAATTTTTCGCCGCCGCCGCCAGACGTAAAACGGGCCTGATCTGGTTACGCAGAAACAAAACGGCGATCCCCGTGAACAGCAGAGAAGAAAACAAAACCCACAAAGCGAAAACATAAGTCGTTGAAGAAAAAAACTTTTTATAAGGCAGCAGAACTTCCGCCGTGTAATCCGGCAGGTAAAACGTAATTAGAACGCTTCTTTCTTCGGTCAGGTTGCGCAGTGTGAAAGGGTGTCCCAGCGTGTACAAAGCGGGGATCAGTTCCGCCGTGCGTGCGTCCGATTTGATTTTGATTTTTTCCGGCAGTTCCTGCGGTTCAAAAAAGCGGATATCCAGTTCCGCGGAAGATCTGAATTCCCGCACGATCGTTTTTCTGTCTTGTTCGGCGGGAAAAGCGTCGTAAAGGGCAAACGCCCCCTTGATGTCCGAAACAATGCCCAAAGCCAGCCGGCGGCTGACGTTCTGCCAGTGATTGTCGTAAAATAAAATGCCGCTGACCGTCTGAATTAAAACGACGGGAAGAACCAGGATCAGAATAGCGCGCGACCACAATCTGCGCGGCAGAAAACGAAGGCGGCAGTAACGGATAAAATCTTTAAATGAAAAATCCATAATCGGCTCCTTAATCCGGGATCAGGGAATAACCTTTCCCTCTGATTGTCTGAATATAACGCGGCGCGCCCGCGTCCGGTTCGATTTTCCGGCGCAGCCGCGTGATTTGCACGTCAATTGTTCTTAAATTCGTTTCGTTTCCCGTTTTTTGCGCCAGTTCTTCGCGTGAAATATCCTGTCCCGCGCGTTCGGCCAGCAGCTGCAGCAAAGCGGATTCGGCCAAAGGCAGGCGGATACGTTCCGAACCGCGGTATAAAACATGTTCGTCCAGATCATAACGATGAACGCCGAATTTGACTTCGGCCTTTTGCTTTTCAGGCGGTTTGCTCATAACGCGGCGCAGGATACTGTTGATCCGCAGCAGCAATTCCCGCGGTTCAAACGGTTTTGACAAATAATCGTCCGCCCCGGATTCCAGCCCCGAAATACGGTCGTCGGTTTCTCCCATCGCCGTTAAAATCAAAACGGGAACGTTTTGGCCCGATCCGCGCAGGCGTTTGGTAAATTCGATTCCCGTTTCGCCGGGTATCATAACGTCAACAACCAGCAGGTCAAAAACATACCAGGACATCATTTCGTCGGCTTCGGCCGTATTGGCGGCGGAAAACACTCTGAATCCGTTTTCGGATAAAAATTTCTGCAGCAACCTGCGCAGGCGCGTATCGTCGTCGACAACTAAAATCAGCGGCGTGTTTAAAGAACGTTCTTGTCCCTGATCCATATGTTTTTCCCCTTATTCTTTACCGTGGATAATGCGGCGGTAAGACAGAGCTTCCGCAATATGGGCCGGTCGGATATCGTCACTGCCGGCTAAATCGGCGATCGTTCGGGCGACGCGCAGAACACGGTGATATCCGCGGGCGGACAAGCGCATTTTTTCCGCGGCTTTGACCAATAGGTCGGAAGCGTCCGGCGTCAACAGGACGGTTTGTTCCAAAATGCTGCCCGACGCCTCTGCGTTTTTCGTTATGTCCGAATCGGGCACCAGTTTTTCGTAACGCCGTTTCTGTCGGTCCAAAGCGGCAGCCACTCGGGCGGCGACAACGGCGGAACTTTCGCCTTCCTGCGCTTTAGCCAGATCCCAGGGAACGACGGCGGGGACTTCCACGTGCAGATCGATTCTGTCAAACAAAGGCCCTGATATTCGCGCCTGATATTCTTCGCCGCATTTGGGCGCGCGCGAACATTCCTGACCGTTGACGCCCAGATAACCGCATCGGCAGGGATTCATGGCGGCGATCAGTTGGAACTGCGCCGGATAAGTGACATGCATGCTGACTCTGGCAACCGAAACTTCGCCGGTTTCCAGAGGCTGGCGCAGGGAATCGAGAGCGACGCGTGAAAATTCGGGCAGTTCGTCCAAAAATAAAACGCCTTTGTGCGCCAAAGAAATCTCGCCGGGGCGGGCTTTCTGGCCGCCGCCGATCAAAGCGGGCATGGACGCCGAATGATGCGGTGCGCGAAAAGGACGCTGCGTGATCAGGCTGCCGTCGCGCAGCAAACCGGCGACGGAATGAATCATGCTGACTTCCAGAATTTCTTTTGTCGTCAAGGGCGGCAGCAAGCCCGGTATGCGTGCCGCCAGCATTGATTTGCCGGATCCGGGCGGACCGATCATCAGCAGATTATGTCCGCCGGCGGCCGCGATTTCCGCCGCGCGTTTGGCGTTTTCCTGTCCCTTGATTTCTTTCATGTCTGCGAAAACGGCGGGAGAGTCTATTTTTCCGGGGACGGGCGGCGGCAGGACTTTGCCTTCTTTAAAACATAAAATCAGTTCGGAAAGAGAATCGGGGGCAATGATGTTTTTGTTTCCCGACCAGGCGGCTTCCGGACCTTGCCGGCGCGGACAGACGAAGCCCTGATCCTGCGCCGTCGCGGACACCGCGGCGGGCAAGACTCCCGCCACGGGGGCGATCCGGCCGTCAAGCCCCAGTTCGCCCATAACGCATAAACGGTCAAATTGTTCGGCGGGAATAACGCCCATCGCGCATAACAGGCCGACCGCGATCGGCAGGTCAAAGTGCGATCCTTCCTTGATAACGTCCGCCGGAGCCAGATTGACGGTGATTCTTTTGGACGGCAGCGCCAGTCCGATCGAGCTCATGGCGGCACGGACGCGTTCCTTGCTTTCGCCGACGGCTTTGTCAGGCAGTCCGACGATTGTGAATGCCGGCAGGCCGTTGGCAATATGAACCTCTGCCGTAATGGGCAGAACGTCTATGCCTTTGAAAGCGACGGTAGAAATGCGGGCGACCATCTAAGTTACCAACGCGGAATGTTTTGATTGTCACGGTAACGCCGCGGCGGGTAAGACCCCTTTTGCAGCAGATCGTCCTTGCCCGGAAAAACGGATTTGTCCGTCAGTCTGACGAATCCCATTTCTTCCAATTCGGCGGCGCAGACGGCCGCGGAAACGTATTCGTCCGATTCGCAGTAGAAAACCTCGCGCGTGACGGGTTGTTGCAGGATAATTGTTTCATTCGTTCCCGGAACAATGATCCGCGTGCACGAACAAAGACTTGCCAAAATAAGGAAAAACGCCGTTTTTTTCATTTTTTTGCCTACATGAATCGGATAATGATAAAAAAATATTCTCATAAAATTTGATTAAGAACAAACTAACATATAATATCTTTTTGTTTAAAGCAAATCAGGAGGAACGCCTTATATGTCCGATGATTCGAAAGACGGCCGCGACGGCGAGGGTTTTTACACGTCTCATTCTTACGATGAAATGATCGGCCGGGACGGTTCTTTGTCGCAGGCTTATGCGCTTTACGGTCGCTGGCTGAATTCTCAGCCGCCGGAAACGCTGGAACAGCGCAATAAACAGGCGGATATTCTGTTTCGCCGTATGGGAATTACTTTCGCCGTTTATGGGGAACAGACAGGAGTGGAACGCCTGATTCCTTTTGATCCGATCCCCAGAATTATCGCCAACGCCGAATGGGAAAAGCTGAACGCGGGCATCTGCCAACGCGTTAGGGCGCTGAACAGGTTTTTGCAGGACGTGTACGGCGAACGAGATATTTTAAAAGCCGGACTGATTCCGCAGGATCTGATTTTGCAAAATTCGGAATATACGGCCGAAGTCGAAGGCTTTATACCGCCGAATAAAGTGCATACGCATATTTCGGGCATTGATATCGTGCGCGTTAATCCGGATACTTTTTTCGTTTTGGAAGACAATCTGCGCTGCCCGTCCGGCGTTTCCTATATGCTGGAAGACCGCGAAGTCATGATGCGCCTGTTTCCCGATCTGTTTAAGGAATACGACGTTCTGCCGGTCAATCATTATCCGCAGGAATTAAAAAAGACTCTGGCGGCTTCGGCGCCCGAAGGCGTTGAAAATCCCCGTTCCGTCGTCTTTACGCCCGGCATATACAACAGCGCTTATTTTGAACATGCTTTTCTGGCTTCCGAAATGGGCGTCGAATTGGTGACCGGTCAGGATTTGTTTGTTGATTCCGACGATTGCGTTTATATGCGTACGATTGAAGGCCCGGAAAAGGTTGATGTGATTTACCGCCGGATTGACGACAAGTTTCTGGATCCCGAAGTGTTCAGAAAAGATTCGCTGTTGGGTTGTCCGGGGTTGTACCGCGCGGCAATGAAGAAAAACGTCACGCTGGTCAACGCGATCGGAAACGGAGTCGGCGATGACAAGGCCGTTTATCCTTATGTGCCGCAGATGATTGAGTTTTATCTGGGCGAAAAACCGATTTTATCAAACGTGCCGACTTATACGCTGGCCAACCCCGACGATTGCAAATACGTTTTGGAGCATATCGGCGAACTGGTGATCAAGGAAACGCACGGATCCGGCGGCTACGGCATGCTGATCGGCCCGAAAGCGACCAAAGCCGAAATCGAAACGTTCAAGGAAAAAATCAAAGAACACCCGGATCATTATATTGCCCAGCCGACTTTGGCTTTGTCGTCATGTCCGACGCTGCAGGCCGAAGGAATCGCGCCGCGTCATGTCGATCTGCGGCCGTATGCTTTGATGCAGAATCCGGATAAAGTCGTTGTTGTTCCGGGCGCTTTGACACGCGTTGCGCTGCGCGAAGGATCGCTGGTCGTCAATTCGTCGCAGGGCGGCGGGACAAAAGACACGTGGGTTCTTGGCGCATAAGGAGGATTAACCGATGCTGAGCAGAACTGCCGACAATATTTACTGGATGGCGCGTATGGTTGAACGCGCGCAGGATATCGTGCGCCTGCTGGAAGCGGCCTATCGCATGGAGCAACTGCCCGGCGGCGGAGTCGGCTGGGATCCGATTTTGACGATTTCCGGGCAGATAGACGGCTTTAAAGCAAAATATGATCAGTTAACGTCAAAAAACGTTTTGAATTTCATGATTTTTGATCTGGAAAACCCCTCCAGCGTTTTTTCATGTATTAAAGCAACGCGGGAAAACACGCGTTCGGAACGCAGTATTCTGCCCGAAGAAATGTTTGAAAGCATCAATACGACCTGGATCGAATTGCAGGGACTGTATTATGATTCTCTGGAACGGGCGGGATTCAGGGAATTTTTCGAATGGGTCAAAGACAGAACCGAATTGTTCCGCGGTCAGACGGTTTCCATGATGGTTTATGACGACGCGTTTCAGTTCGCCAGAATGGGGACGTATATTGAACGCGCCGATTTCACCGCGCGGCTGTTGGACGTGAAGTACCATATTTTGCTGCCGCCGGACGCGGCGGACAAAGGATTGATTGATTATTACCAATGGGGGGAAATGCTGCGTTCCGTCGGGGGTTGGCATGCCTACCGCAGTATTTATAAAGAAACGCCCGTTCCGTCAAAAATAGCGGAAATGCTGATCTTCAGTCCTGTTTTTCCGCGTTCGATGAACAGCGCTTACGGGGAAATCGTTACCAGTTTGGGGACTTTGCGCGCCGATACGCTGTCGATGAAAATTGCGTCGCAGGAACATGCGTTTTTGCATACGGGCACGCTGACCGGTATTTTAAAAGAACGTTCTTTGCATGATTTTCTGACGGATTTTATCGGATTTACGGCAAACCTGTCGAATCAAATCAGGACGGATTTTATGCTGTAAAAAGCCGTTTAACGGCGGGATCCTTTACGTTTGATCGCTTTTAACAAACCGTCCGGAGCGACTTCGTAACCGTTGAACTTTTCAATATTGCTTTCTTTGATCCACAGCTGTCCTTCGCCGGTATTGCCGCGGTGCTGTCCGGTGGAAAAATAAGGGTTATCTTGAACTTCCGCACTGGATAAAACCCAGTATCGGATCAGGTCGCGCCATACGCCGATCCAGACAAATACGTCGCAACACTTCGGTTTGATCTGCTGAAAGTTCATATCAAATCCGAATTTTGAATCGCTGGATAAGGCTTTAAAAATCAAAGGATCGCCGCTTTTTCTTTTAACGGCGCGGGAAGCTTTAACTTCAATTTTTATGCCGTCCAGCCAGAAGTCGTATTCGCCGGCATAACCGGGATCCAATTGCTTCGACGGCTTTTTTAATGCGGGAAGCAGTTCGTTTAAATGCTTTTGCGCCCATTGTTCGCCAAATGTCCGGGGAGCCGTTATTTCAAAAACATGCAGATATTTGTTGCGTTTTTCATAAGCGCGGCGGATTTGCAGATATTCGTCCAGCGTAATGATTTTCCCGGCGATCAAATGGGCGAAAACATATTCAAAACGGTTAAACGGATAAACGGCGTAAAGCTGATCTAACGCCGTGTCCGATAAGTCGATTGCCGGCGATTGTTTTTTCAGGCGGTCTGTTTTTTCGCGCAACAGATCAATCAGCTGTTCCATTTAAAACCTCTTGAATATATTGCCGTTGGTCCGGGGTGATTTTATAAAAGTCATAGATAAAATCCTGAATCGTTTTTGAATATGTTTGCCTGTCGCGGATCAGGCGGTCGACTTCCGTATTTAAAAACGCGTCGGTTTCAGGGGGGATCCGGGGAAACGGCAGCAGGGTCAGATTGCTTTTTAAAATTTTAATGTCGCCGAAAGATTTCATATAGATAAATTGAAACAGCTCGGCGTTTAAAAATCCCAAAACCGTTTTGATCGACATACCGGGGATATTCGGAATCAGAATATTCGCGCTGTTTAAAAACAAGGCGCCCGTATCGTCATAGGCAAAAACAGGTCTGTCGGAAATGAATTTATACACCAGTTTTTCCGGCGCTCTGTAAATTTCATCTTTTGCCGTTTGTTGCAGTTGCGAACGGTCATAATGCAAAAACTTTTTGGCGGGCGTTAAAAAATAAGGCCGGATTTCTTTACCGGTATAGATCGGTTCGGCGCCCGGTTCGCAAACGTCGCGCAGTTTGTTTCTGTTGTCCCCCGTAACAATTCCCAGGCCCCATACGCTTTGATCCAGCCCGAAAGCTTTTAAAGCGGAGGCCTTTTCCAGAATTTGTTCGTCACGCAGCGTTAACAGACCGAAAATTTTGTGTTCACTGTTTCTGACGGCGCAGACAGAGGACGGATAAGCCGTTTTGCCCGTTTGAACCAGATAAGATTCCGCCGGCGGTTCGTTTGATGCGTCCAAGCTGACATAAGGTGTGACGACGCCCGTAAAATCTGCCGGATAAACGGTTATTTTTTCAATGCGGTAATTGTCGATCAGAAATTTCCTGACGCCGCGGTGACTTTTAACGTTTAAAAAAGCCGATGGCAGCAAAAACTTTAACCGGCCGCCGGGAGCCAGCAGACGGAAGCTTTTCTTTAAAAAATCGGAAAAACTGTCGCTGTCTTTGCCTGCCGCGGCGCCCCACGGCGGGTTGGTGATAATCAGATCAAAACGCAACGCTTTGATCCGGCGTTCGTTTTCACAGGCGAAAAGGGCACTGTCGTTTAAAAAATCAAAACAAAAAATCTGCGGCGTGAAATCTTTGTCCTTAAAACGCAGAATCATATTGAATTTGGCAATCATGACGGCCAGCGGATCAATATCGACGCCGAACAGGCAGGACGGATCATGATCGTCAAAGCCGGTTAAAAAAGCGCCGCTGCCGCAGCAGGGATCCAAAATCAGGCTGTTTTCCGCGCCGCCGAACCCGCCGGCCATGCGGGAGACGATTTTTTGGGGCGTATAATAAGCACCGGTAATATTTTTTTCGCCTTCGTTGCGCAGACATTGATAAATCAATCCCAAAAGGTCGTTTTCGTTGTCGGGAAAAGGAAAATCGAGTATTTCTTTAATGGGCTTAAGGTCGTATTCGCTTAAAAGAGACGCAGCGTTTTTTTTGCAAGGAAAAAAGGTTTCATCAATCAGGCCGGCTTGTTGCAGTTGTTTTATCCCGACAGAAAACAGTATCCTGTTAAAAGGGTATTTTTTTTGTTCGGCCAGCCGGACGAAAGTTTCCAAAACAGGAATATTTTTTAAATCCGAAAAATATTCCGCCGGAATGATTTTTTTTACGGAACAGCGTTTGTTCGCCCTTTTCGTCAGTTTGTTTTCCGCAGAACGGACGTTCAGTTTTTTCCAGTTTCTTTGCGTTGCTGTTGAAATCAGAGGAGTCAAATCGGATCCTTGGGGTTAAAACGGACAATGCCGTCAGTATATAAAAACAATTCGGGAAAAAAAACATTATTTGCAAAGAAAAAAGACCGGGGAGTGAAGCCGGTCTTTTTCCCGTCATACTTCTTGGAGGAAGTTTTGTTAACGTGATTTTGCCTTTTGCAGGGCAATCTGACGTGCGGCCAGCTGCTGTTCGATCTTGTCCATCGTCTTCGCGGACGGCTGCCAACCGAAACGGATTCCGGTTGCTTTTTTGATTTTTTCCGCTCTGTCCAAAACGGCAAAGTTCTTGGATCCCGTGCGCATGTTGTGCAAATAAGCGTTAATGTCGTCAACGTTGTATTGCGACGTGATACCGATCAGCGTCCGATACGTTTCAACCAAATTGCGTTTGTCGTTGTTCAGCCCTTTTAATTCGGGATTGAGTTTTGTTAATTCGTCAATTTCATGATTTAAGTCTTTTAACGCGCCGGGCAGCTGATCTTTTAACGTTTCGCCGGCCTGACGGGTAATCGGATCTTCGGATTTTAAGAACATGGCGGCAATCGAGTATTTTAAAAACCGTTTGCGGTATCCGTATTCGGCAAAAGCGGGTTCCTGTCCGTTGATGAATTTATAACGTCCCGCGATTCCTTTTAAGCCCGTTTCGTCTTCCATTCTGACGGCGTGAGCCGTGTATCTGGGGCGGCCGTCAACCAGATATTTCCCGCCGCGGTCATAGGCGTTTTCCATATATTTTACGGCTTCTTGCACTGAGGCGTATTTTTCAGACATAATTGTTTGTCCTTTCAAACTTTTTCTATACCATAAGAGCAAAAGATTGATATGTCAAACTTTTTTTTTTTTTAAGCTTCGACAAAATTATAAAAAGCCCTTATAAACGTTTGACAACGTCTTGTTCCTCAGGCGTTTTGTTGTTTTTTTCGGCAGGAGGAAGAAACAAAAAAAGATAGAAATCCGAACGTCAAACGACGCCGAAAAAAATAAAAAAGAAAGAAATTTCCTGCGGGAGAATTTAGTCTGAAAATCGAAGCAGCGATAAGTTATCGCGGATATAAAAAGTTATGCTACCTTTTTTCGTTAAGGGCTTTTCTGATAACTTTTTGCATCAGCGTCGAAAACGGGTAATTTTTAAAATCCTTCGGCGCGACAAAAAATCCGTCGCTGCCGGCTGGCAAAGAATCGACCTTTGCTTTGACGATTGTCAAAGTCAGGTCAAAATGCGTAAACACGTGTTTGACGGTTTTTTTCGTGATTTCCCAATCAGCCGGAAAAGGCAGCGATTCGTCCGTGTTCCACGGCAGTTCGGTCAGACCGGACAGCAATCCTTTTTCGCTGCGTTTGCGGACCAAAACGTCGCCCGTTTTGTTTTCGATCCAGAACGCATATCCTTTTTTGACGTTTTTTTGCAGCTTGACAATATTCGGAATCGTTTCCGTGATTCCTTTTTGAAAAGCGGCGCAGTCCGCGTTTAACGGGCAAAATGCGCACAACGGCGAACGGGGCGTGCAGACGTTTGCCCCCAAATCCATCATGGCGGACGCGTGATCGGCGGGGCAAACGGCCGCGTCGGTCAGTTCCGCGGCAAAAGCGTTAATTTGATCCGCAATTGTCGTGACGGGCTGATCCCAGCCTTTCAGGCGGGTCAGAACCCGAATGACATTGCCGTCAACGACGGCTTCGGGCAAATTAAACCCGAACGCGGCGATCGCCGCTGAAGTATAAGGGCCTATTCCCGGCAGTTTTAACAGCTTTTGTCTGTCGGCGGGAAAACGGCCGCCATATTGTTCAACCAGAACTTTGGCACATTCGTGCAGTTTGCGGGCGCGCGTGTAATACCCCAGTCCCTGCCAGAGCAGCAAAACGTCTTCCGCAGGCGCTTCGGCCAAAGCATACACGTTCGGAAAGCGTTTTAAAAACCGCTCAAAGTAAGGTCTGACGGTTTTAACCGTCGTCTGCTGCAGCATGATTTCCGATATCCAGACTTCATACGGATTTTCATGCGCGCCGCCTTTGGCGCGCCAGGGCAGGTCGCGGCCGTTTTTTTCATACCATTTTGCAAGCTTTTCGGTTACAGTCATAAAAAATGCCTTTCAGTCAAGATTAAGGCAGGGAAATTTAAAAAAAAGCAACTGTTATTTTAAGTGAGGATACCATGCAGGGGATTGTTTTGGAAATTGATTTGAAATCGGATTCGGGCGTAATCAGGGGTGACGACGCCGTCAGATACGAATTTAAAACGCAGTCCTGCCGCGGCGGTATGCCTTTGGAAGGAACGCGCGTCGATTTTGAAATCAAGGACAATGCCGCGGCGGAAATTTATATTCTGTCAACGCCGTTAAGGGCAAAGCTTGATTGGCTGTTTTGGTTTTTGTTTTCTTTCCGCGGCCGCGTTTCGCGCGACCAGCTGGTCGTTTTTTTGGCCGGCGCGATGCTGCTTTTGCCTTTGCCCGCCGTCTGCGCCGCGTGGTCGGGGTATCCTTCGTTCTTTTCAATCGGCGGTTACGTTGTGACGTATGCCTGTTTTGCCGTTTTGGTCAAACGTTTTCATGATTCGGGCAGTTCTGCATTCTGGCTGGTTTTCACAATATTGCTCAGCGCTGTGATAACGGCGCTTCAGCTGCGCATCTGGAATCCGGCGTTTATCGGAACGACGGCGGTTTATATCCTGATCGCTTTTCTGGCGCTGGCTGTTATCTTCTGTCTGTATTTGTGTTTTGCCAAAGGGTCGATCGGCAAAAACCGTTACGGGGAAGAACCGTATTTCTGCCGGACCGTCCGTTTGAAATAAACTTTTATTTTCCTTGATTTAGCAAAAAAAAGCGCTAAGTAATAAAGAAAAATGCTTAGGGAAAGAGGTAGAGTATGTTTGAAGCGAAAACGGCTGAAAAGCCTAAAATGAAGTACCTGAAAGATTATAAAAAACCGGATTTTAAGATCGATTCGGTCAATCTGGTCTTTGATTTGAACGAAGACAATACGCAGGTCGTGTCAACACTGGAAATATCCGGTGATTACGATCGTTCGGCCGGAGTGCGTCCTTTGATTCTGGACGGTAATCATTTAACGTTTAAGTATATAAAAATCGACGGCCGGGAAATGGCGGACGACGAATATGCGGTAACGGACAAAACGCTGAGCATTTTTAACCCGCCTGAAAAATTCACGCTGGAAATCGGTACGGAAATCCACCCGAAAGCCAATAAGCGTTTGGAAGGGCTGTATTATTCAAACGGGACGCTGTGCACGCAAAACGAACCGGAAGGTTTCCGCTGCATCACTTATTATCTGGATCACCCCGACGTGATGAGCAGCTTTACGACAACGCTGATTGCGGACAAGGAAAAGTATCCGGTGCTGTTGTCAAACGGCAATCCGATTGAAACAAAAGATCTGGACGGCGGCAGGCATATGGTCGTCTGGCAGGATCCGTTTAAAAAGCCGTGCTATCTGTTCGCGATCGTCGGGGGTGATCTGGCTTCTTTGCATGATACGTTCACGACAAAATCCGGCCGCGAAGTCAAGCTGGGCATTTATGTCGAACACGGGTACGAAGATCAGGCCTCTTTCGCGTTGGAATCGTTAAAGCGCGCGATGAAATGGGACGAAGACGTTTACGGCCTGGAATATGATCTGGATCTGTTCAACATTGTCGCCGTGTCTTATTTCAATATGGGCGCCATGGAAAACAAAGGGTTGAACATTTTTAACACGTCCTGCGCTTTGGTGAATAAACGCGTCGGAACGGATATTGATTTCGCTCATGTCGAAAGCGTCATCGCGCACGAATATTTCCATAACTGGTCGGGCGACCGCGTGACGGCGCGCGATTGGTTCAACCTGTCTTTAAAAGAAGGATTTACCGTTTACCGCGATCAGGAATTTTCACGCGACATGCATTCGCGTGCGTTAAACCGCATTAACGACGTGTTTGACCTGCGCACTCGTCAGTTCCCGGAAGACGCCGGCCCTCTGGCGCATTCGGTGCGCCCCGAATCCTATCTGGAAATCAATAACTATTATACGGCGACCGTTTATGACAAAGGGGCGGAAGTCATCCGCATGTATGAAAAGTTGTTCGGAAAAGAAAACTTTTTAAAGGGTTGTGCGCTTTACTTTACACGTCATGATGGTCAGGCCGTGACAATCGACGATTTCGCCAAATGTCAGGAAGACGCCAACAACGCCGATCTGACGCAGTTTAAACGCTGGTATTCACAGGCGGGAACGCCTGTCGTAACGGCAAAGGCGGATTATGACGCGGCAGCGAAAAAGTATGTTTTAACATTAACGCAGGAAACAAAACCGACGCCGGGACAGCCTGAAAAACTGCCGTTCGTTATTCCTTTGGAAATCGGTCTGATCGGTAAAGACGGCCGCGATCTGCCGCTGCGACTGGAAAGCGAAGACGAACCGCGGGGAACGTCGCGCACGCTGGTGTTGGATAAACCCGAACAGACGTTTACGTTTGTTGATGTTCCCGAAAAACCTGTTTTGTCGGCCAACCGCGATTTTACGGCGCCGATTAATTTCGTCATGGATTACACGGACGCGGAACGCATACATCAGGCGCGTTATGATTCCGATTTATTCAACCGTTGGGACGCTTCGCAGCAGTATGCGGTCAAACTGATGCTGGAAATGATCAAAGCCGTTCAAAACGGCGAAAAAGAACCGGCCGTCAGCGAAGAATATATCAAACTGTGGGGCGAATATTTGGTCAATAAAGACCTGAATCCGGCTTATATTGCGCGTTTGATTACTCTGCCGCAGGAAAATTACATGGCTGATAAAATGGACGTCGTTGACGTTGACGCGATTCATATCGTACGCGCGCAGATGAAAAAAGCGCTGGCAACGCGGTATAAACAGGAATTGCTGGCCGTTTATCATAAAAATGATACCAGCGACCAGCCGTACCGGTTTACGACCGAAGACGCGGCGAAGCGTTCTTTGAAAAACATGGCTTTGTCCTTTTTGGGCAATCTGGAAACCGAAGAAATTGACCAGATGGTTCAGCGTCAGTATTTTTCCGCGGACAATATGTCCGACAAACTGGCGGCCATGAATATTTGTTCCAATTCCAAAGATCCGAAACGCGATGAAATTCTGGAAGATTTTTATCAACAAAATAAAAACGACGACGGCGTGATTAACAAGTGGTTGTTTTCCTGCGCCTGCGCCGATCGGCCGGACGCGGTTTCGGTTGTGCGCCGGTTAATGGAACACCCGGCGTTTGAAATGACAAACCCGAACAAACTGCGCTCCGTCATGGGCGGATTTGCTTATAATCAGCCGGAATTTCACAAAGCCGACGGATCCGGGTACGCTCTGGCGGCGGAAATGGCCGTTAAAGTCGATGAATTTAATCCGCAGATGGCTTGTCATATGGTGCGCCCGATGGTGCGCTGGAAACGTTTTGATAAAAAACGCCAGGAAATGATGAAAGCTGCTTTGCAAAAGGTCCTGAATAAAAAAGGGCTGAGCAAAAACGTTTACGAGCTGGTATCAAAATCTTTGGCCGAATAACGGTTATCTTTAAATAAATCGGGAAAATGCCGTTTTCTTGTGGAAAACGGCATTTTTTGTGCTTGACAAAGACAGGGG
>ULRP01047557.1_pt1 | contig 16649 bp, 9 predicted proteins | sample 1955521 | NCBI WGS metagenome assembly ULRP01 (sample SAMEA4835685, study PRJEB28245) | human gut metagenome | biome: gut microbiome; material: fecal sample | place: Denmark | collected 2008
ACCGCCTGTCCGTTTTCGTCGACATAATAGGCTTGTCCGTTCTCATCGACATAGTACGGGTTGCCATTCGTATCCAAATAATACGGATTACCGTTTTCATCGGTATAATAAGCGGAAGCGTTCTGCGCCTGTTCCCCGACAGCGTTCGGATCAAAATAAACCGCCTGTCCGTTTTCGTCGACATAATAGGCTTGTCCGTTTTCGTCAACATAGTACGGGTTGCCATTCGTATCCAAATAATACGGATTGCCGTTTTCATCGGTGTAATAATAGGCGCCATAGTTTCCGGCGGCGACATAACCGTACAGTCCCTGATCTTCCTGCGGGTAATCATAATAGGCCTGATCGCCTTCGTACCCTTCGGTATCCTGATAATTATAAACGTCTTCCTGCTGATCGGAAGCGGAATAATCCACCTCTTCGCTGGACGCGTCCGCATAGCCGTATCCCCAGTTGTCGTCCAAATCATAACCGGCTTCGGCAGCGGCTTTCTGTGATAAAGAAAAGGCTTCGTCCAAATTGGCGTTCCAATCGGACAAATCCATTTTCGGCAGTTCGCGCGATTTCTTTTTGGGCTGGCTTTCTTCCTGAGCCGGGGTTTCCACCGCGGCCTCTTCGTATCCCGACGTATACGGCGTATCGTAATATTCATGGACAGGCGGCTGAGTCGGCGGCATGCCCGATCCGGCAGGAAGACTGCCCTGAGTCCAGGTATGAATGACTTCCTGCGTCTTTGACTGTTGTTTGGCCAAAGCCGTCGCCAAAGCCGACGTTTGATCCATCTGTTTTTGGCTTAACAGTTCAACCGTTTCGGACAAAGACGTATTCTGCTGCTGCGCCATAGCTTCAGCAACGACACGCGCTTGTTCGGCCAAAGCGTCTGTCTGAACGCTGCTTTGAGATTCCGCCACAGCCTCCGCAACGACACGCGCTTGTTCGGCCAAAGCGTCACGCTGAATAGTCGCTTGCGTTTCCGCAACAACGCGCGCCTGTTCGGCCAGCACTTCTTTTTGAACGGCGCCCTGAGATTCCGCCACGGCCTCCGCGACGACACGCGCTTGTCTTTCCAAAACGTCGCGCTGAACGTTCGCCTGCGTTTCCGCAACAACGCGCGCCTGTTCGGCCAATACTTCTTTTTGAACGGCGCCTTGAGATTCCGCCACCGCTTCAGCCACGACACGCGCCTGCGTCGCCAAAGCTTCCGCCTGAACGCTGGCCTGAGATTCGGACATTGCCTCCGCAACAACGCGCGCCTGTTCGGCCAATACGTCGCGCTGAACGTTCGCCTGAGATTCCGCCACCGCTTCGGCCACGACACGCGCTTGCGTTGCCAAAGCCTCCACCTGCAGCGCATTTTGCGATTCCGTCATTGCCGTCGCAATCGCTTTGGCCTGCGCCGTAATCGTTTCGGACTGCGTCGCCGTCTGCGCCCGGATCATTGCCTGCGCAACAGCCTGCGCCTGAGAAGTCAGCGTTTCATTACGGATCGCCTTTTGCGCATTTGACAAAGCCAAAGCAATTTCCTGCGTCTGTTTTGAAAAAGCTTCCGCCATCAAAGTAGCCTGGAACCGCTGCGATTCTTCCTGACGATGCATCAGTTGGCCCATTGTTTCCGTCAAAACGGAACTTTGCGTCTGAGCCACAACGTCAGCAATCATTTTAGCTTGTTCCGCCGCTGACATACCGCCGCCCATCATCGGATTGACCGAAGCCGCCTCGATCATGGCTTTTTTCTGCATTTCCAGAATTTCTTTCTGCGCTTCGATCTGCGCCTGTGCCATGGCTTTTGCCTGCGCCGCAATGATTTCAGACTGGGACAGCGCCGCCGCGGTATTATTATTTTCTATCACAATCTGAGGCGTCTGCGCCGCCGGCAGCGCGCCTCCCTTTTGTATGGAAGCAAATAAAGACGCCAACGTTTCATTGGCGTGTTTTTGAGAATCAGCAATTGCTTTGGCAATTAAACTGCCCTGTACTTCCGCCGCGTTCTGCTGTGATTTGGCAAAAGCTTCCGCCATTGCCCGCGCCGTCATTTCCTGACTTTGCGAAAAAATCTTGGCCATCGTTTCAGACTGCGTTTTTGCCTGCAGTTCAGCCGATTTTACCTGCGCCTCCGTCAAAGCGGAAACCAAAGCGTCCAATCCTTTGGCGCCCGTTTCCGATAATTGTTCCAACCCGCCTTGAATAACATTGCCCGCCTGCTGCGCCTGAGCATATTGCGAACGCAGTTTTTCCTGAACCATTTCAATTTCTGATAAAGGCTCGTTTTCCTCCAGACCGGCCGCAAGATGAGAGTAATCTTCTTTTGCCTTTTTCAAAGACTGCGCCAACTCGGCAGCTTCTTCGCGGCGGGCAGGATCCCGCCGGGCTTCGGACAATGTTTTGGCCAGCATTTCCATATTACGCCGGGATTCTTCCTGCGCCTGCTGCATAACGGCCATTTGGTTTTGATTCATCTTTTCCTGCGCGGAAGACAAAGCGTCGGCAATCGCCTTTGCTTTGGCTTTTTCTTCCCGGGAAACAAAAACATCGTCACTGTCTTCGGAAACATAATCGTCCCCGTATTTCTGATGTTCCAAATATTCCAGATAATCGCGCACGTCCCGACCGCCGGGTATGTCCGTCAGCGTTGAACGCGCGTCCGAATCTATTTCCAACAGCATGTCATTATAACGCGTCACCAAATCTTCGCGTAAAACATGCAGCTGTCTGTAAACATTAATAAAACGCTGAGCCGTTACATACGGGTCTTCTTCCCCGTCTGACGCCGCACCGGGAAATTTCGGCTTCCATTTTTTCATATCCTTTTTCGGCGGGCTCATTTTTTCTCCAAACAGGCACGGCTATATATCCCCGCAATTCAGGGATATTCAGCATAATACTACGACGCCGCAGATTAACATATCTTTAATCTGCGGCGTTTTTTTATTTTTATCTTTTTTACGGCAAATGAATCTGAACTACCCGGTGCAAAGTTGAAGCTTTGTCTTCGGGAATTTCAATTTTTTCTTCGGGATTCCATAAAACACCGAACATTCTGCCGTCAATATCTTCGCGTACACTGATTAAACGGGCTTCCGTTTCATTAATATACATCACGGCAATATCCCCCAAACCGACCATCTTCGTCGGGTCAACAATCAACACCGAACGCGCCGGCAGCAAATTCCCCAAACGGCGGGTACACAAAGAAACGGCATAAGACGACATCGGATTAACCGCGCCGGCAGAACAGGTCACCGTTCCCAAAGCAGCCTGACGATCAATAATAACCGTTCCGTTTTCACCGGCCTGACCGTAAACCTGCAAAACGACGTCCGGACGTTCCTGTCTGACCCCGGCAACTTTTGATACGGGCAATTCGGGGTATCCTGTTTTTACACCGGAAATTGTGCGGTAACGCGCGTCATTTCTTTGAATAAATTCTTCCAAAGCGCCGGCTTTGTCTAAATCATAAATCTGTTTTTGCAGTTCATCATTCGTATACCCCAGCGCCCGGGCAATTCTGGAAATTTCATCTTCGGAAACTTCACGCTGTCCCATTTCAATACGGTGATAAACGGACAATGTTAATTCGGAACCGTCCGCGACGTCTGCCAGAGTCAGGTTTTTCTGGCCGCGGATATAACGCAAGCCGGCCCCCAGCATTTTCAACCCGCCGCGTTCATTTACGCGGTTGCGCCGTTCCTGTTCGCGCCGCCAGGCCTGAACGACATCAGGCTGAGAACTGGCCTCATTTACAAAGATTTCCTGCAGCGGGCAATCCAAAAATTCTGCAATACGAACCAACTGTTCCTGATCTATACGTCTGTAGCCTTTTTCAATTTTACTGACCGCGGAAAGGCTGACGCCTAAAAAATCAGCCAATTCCTGCATTGAACGGCCGCGTACGCGACGATACATACGAATCTGATTCGGAAAGATAATCTCTTCCATTCACAATGCCCCTTAATCTGTCAATCGAAGGCCGAAACACCCCAGCCCTTCTTTTTATAACTGTTTTGAAAAAAAATTACAACACCCGGGTGCGCAAAAAACCGTATTTCTAAAAAAACTCCGTTTAAAACGGAGTTTTCTTTGAAAGATAAGCGGAATTTTTCCAAATTGAGTTTTAATCCTTGCGTTGGTGGAAAGCCATTTTTTGAGCCTTTTGCACCTTTTCCTGAATTTTTTGTACTTTTTCCTTTATCCTTCTGAGGTGTCTGATAATTTCCTGCAGCTTCCTTGCGCCATCGGACATATATTTGCCGAGTTTGAAAAGATACAGGCAAGACGTCGCGCCGAAAGTAAGAATGGTAATAACCGCCATAATCACATCGAAAATAAAACCGATTATCCCTTCAATCGCCCGGATCGCGCAATTTTTCGGATACCTTCCTTCACCCACATATTCATTTGCCACCTTGTCCGATTTGGAAGCGATTCCCACACCCCAGAAACAAACACACAGCACCAGAAACAAATTTATCAAGCCCTTACCGACTCCGCCGGCAAATATTGCGTCCCAAGCATCCGTATATTGGCTGGCTTCCATTTTAGACTGAAATTCCTGTATGACTTCCTGATCTCCGGCCCCCCAAGACTGATCAACCAAAGCCACAAGTATACAAACAATCAATGCGGTCACGACGAAAACAAGGCAAGACTGCACAAAAATATCCCACGCTTTTTTAGCATACGAGGCTGAAATCGGGAAAATCCAAGCCGCGATAAACAGCGGCAGCATACCGACCATTAATCCGATCCGGAAAATAACGTCCAGCATAACCAATGGGAACATAAAGGAAATAAACCAGAAAAAACAGCCAAAAGTTGCGCCGACGAGCCACATTCCCGGATGCGGGAAAGGATTTAAAAATCCGAAATCATAGAACATAGCGCCGCACCGCAACCCCTGAGCAATAGATTGGCTGCGAGCCATACCGGAAGCAATCTTTTCAATCATGCATTTCAGAGATTCGCGTACGCCTTCTCCCATCGGCCCGGTTGTCGGCGCTCCCCCGCCACCGGAAAATTCGCACCCCGGAGAAAGCCCCGTTTTTGATAAAACCGTTGAAGCCAAATTTGCGGCATCTGTTAAAACAGGATTTACGACATAATCAAAAGCCAGCATGGCCCCGCCGTTTAAAAGAGCAACGCCAAACCCGAGCCTGAGCATCATGCCGCCGATTTTCGTTAAAAATTCCATTAAATTGGGAGCGCTTCCCACATCGCTGAAAAAAATCAATGTGTGAATAGCCAACCATAACGAAGAAAGAGTAATAACAGCTTTTACAATATGGGGAGAAAGAGCCTGGTTGATTTGCCCCGCCGCTTTGTTGGCCGCGTCAAAAAGAAGAACAAAAATCTGACATGTCCAGCAGTGTTCCTGTCCTTGATAATCCAGCATATTTTCAGACCATGAATCGCAAAAAGCTTCCATTGTCGAATCATACACACTGAAAGCATAAGCGGTATGAAAGGAGGCATAGGCAAATATGCCGCAAAACAGCAGCAATCCGATCAATAATCGCTTTAACACAAAATGTTTCGTCATATGCCAAAACCTTCCTTTACAATATTGAAGCATCGTCGTCTTCACGTTGTTCTTCTTTTTTTTGACGTTTTTGGGCACGAATCGCTATAGTCACAGCTATAATTAACAAAATCCCGATAATCCCCAAAACCGTATTCAAAAAAGAGGGTGATTGAAACGTCTGTTTTACAACATCAGCTTGAAAAAGAAACAATATCCCGCCAAAAACAATATACTGTTTCCATTTGGACATCTTTTTTCTTCTTTCCTTTTTCTCTCACCCGAAAAACACGCTCTTTTAATCAGTCTAAACAGTACCTCCTAATCGCCTACAAGATTTTTCATTCCCTTTTTTAGACCATCTCCCATGCGCTGCCTCAGCGATTTATCCCCATACATATCATTCACCAAATTCCCTTTATATCCGTCAGAAACTTCATTACGCCCTTCACTGTGATCATGGCGAGAAGGATCTCCCATCACATCGCTGTTCCAGTCTTGCGACAAACCTTTCAAAGTATTTCTCACACCACCTTTACCCAAATTATCATAAGCCTTTGTTTTATGCAGGCTCGCCCCCTTGTCCTGCGACACATGACCGTTTTTATCCTGAGCCAGATAACCGCGGAACATTAAACGACCGTTTGCTTTGTCCAACGCTTTTTGTTCATCTTTCGTCAGTGCTTTTCCGCTTGCTTTTTTCTTTTCCAAAGCTTCTTTTGTCTTTTTGGCTTTGGCGTCATTTTTTCTGGCCCTCCGGTTTATCGCAAATTTACCCAACTGTTTAGCTACGGCAGCTCCCCCCTTAGCCGCGTCAATAGTGCCCTTTACCGTACTTCCCAATCCGCCCATGCCTTGAGAAAAATTTTCCATCAATTCAAGAATTACGCCGCCGAAAATACACAGGAACGTCAACACAAACATCAGCCCCGTCACACCCGGCCCTTGTATGGCTTTATCAAGTGCCGTCGGATCGCTTAAAAGAGAAGTCGGCTCTTTAACATATGGCAAAAAGGTATCAATGTATTCTCGGACGACCTCGACAACGACCGCAATAAAAACGCACATACCGGTAATTCCCAAGCCGACTTCAAGCAGAAGCTTTACGGTCTTTGATGCAAAATCCCGCGTACATTTAAAACAATAGGCTGTCACGCTTAATGGCAACATTGCAAGAATGATACAATATCTAAATACACAATCCAGCAACAGCAGCGGGAAATAAAGCATCATATAAATGAAGAAACAATAAACCACAACTCCTAGAATAATACTGAAAATCGTCGGCCCGGTTGTTGCATTAAGATAAGCAAAAGCAATTCCGACATTCAGTTTTTGCTGTAATTCCGTAATCAGACAAATCATACCGGCCTCGGGATTCCCTGTAGAACAGGGGATATCCCCAAACGCGCCGATAACCAACAGTCCGACATCAACAAAACCGGAAAAAATAGGTTTAACGATCATTTCCAGGACAGACGAGGAAGACCCGCCGGATAAATCCCGCAACATTCCGGCGCCCAGTGTTACAAAAAATGTCTGTACAGCCAACCCTTTCCAAAAAGCACCAGGATCCGGCGCTTTCATTGAAGAAATCTGTTTTAAAATATACACTGCCAGCCATAACCCATAACCGACCGCCAGCAGGGAAATTGCGCTGCCCGCGACAGAAGCAACCACTCCCGACGCCAAACTGTTGGCTACCCCGAACCCTAATTTAAAAAGCGAACATGCCCAGCAGTTCAGCGTTTCTTTTTCTGCGGCAACCGCAAGTTCCCCCTGCGAATGCGAATTGGGAGCAGTATCATCACAACCGCACAAGACCCCCAGACAAAGGCAAAGGAATAGGGCACACATAAAACGTGTGATACGATTCTTTTTCAAAAATGTTATTTCATGTTTTAACATTTGCCTATTCCTACCTAGTCAACGTAGTTGTTAAAATATCCCGGAAATCCCTTTTGTTTATCCTCCCGTAAAATTACTTTCCTCCTTGTCGGGCCAAAACCTTATCCCAAGAGGAACTTAAAAGATTCCTATTAACGTTGTGTTCAGCCTCCATTGCCATTAAGGCAGCCGTACTTTCAGAAATACGCTTGTTCTGCGCAATTCCTTCCGGTGTTTTGTCATAGTTGGAATCCGCCGCGCGCTTTTTCGCCTGATCAGCGACATCTTTAAAATGATCGCCTCGCATGTGATCATACGCTTTCTGATTTTGTCCTTGCGGCGTATTATCATACTTCTGATTTGCCAGATCCTGTTGATACTGATCAGAAACAGCCGCCATGGTCTGTGCATTTTCTTGTCGATTCATTTGCTGATGTGCCGTTTCCAAGACATTATCATTCACATTATATTCGCTTCTGATGTCTTGTAATGCGTTTGCCGTATCAGACAGATTCTGACTGGCAGCTTTTCCTTCAGCGCTGTTACGGTATTCAGGATCAGCCGCGGCTTTTTTATTAAAATCTGCCAAATCATTCAGCTGTTGACCACGTAACTGATCATATGTCCGCTGATTTCTTCCTTGTTCCGTATCAGGATACGTGCGTTTAGCCAATTCCTGATTATACTGATTTGAAAGATCTGACGTATACTTTGCCGCTTCTTGCGGTGTATTGACATGTTGCGACGACCGAGCCGTGCTTGTCCCGCGCGAATTTACATCAGACAGAGAAGATCTGCCCGATCCGGACGGAGCAGCGCCGCCCGCCGAGGTCCTATTACCAGATGAAGCCGAAGATGTTGACGAAACAGACGATGCCGGCGCGACAGACTTCAACCTCTGCAATTCCTCCGCACTGCGTTCGCTGTAAGAATTACCCATATTTTTAAATTTGTCATGCCGTCCCAGATCTTGAATACCTTTACCGATTCTATTTCCAACTTTTCCAACCTGTCTTTCAAAGAAATTACCGTTCCTTGTCAAAGACGATGCTTCCGATGAAAGCTTCCGACCAAATTTGGAAATCCCTACTTTATCTGCCAAACGGCCGACAGTAGCATTATGAACCTTTTCAAGACCGCGCATTGCCGTCCTGGCTTTACCGTTTTCCAACAGTTTAGCCATTTTTTGACCATTTTCCGTACCGTCGCGGTTTAATGCCCCGACACGATCGCTTTGCAGACGTTTTTTAGCAGCCTCAACTTTCTTTTGCTGTTTCGCAGACGGATTATACGGCCGGCCGCCGCTTGCCGCCACAGCACGAGCCTGCTGATCCCTTTCATAGGTACGCGCAGCCGCACGGTCTTTATGCGTTTGGATTCGATCCTTTACCGCTCCGGCTGCTTTAACAGCTGCCTTTCCTCCCTTCTGGACCGACTTCTGAACCATTTGAGCGGCACTTCTTGTCGCCACGAATGAAGAATCCGCTGAGAAGCTAGTAGAACTGTAATAATTTGCCAGCTCGTTACCTTTTTGCAACAATAACCAACCATAGACGATACAGGCCAAGTAAACAAACATACCGTTTGTTTCACCTTTTTCTATACCTTCACAGACATCTTTATCCCCCAGGTACCCCCATCTGAAAGTACAGACAATCTGTTTTTTTTCATCATCGCTGCCCGTCTGCAGTTTATCCAAACCGGATCCACCCATTAACAGCTTTGTAGCGACAACAATGATTATTTTGATCATCATAAATGTAAATGCCACGTGCAGTAATGCATTAAGGCCTTTTTTAGTAAAGTCTCTTGTCACATCAAAAACCCACGCGACAACGAACAGCGGCCCCAAAGCCACCACAATTCCCAGACGCACACAGGCTTCAATCAAATAAAACGGGAATAAAAACAGAAATGCATATGCCCCGAGAACAATAACGCAAGACGACATCCAGACCTTGGGATCCGGGAACGTTACATCGCCGGCGACACTCAGACTGAATTTATGAATATCACCGATGCACCCCAAAAACCGTCCTCTTCCGATAACATCACCGATAAGTTGATGGGTATCATCAGCCATTTTCATCAAAGTTTCTTTAACCGCCATCAACCCGCCGCTTACATTTATTTCGCCCGGCGTTATTCCGCCGCCTGCCGCGCTCGCAATCGCACTTGTATCAACGAAACCCGCGCCGGTTTGAACAACTGTCGCCACTACTTTATCGAAAAAATAAGGCCCGTTCAAAAATATTGCCGCAATACCGATTTTCAGCATCATACCGCCGATTTTTGTAAAATTTTCCATCGGATCGGATTCCACCATGCTGCCGACAATCTTTAACGTAAAGATCGCCAACCACAACATACCGCCGACAATCATCAATTTTTGGGCACTGGGCGCAACAGTCGTGAACACAGTTTCACCGACCGTAAGCGCGGCGTTAAGAGCCGTTTCTAACGGAACCTTCCACCATTTTCCCTTATCTTTAGCTTCTGTTATATCGTTTGACAAATTGCATAGTTCATCATCGTCTTTTTTTTCTTCATCTGTATATTCCAGCGTTTCCCAGCCGAAATCCAGCCAGCCCGCCCGAGAAGGAACAACCGGCACAACGCTTAAAAGACATGCAAGCAAGAGCATACATAATACGATTTTATTTTCACCCTTTTGTTTCTTCATGCCGAACTTCCTTTCAGGTAAAGACTATACTTTAACAGATAGAACATATGCACCAATCAATCTGCAAAAACCTTATTATCCATAATAGAACAAAACCATACAAAGAAATATGACACTTTTTTGATTTTTGATCGAAACATACTTGTATTGCAGTGATTTTTTTATAATATTGACAGAAAAGCCTTTTGGCCTCAACATATTATTTTACATTGATGCAAAACTGTAACAAAAATAGTAAAGATATGGATTCGCAGCAACCGACATCTCCACAGCCCGTTGTAAAAAAAGTTCTTGTCAAAAAAGTAAAAGTGCTTGTCAAACGGCCAATATCTGCACCTCAGCCGGCAGCGCCCGCGGCAGGGCAGCCGGTTTTAGTCAAAGTCCCCGTCAAACGACCGGTGTCCGCACCTCAGCCGGCAGCGCCCGCGACAGGGCAGCCGGTTTTAGTCAAAGTTCCTGTCCAACGGCCCGTTCAGCAACAACCGGTCCGTCCTGACGTTCAGCCGGCCGTTCATTCCGATTCGGCGCCACGGCGGAAATCTTTTGTCGGTCAGATTGTAAACGGCGTGGAAATCAAAGCGCTGAATTATATTTTGCCGGACAATATTCTGGAAGCCATTGAACGACGGGAAAAAGTTACGGAAAAACTTTTCCTTTTGTACGTTTATACACGGATCTATGCGCAGCAGGTCGCCAAAGAGGAAGGATATGATTTCCCCCAGATGATGATTGAGTTGCCGGAAGACACCCTGCAAGCAGGCGAATTGTTGGACGAAATCGATAATGATCTGCTGGCCGCCATGCTGGACGATTTTGTCGAAATGGCACCGTTTGTCACCGGCATGGAAAGAATCATGGCGAACAAAGCGCCGCTGGAACAAATCATTCAGTCGGAGCTGAAGCGTATTGAAAATCAAGAAACTTTGTCAACAGCGCAGCAAATTCTGATTGCTTATCTGACTATCATGGTTGATATGCAGCTTATTCAGGAAAAGCTGAATATGCTTGATATTGAAAACGAATCAGATCAAATCATTGACGATATCAAAGAAATGAAAGAAGAAGAGCGTGAAATCAAGCAAAGCTTCATTGACGCCATTGAACGTAAAAATTTCCCGGTCGATGCAAAAAAATTGATCAATAATTACTTTACGTTGGCTAAAAAAGATCCGGATAAAGCATACGAAACTCTGATTACAAATCCGCTGTTCTTTTCACCGATTCAATTGGAACGTTTGCCAAAAAAATTTTTCGGATTAGTCAAACCGTCTGCAAAAGACGCAATTGCTGTTAATAAGCGACTCGCCTCTTTTTTAAAGAATTTAAAAGTATAGCAAAAGGCGGATTTATGAATTTTTAATGACGCTCTAGACAAAAAAAAAAAATTCCCGTATATTTGTTTATAAAGGTATATTGACAGATTCTGAAGGAGAGCTTCAATGGCAGAAATTGAAAAAACAGAACAGGAAAAAACTTCGGCAGAACAAGGAAATTTTACAGCCACGCCTCAGAAAACTGGTGAGTATACAGCTGAAAAAAAAGGTGAATATACAGCCGAAAAAAAAGGTGAATATACAGCCGAAAATCAGCCGGAACAAGAGCCACAGCAAGAACAGGTAGGTTCTTTTCATGCCAAAGCTCATGAAAAAAAGGATAAAGAAAAGGGGCCGAGTTATAATTGGCTGCAGATATCCGAAGAAAAGGACGCCGCGGAATGGTTGATTGCCATGCTTAAAGGGCCTTTGCAGGACTGGCTTATAGGCAATTTGGAATTTGTCAGTTACTATATCGGCAAAGGGCTTGATAAGGGCGTTGAATTCGTTAATAAAAAAAGAGAAAAAGAAAAACTAGGGAAAGATAAAGACCCTCAAGGCCCTAAAAAACAAGATAAAGATAAAGATAAAAACGGAAAAGACAACAAGAATAAAGACGAAAAGGGAAAAGACACCAAAGGCAAAGAAAACAGCGGTCCTAAAAAAACGTCCGCGCAGGAAAGAAACGATCATAAGGCACAAAAGGCTCAGGATCTGGTAAACAAAGCCAAGAAAAATATGGCTAACCGTAAGTATGATAATTCTACTTTGGGCAAAAACCAAAAAGCATACGATCAGATGACGGTGGAATCTCTACAGCACGAAGCAGATTACCGCCAAAAAGTTGCCGCTAATCCCGGTTATGCAAAATCGCCGGAAGGACGTAAGGCAAGAGCTGAATTGGTCGGCGACAGAAGAGCTTTAGCGGCCATGCAGAAAGAAACCGGAGTCAACAACAAAATCGTTGACGGAGACATCAAGAAAAAAACAAAAGCGCAAAAAGCCGTGCAACGGGCAAAAATCGGGTTAAAAGTAGCCGGTGCGGCAGCTAAAGATCAGAAAAAGAAAATTGCAAACAAGGTTAAGCAAGCCCAGCAAAAAGGTATGAAAAAACTAAAGCAGAAAGCTAATCTGAAAGTATTTTCCAATCTGAAAGCTCAAATGAAACATATAGCTCAGAAAAAGAGCAGACCGCAATCTCGTCAACAGGGAAATACCATGGCCAACACGGCACGCAAAAAACAAAATGCGGGACGGTAACCTTTTTCCCTAAAGGAAGGGGGGCTGTAGGCTCCCTTTCTTTTTGACATTTACCCGAATAGTTTTATATTCTATATTTAATTGTTCAAATTACAGGATCGTCATATGAAAAAAGGGAAAATACATTTTATCCGTCTTCTTTTTTCTGCGGTCGTCGGCGCCGTTCTTTTTTATATCATCGCCCGCGGAATTTTTCTGTTCTTCTGGAACTTTGACCTGATTTCCGAACGTCATTGGACGCATATCTGGAATAAATGGCAGGGCGGCTGGGTGATTCGCAAACCTAAAGAAGTGTTGTTCTTTATCGCTGTCCTGTTATTAATCCCCGGATTTTTACTGACATGGTTTTCGGTATATGTTTTTCCGTGGTTGAAATTTTTCCGGCTGCCTCTGACTTATTTTGAAAAAAAGAAAAAAGCACGGCTTCAGGCGCAGTCGCTGGCCGCGGCCGTCGGTCCCGCCGATAAACAAAAAGCTCTGAGTTCAAAGAAAAAAGAACCGGAAAAGGTTATTAAAATTTCCGCCGAAAAATTACAGCATATTGATCAATTACGCGGCAAAAAAGCCGGCGTGCAGCATGCGATAACGGCAAAATCCGCCGCTGTTGAAAACACCGCGGCCACCACCCGCCCGCGGACGGAAGGAAAAATGCCGTCTAAAGAAGACGAAGCCGTCGCTCGATTTGATTTATGGGAAAAATTGGCCCATTCTTTGGAAGCGGAAAAGATTTTCATTCTGCGCCAAATGAAAATTAAAAACTTTCCCGTCAACATTTTTGCCATAACACAGGAAGGAGTCTTTTTGCTATGCGAAGGACCTGCCGCGGGACATTCCTGGGAAATAGACGAAGCGGCGAATCCGCCTGTCTGGAAAACAGAAACGGCGCCGATTCCCTCACCGCTGAGACCTTTGGTCGAATCAAAGGCTGTCTTGCAGAAATATTTCGCAGAAAAAATGCCGCAGTATGCCGGTTTAGATGTTAACTGTTGCATGATTTTGGATCACGGCAATGTGACAAATCCAGACGAATTGTTAAAATATCTGGAAACTTGGGATATTTCCGTTTTGCGTATGGGATCGTGTCAAACGACCTCTCTTCCTGACACGCATGCTTTAACCGAATACATCAAATCCCAGCCGGCGTCCTCGCAGGCGTTAAATGACGCTGTAGCCGTAGCGATTCTTGATTTAATGGAAACGGAAAATGGCGCATAGATTATTTAGGAGAATTGGCCGGTGAAAATAATCTTTGCCGTTTCACGAATTTTTTTCATCTTATTTGTCTGGACAATCGGGTATTTCTTTTGGTTTCAGCGCCTGATGATTGCCATGTGGGGATTCAATCCGATGTCCAAAATACACTGGATTTATATCTGGAACGAATGGCAAAACGGCTGGGTAATTCAATCTGTACGGGAATGGCTGTTTGTTATCGCTTTGTTCGCCATGCTGCCGGTCTGGTTTACGGGGTGGGCGGTTTTATGCGCGGTTCCGTGGATTAAATGGTTTAAAATCATTTTATTATTTCCGATCCGGTTTGTTCTCAGCAAATTAAAAGAACGTAAAAAAGAGAAAAATGCCGCAAGACCGAAAGTAACCAAAAGAAAATCCTACAAACAGACCCGGCCTCCCGCGGTCAGAGCAGGATCCGGCCGGATCAAACACCCGGAAAAAGCGCCGGAAAAAGAAAAAGGGCATCAGACCCCGCCGCCGGCAGCAGCAGCCGCTGCGACTGTGGCGGCAGAAAAAACGCCTTCGGCTGGCGTTGCGAACGTTCAACGCAATTCCGCAGATGTTTCGGCATCGGGCAATTCCATTATGGACGTTTTGCGTTCGGCCGGTTACAGATTGATTTCTGATACAAAAATCGCAGGAAAGAAAATTGATTTTGTCGCTGTTTCCGCCAACCACATTCTATTGTGTTTAATTGATTCGGAAAGCGGAGACTGGCTGGCAGACGAAGAAAGATTCAATGATGAAGAACCATTGTGGTTTTCTGAAAGCAATCACCGGATTTCTCCGGTTCGCGTTATTTTGAACGCGCGTGACGCTTTAGGCCCCATGCTCGGCAGCGTTGCAAACGGCATGGAAATTAAGACGATGGTTATTATTCGTCAGGGAACGATTATTAACGCGGAAGACATGTTTGAAGTCTGGAACGGGCTGAATGTCACCGTCTGCCGTTATGAAGAAGGCGGCCCCGATGAAATTACGGCGCTGCCCGACGCGATTTCTGCTGTTTCGCCCCCTGACGACGGGCTGTATCACAGCGTTTCCAGCGTGTTGAACTGATTTACTTATCTTTTTTTTTACTTTTCTGTGGCATTCTCATGAAAAAGTGATGAGAGAATGTAGATTTTTGTTCTTATTTCTCTTATACTTAAAAAAGGTTTTTTGTAATGTTTTAAGGAGCACTCCCCCTAAATGGCCAGAACCGGAGAGGAATGGGCAGAAAGAGACGCGGCAATACAATGGGTGATAGTGACTGTTATAATCGCTCTTGTCGTATCATATCTGCTTGCAATTATTTCTTTTGCACTGACGAACCTGATCCCCCGGGGAATCAGTCAGGATAATATGTTGCTGATTTGGAAATTTGTCAAAAGAGCCGCTCTGGCTCCGGAATACTTGCTGGGAATTTATTGGAAATGGCTTGTTAAGGCATTCAAAGCGCAAACTTCTTTGCCTTTTTATTTCTGGCTGCCGATAATTCCGTTTTTTTCTTTCTTTGTGATTCTGACAACGGGTCTGGTAACAAATCCGCATTCCTGGTTATCAACCATTCACGGTTCGGGCCGCATTGCCACGAAAAAAGACATCGAAAAAATGGGACTGTTCAAAGGCTTCATCGTCGTTCTGGGCCGCTGGCACGGCAAACTTCTCCGCCTGCCGGAAACATTGTCCGTTTTGGTGCTGGCGCCGCCGGGAACAGGTAAAACGGTCGGCGTCGTTATGCCGACAATTTTCGAATCAAACAACATCAGCATTATCGTAAACGACCCGAAACCTGAATTATGTTATAAAACAAGCGGTTACAGACAAACCATCGGCCCCGTTTTCGTCATTAACTGGGGGGCCGAAGACGAACCGGAAAAAGGAATTTATTACCCCAGTTGGAACATGCTGTCCGGCACGTGTCTGCCGCCGTTCGGACCGGCGCGCGACATGTATGTCGATTCAATGGTCAACGTATTGGTTGAAGAACCTAAAGGCGGGGCGGACCCGCACTGGGCAAAGACGGGCCGAAATGCTTTGACCGGATTTATTCATTTCGTTGTCGGCAAATGCGAACGCGCCAGAGCCAACGATTACTTCATCGGAAAACTTTACGAAGGAAAGCTGGACGACAAAGACCGCGAAGTCCTTGAAGGATACTACATGGACATGACGGACGCCGACGCGGCCGAGGCTTTGGAGCATCTGCGCAACGGCACGCTGGATCTAAACAATTATGTTCCGATCGGAACATGGGAAATGCTGCCTGAATCGTGGGTGGGCGCCGAACCGTGCATCGCCATGATTTTGGACTGGCTGACCGAAGCGCAAATGCAGATGGCGGCGGAAATCAAACGCAAAACAGAAGAAGGCGACCAAATGGCCGCACTGGCCGATCCGATGCGCGATATGCTGGATCAGGCCGTAGCAGAATGTAAACGGTACGGTTACGCCCACCGCGCCGTGGTTGAATTGAACCAGCTGTCGGGAACGCCGGACAAAGAACGCGGATCTATTTTATCGACGGCGCTGACCGGTATCGGTATTTTCAAAAACTCCGCCGTACGTTCCAGAACAAAAATGAGCGACTTTATTTTTAAAGATTTGCGCGGCATGAAAGACCCGATCACGGGAGAAATGAAATCAATTGCGATTTACCTGTCTGTCAACCAGGTCGACGCCCGGGCTTTGAACATTATTACAGGCACGTTCGTTGAATTGATGAGCAACTTTCTGATTGCAAACCCGCCGAATTTCAAACAGGGCGACGGATCAA
>ULRP01093132.1_pt1 | contig 16637 bp, 16 predicted proteins | sample 1955521 | NCBI WGS metagenome assembly ULRP01 (sample SAMEA4835685, study PRJEB28245) | human gut metagenome | biome: gut microbiome; material: fecal sample | place: Denmark | collected 2008
TATTTTGACATGACGAAAGTGCTTTTTATCTGCCACGGCAATATCTTTGAAAACGAAAAATAATAACGATACTAAATTGAAAACTTGCGTTTTGAGTGGCTTACTACACCACAATTACACCATTTTGTAAGAGCCTTGAATGACAATAAAACCGCTGATAGTCTTGCAGATTGCAGGCTGTCAGCGGTTTTTATTTATTGTAGTTCCTGATCTAAGTCATCAAAAAGCGTGCAGGAGAAAAATTGGCCAAGTGTGATCTCAAGACCGTCACATAACTTCTTAATAGTAGCAATGGAAATCCGCTGGCGAGCAGGGTCAAGCATACTGTAGACTGTGGACGGCGTGACCCCGGAAAGATTGGCCAGTTCGTTGGGCCGAATTCCTCGTTGATCGCAAAGCTGTTCGAAACGTTTGACAACAGCATCCTTTACCGTCATGCAGCATCACCTCTAATAAAATTGTATAGAGATGTGCGCACCCACGTATACGCACTTGCGTATAGAGCTGAAATGTTCTATCCTTTTGACAGTACGCAATCGCGTAATGAATCTGGAAGTGAGCGTTTCAAAAATAAAAAAGGTATCTTCCATAGTAATAATGGAAGAATACTGCCAAGATACAGTGATATCCCGCTGATTTTTGATTGGCCTGACTGCGGATGGACGCTCTATCCTCTTGAAAAGATACGCTGAATCTCCCGTCGCTTTCGCACTAAATCAGAATGTACATACCGCTGCAGGGTGATATTGGCATTTGCGTGACCCAATAGCTCACTGAGAGTCTTGATGTCACATCCCGACTGCAGACAGGTAGTGGCAAAAGTATGACGGAGAACATGAGGGCGTACCTGATGTACTGCCGCCTGTTTCAGATAGGTTTTGATACTCTTCCGATAACAGCGCGGCTCTACAGGTTTAATCGTGTTGCCTGATAAGAACCACGCATCCGATGGGTAACTTTTTTGAAGAATCTTGAGTGCCTGGACCATGTGCTTTGAGAGTGGGATTTCCCGTCGGGATGTACGAGTTTTGGGTGTCTGGATCACAATTTTGGTATGTCCGTCACCACAGGGAATTCGGCTTACCGTCCGTTTGATTTGCACTGTTCCAGTTTTCAGATCAAAATCATTCCACTTCAGTCCACAGACCTCTCCAATTCGCAAACCGGATTCTATGCCAAGTAGCAGGCCGAGCTTTCGGGGCGTCGGATTGGATAAAACATAGGTGCGAAGCCGATTTTGCTCTACTGCAGAGAGCGGTGTCATTGAATGGCTCTTCTCTTGCGGCAGACGGACAGATAACTCCATCGGTCGAATCAGCCTTAGATGCACAGCGTACTTACAAATACGACGTACCATAGATAGGCATTCTCTGGCAGAGGAGAAGCCAAGTTCCTTGTGCTGTCCATCAGGTGGCGCGATTATTTTCTGCAAGGCCTGTTCCAAAATATTTTCTTCCAGTCTTGAGATTGGCACTGTGCCCAAGATGGGGAGAACATATTTGTACAGTGTGTACTGATAATGGGCATAAGTGGATTCTTTCAGCCCACATTTGACAGACCGCAGCCAAGCCTCGGCAAGCTCTGTGAAAGTCACGTGGGCATCTATGAGTTGAAATCCCCCATACTCTGACTTCTTATGAATGAGCCGCTGTTTGACCTCCGCGTATGTTGTGCCATAGATATAGCCCCAGCAAATTCTTCTGTCTGGCGTGCGTGCCTTGATGTACCGTCCTTCCCACCGGCCATCCTTCCGTTTGTGGATGTTTTCGCCACGCCTTGCCATTGCAAACCCTCCTGTACTCGACTCCCAACTGACCACTTATTCGATAAGATATTTCTTTCACAAATGATTTTGGGATAAAATAGCCAATTTTAAGAGAAAGTATTAGTTTAAACGATGTTTTTTTGTCAGACTTACAGCTTTACTTTGCCTGTATCTATTGCAACTTCTATACTCTCATGATAAAATATAAGGCGATTTAATACAATTACGTCGAAATGCAGGTATCCTCCATTATTACTATGGAAGATACCCCGGAGTTGCGGCTGGGGGTGAGATGCGTGCTGTTGCAGCTGTTTGAACATAATGAGAAAGCCTACCGTTCAGCAGTGCAGATGATGGAGGAGTGCGGCAAAGCGGCCATTGTGCATCCTACTGGAACAGGCAAGAGCTATATTGCGTTCAAGCTCATCGAGGAGCATCCTGCTGATACCATTTTCTGGCTGTCACCCAGCGAGTATATCTTTAAGACTCAGATTGAAAATCTGAAGCGGCAAGCCCCGGACATTTCGCTGGCAAATGTGCACTTCTACACCTATGCCAAGCTGATGTGCTGCGCAACCGAAGAACTAGAAGCTATTGCAGGGCTAAATCCGACCTATATCATCCTGGATGAATTTCACCGTGTGGGTGCCGAGTGCTGGGGTGCAAGCACACTGGAACTGCTGAAGCTCTGCCCTGACGCGAAAATACTGGGTCTGAGTGCTACCAATATCCGCTACCTTGATAACAACCGTGATATGGCAGAGGAACTGTTTGACGGCCACATTGCATCGGAAATGACCCTGGGCGAAGCTATTGTCCGGGGGATTTTGCCTGCCCCGAAATATGTAACGACCGTTTATCAGTATCAGAAAGAGCTGACAAGATATCAGAACAGAATTGATAATCTGCGCTCTGCCGGAATTCAGGATGTGAACCAAAAGTACCTGGATGCACTTCGCCGAGCATTGGAAAAAGCAGATGGACTTGACAAAGTTTTTGCTCATCATATCACAAACAGGAGCGGAAAGTACATCGTGTTCTGCGCCAATAAGGAGCACATGGATGAGATGGTGTCCCATGTGCCGGAGTGGTTCACCGGGGTCAATCCGGATGTGGCAGTGTACGAAGCTTATTCAGACGATCCCGGCACAGATCAGGCGTTCGCAGATTTCAAGGTAGACCCAAGCAAACGTTTAAAGCTGCTGTTCTGCATTGATATGCTCAACGAGGGCGTCCATGTGGAGGGCATTTCGGGCGTGATCCTGTTCCGACCTACGATTTCGCCCATCATCTATAAGCAGCAGATCGGCCGAGCATTAACAGCGGGAGACAGCAAGACACCACTGATTCTGGATGTGGTGAACAATTTTGAGGGTCTGAGCAGCATCTCGGGAATTCAGTCAGAACTCAACGAAGCGGTTCATCGCCTGTTTGCCAATGGCGAGGGCAGCAAGATTGTGACCGAACATTTTGAGGTCATCGAGCAGGTGCAGGACTGCCGGGTGCTGTTTGAGCGGCTGCAGGCCAGCTTGTCATCCACTTGGGATCACTACTTTTCCGAGGCCAGCATCTACTACGCAGAGCACAGGAATTTGCGGGTGCCGGTGGACTATGCGACATCGGCGGGTTTGCATCTCGGTACGTGGGTGCAGCTGCAGCGGCTGATCCGGAATGGAAAACGGATGGGCAGTCTGACCGAGGCACAAATCCGGCGATTGGACAGCATCGGAATGATTTGGGATGACCGTGCAGAATTTGCGTGGAAACGTGGATTAGAACACGCTAAGGCGTATTTTGAAGAGCAGGGGAATTTGCTGGTACCCGCAAAATACAAGGCGAAAGATGATTTTGCGCTTGGGCATTGGATCATGACAAAGCGGAAAGATCGTTCCAATGGCCGGATGACCGAAGAAGAAATTCGCCAGCTGGATGCCCTTGGAATGGCGTGGAATGCAGTCAGTGCCAAGTGGGAGCGCGGTTATGCAGAAGCGGCGGCCTACTATGAGCAGTATGCCGATTTGGAAGTGCCGACGAAATATATCACCGAGAGTGGCTTAAAGCTTGGCGTGTGGATCTCCTATCAGAAGGACGCTTGCCAGAAAGGGCTGCTGAGTACGGAGCAGATCCGCCGTTTGGAGCAGATCGGCATGAACTGGGGTGAACGGAACTACCGCCGCTGGATGGAGCAATATCACGCGGCAGAACGCTATTATCAGGTGCATGGCGATTTGGATGTTCCAGCAAATTATGTGACTGAGGATGGCATCAAGCTTGGAAAATGGATCGCAACCTTGCGTTATGCCCGAAAGAAACAGACAGATGTCCGCACAAAACTGACTCCGGAACGCATTGCAATGCTGGATACCATCGGGATGCAGTGGGTAAAGCCGACTGCAAAAGCGAAAACGGTTCGATTGTCCCGGGAAGAGCAGTGGGAGGCTCGCTTGGAATGCGTGAAAGCATATCAAAAAAAGTATGGTGATTTGAACATTCCAGCGAAGTATAAAACGGATGAGGGCTTCTGGCTGGGCAGATGGTGGTATCTGCAGAAAAAACTGCTGCGGGATGAACCGGGAAAGCTGAAGCCGGAACAGGTTGAGAAATTGAAAGAAGTGCTGGAAGGGGAGCGGAAGAAAGCTTTGCCGGAGAGTGCATGAAAGAAAAAAGAGGAATAACGCGGCTGTCATAATAGTGACAAGGGCACGGCAGAGAATGAAAGGCTCCGCAACCCGAAGTTCATATTTTCTTACCCGAAGAATGAACGACTGATCTTTCTGTGCGGCAGAAATGCCGCACAGGAAGAAATCTCGACCATGAGGGCGGGGTGACAGTCAGCGGACAGGTGTATGAGCCTATCCGCTCTTTGTGTTGGGCGAGATGTTGATGAAGAAATTGAGTGGGATTGTGGGAAAGATTTATGAGTAAGAAACTTGCGATTGCGATGTTCGGACAGAAGCGATTATCGAGAGAAGGCGGAGTAGAGATCGTTGTCAAAGAGCTCTGCACCCGAATGGCACAGAATGGTTGTGACGTGACCTGCTACAACAGAGCAGGCCATCATGTGAGTGGTGCAGAGTACGATGATGTCACGATGGAGTATGAAGGTGTTCGCCAAAAAAAAGTTCCAACAATCAATCGAAGAGGACTCGCGGCGGTAAGTTCTTCATTCTTCGCAGCTCTTTATAGTGCGTTTGGAAAATACGATGTAGTGCATATCCACGCCGAAGGACCGGCTTTTTTCTGTTGGCTTCCGAAATTGTTTGGGAAGCGTGTTGTCGTTACCATTCATGGGGAGTGTGAAATAATATGGGCAACCAGATAAAAGCCTGATTTCATGCGGGTTTACGCGGCTTGACTTTTTCACCTCAACCTGTTTCTGCCTGTCAGGGTTGCGTTACAGTATGCGTGATTTCAGGTGCTAATGGCTTCTGGTTGCGCTCTATACTTAACCCACCACAGCGAAAGCTGATAGAGCAGAAAACAGAATAAGGAGGTACGAAGGCAAGCCTGCGTATAGATTGTTGCTGCAATCTGTATACAGGCTTGTTGTCGTGCAATGAAGTAAGCAGGGGATTCAACAAGAAATTGTGATGTAGGCAAGGGGAATTATTATGATTATCACACAAACACCGTTTCGCATGTCTTTCTTTGGTGGCGGAACAGACATGGAAAGTTTTTTTAGAGAGAATGGCGGAGCAGTTCTCTCTACAACCTTTGATAAATACTGCTATGTAAATGTACGCCACCTGCCACGCTTTTTTGACTATTCCACGGAATTATCCTATTCAAAAACGGAGCGCGTGACCTGCATTGAAGATATTCAGCATCCTGCAATTCGTAATGCAATGAAGATGTTGGATATGCACGAAATTCGTCTCACATATGAAGCAGATCTCCCGGCACGCTCTGGCCTTGGTACTTCAAGTTCCTTCGCAGTTGGAATGTTGAATGCTTTTTATGCGCTGAAAGGGAAATATGCTGATAAGAAAAAACTGGCAGATGAAGCAATTTATCTTGAACGGAATCTGTGTCAGGAAGCGGGCGGTTGGCAGGATCAGATCGCAGCATCTTTTGGTGGCTTTAACCGTATCAACTTCAATGCAGACGGATATGAAGTGCTGCCAGTGATTATTGCCCCGGAGCGAAAGAAGCAACTGAACAAAAACCTGATGATGTTCTTTACTGGATTCACTCGGTTTTCCTCAGATGTCCAGAAGGCAAACGCCGCAGGAAAAGTAGATAAAACAGCACAACTGAAAGAAATGCTGGCGTTAGTTGATGAAGCAGAGAAGGTGCTGGTAAACAAGGAACAGGATTTGGATGATTTTGGCAGAATGCTAGACCATACATGGAAATTGAAACGCCAGACGGGTTCAGCAGTTTCGACTAACAGCATTGATGAACTCTATGCCAAAGGTATTGCAGCAGGGGCGTTGGGTGGAAAACTTCTTGGTGCTGGCGGCGGCGGTTTCCTTGTGTTCTATGTGCAGCCGGAACGACAGGATGCTGTTCGCTGGGCAATGCGTGATCTCTTGTATATTCCGTTTCAGTTTGAAGATAGCGGCACACGGGTAATACATTACACACCGGAAGACTATGTGCCAAAGGATTAAGCGTATGAAAGTTGTGATTATGGCCGGAGGAAAGGGAACTCGCATTTCCTCTGTGGCAAGTGATATTCCCAAACCCATGATAAAAGTCGAGGGTATTCCAGTTCTGGAGAGAGAAATAGAATGCCTTAGAGAGCAAGGATTTACGGATATTATCATTACAGTCAGCCACCTTGGGCAGATTATAATGGATTATTTCGGCGATGGCTCTGGAAACTCCCCTACAACTGGTAGGCCGTTTGGGGTACACATTGAGTACTATTTTGAAAAAGAACCACTCGGCAACGCAGGTGCGCTGTTCAAAATTAAGGATAAATTGACATCTGATTTTCTTCTGTTAAATGCAGACGCGATGTTTGATGTGGATTTCAATCGTTTTGTTGCTTTTCACTGGAAGCATGGCGGATTGGTTACGCTTTTTACGCACCCAAACAGCCACCCCTATGACAGCGGATTGATTATTGCAAATAAAAATGGGTTGGTTGAAAAATGGCTGACAAAGGAAGATGAACGACCTACATATTATAAAAACCGAGTGAATGCAGGCTTACATGTTATCAATCCTAAAGTGCTGGAACTTGTCGGTATCAATGCCAATGCGGTAGGTAAGGTTGGCGTAGATGGTAAGCCTGTAAAGGTCGATTTAGATCGCCAGTTGTTAAAACCATTGGCTGGAACAGGAAAAATGTTCTGCTATGACAGCCCGGAGTATGTTAAAGACATGGGAACACCGGAACGCTATCATTCCGTTTGTAAAGACTGCGAAGAGGGCAGAATTTCGGCTAAAAATCTGAAAAACAAGCAAAAAGCAATCTTCCTTGACAGGGATGGAACGATCAATAAATATGTTGGGTTCCTTAGAAATATAGATGACTTTGAATTGATTGATGGTGTTGCTGAAGCAATTCGTAAAATCAATGAATCCGGCTATCTTGCTATTGTTGTGACAAATCAGCCTGTTATTGCCCGTGGGGAAGTTTCCTTTGAAGAGCTGGAAGAAATTCATAATAAGATGGAAACACTTCTTGGAAAAGAAGGAGCCTATCTGGATGCAATCTATTATTGTCCGCATCATCCACATAAGGGATACGAGGGCGAGCGTCCAGAACTAAAAATTGACTGCGACTGTCGTAAACCTAAGCCCGGAATGCTGTTAAAGGCAGCAGCGGATTTCAACATTGACCTTTCTAGGTCGTGGATGGTGGGCGATGGCGAAAATGATATCCAGGCTGGAATCAATGCTGGGTGTAAGACTGTGCTTTTGAGCAACGGTAATGAAGGTTATGGACAGACCGTGAGAGTCACTTCATTAGCTGAATTTACACATTTCTTGGTGTAAGGAGAAAAATGAATGAATAAATTATGGAGGCTTGGAAATCGCCTGTCAAAAATGGGGGGGGGTACCACGCAAAATTTCAAGACTGCTTGAATTGATGAATCATTTGATTTGCGCCTGTTCGGTATCCATTGATGCCGAAATTGGCGATGGAACGATTTTCTATCATAGAGGGATTGGATGTGTGGTACATCCGAAAGCTGTTATAGGAAAAAATTGTAAAATTTTTCAAAGTGTAACAATTGGAAGCAAATGGTCAAAAGCTAACTGCTTGGGGGAAGCTCCCCGCATTGGTAATAATGTGATGATAGGAGCAGGAGCTGTAATTTTAGGGGCTATCTCAATTGGAGATAATTCCATTATCGGAGCAAATGCAGTTGTTACACACAGTGTACCAGCGAACTCACTTGCGTTGGGGGTTCCAGCGACGATTAAGAAACTGTGAGGAAAGAATGAAGAACAAACAGATTAAATTACTTGTTGAAAGATATCCAGGATTAAAAGCTATAGAAAATGAGGTTTTCAACGCATATCAGATTTTGGAAAACTGCTATGCACACGGCGGAAAGTTGTTGGTTGCCGGAAATGGTGGTTCTGCTGCGGATGCGGAGCATATTGTAGGAGAACTGATGAAGGGCTTTAAGCTACCTCGTAAGCCTAACGCGGATTTCGCAGAAAAGCTGGTTGCGGAAAATCAAGAACTTGGTTCGATTTTGGCAGAAAAGCTGCAGGGGGCACTTCCGGCCATTGCTTTGGATGGGCATCCGGCTCTTTCGACCGCATACATGAACGATTGTGAACCGTTGCTTTGCTTTGCACAGCAAGTCAATGGCTATGGCAAAACGGGAGATGTGTTTTTGGGAATTTCCACAAGCGGAAACAGTAAAAATGTGCTTTATGCAGCAACGACGGCTCATGCAAAAGGGATGAAGGTTATCGGGCTTACAGGAGCCAAAAGCAGCAAACTGGAACAGATGAGCGATATTTGCATCAAGGTTCCGCAGATAGAAACGTATATGATTCAGGAACTACACCTTCCTGTGTATCATTGCTTGTGTCTGATGTTGGAAGAGAGATTTTTTGGGGAGAACAGTTGAAATGGAAAAGCAGGCATTGCTAAACACCTATATCAATAATGTAACGATGCCCGAAACGATTGCGGCCATTGAAAAAATGATTGCGGACAATAAGAAATCCTACGTTGTTGCAATCAATGTCGATGTAGTGATGAAAATCGAAAATGACCCATATCTTAAGCAGGTAGTTGATAATGCAGATATGGTCTTGGTAGACGGAAAACCTTTGGTTTGGATTTCAAAGCTGCATGGTAAACCGCTGAAAGCGAAGATTTCCGGGTCTGATCTTGTTCCACTCCTTTGTGATGTCGCAGCCAAAAAAGGATATTCGATTTTTATCATTGGCGGAAAAGATGGCATCGCGGAACAGGCAAAGCGAAAACTAGAAGAAAAGCTGCCGGGAATCCAGATTGTGGGAACATATGCGCCGCCGCTTGGATTTGAAAAGGATGAAAAGGAATTGGACAAGATCAACCAAATGATTTCAGAGGTTCACCCGGATTTGTTGATTGCCTGCTTTGGCTGCCCGAAACAGGAAAAGTGGATTTACGAAAACATCTCAAAGTATGATGCTAAGGTATCCGTTTGTGCGGGTGCAACCGTTGATTTTCTTGCGGGTAATGTCAACCGCGCACCAAGATGGATGAGCGAGCATGGGCTGGAGTGGTTCTATCGCTTTTTGCAGGAACCCAAGCGAATGTTTAAGAGATATTTTGTAGACGATGTGAAAATTGTTGGGTTAATTAAAAAGTATAGGTGATTCGATGAGCAAAGAATGCAAAGAAGAGCTTGTTAGCATCATTATTCCCGTTTACAATACGCCAAAACAATTCTTGGAAGAGTGCTTGGAATCTATAAGAAAACAGTGCTATAAAAATATAGAGGTTATTATTGTGGATGATGGTAGTAAGCATGAAACAGCAAGCTATCTTGATACACTGAAAGAAAAAAATATCGTTATAGTACATAAAAATAGGGGGGGGTCAGTTCTGCGCGAAATTATGGAGTGCGGTGTGCAAAAGGAAACTACATTTGCTTTGTGGATGCGGATGACCTGATTAGCGAGAAGTTTGTGGAAAGCCTCTATAATGGAATCAAAGAAAATCAAACTTTAATGTCGGCTTGTCGATTGGAAAAAGTAAAGAGTTTATCTCAAAAAAGAGAGCCAGAAGAGCAAATCACTTTTAAAAATTTTTGTGGTGCAGATATTTGGCAGAACGTAAATACAGGATACTGTGTTACAAAAATGTATGATAAATCTATTTTCTTGAATAGTGAATTTGATGAAACGATATCCATGTGTGAAGATGCTTTGTTTGTGAGCACGGTATTAAATAAAATACAGAGCTGCTGTGCAACAAAAAGTATCTTATATTATTATAGGGAAAATCCGCAAGGGGCATCACATTTAGCGAATGCTCAAAAGTATAAGCAGGCAATCGAAGTCAGTAAGAAGATTATGTTGTTTGATTTGATTAGGCAGACAGAAGAAAATTTGAGAATTTACAAAGACTTTCAAGCAGTATGGGAACTAAAATATATGCTTGCACTTTCTGCTGAGGATAAAAGTAAAGACAACGACCAGATAAGAAGTGAACAGAAACTTTACCGCAAAGAACTGCTTCCCTATACAAAAAACACGATGGACAAGCGAGTGAAGCTGGCAAACTTTATAATTATGCTTCCATACCCGATTTTTCAGCTGAGTTTAAGTGCTATAAATAACGTTTTAAGGAAACGATAATGGAACTTGAAAAGCAAAATATCCTCTTTATTGTTCGCACAATGGGCCTAGGCGGAACAGAAAATGTTGTGCTTCAATTATGCGAGATACTCTCAGGAAAAGTAAATAAGATTGTTGTGTGTTCGTCCGGCGGTGTCCACGAGAAAAAGCTGCAAGAAATGGGAATCAAGCATTATCTGATCCCAGACATTGCAAGCAAAAATCCGATGGATATGCTGAAAAGCTGTCGTTCAATAAAAAGCATTATAGATAAGGAACAGATTACCATTGTCCATTCCCATCATCGGATGGCTGCTTTCTATGCGGAACTTGTTGCACCAAAGAGTGCCGTAAAAGTTGCGAATGCACACAACACATTTACTGATAAGAAAAAATTGACTCAACTGGCATATCGAAATACAAAAGTTGTTGCTGTGGGAGAAATGGTCAAGAAAAACCTGACAGAGTATTTTGAAATTCCTAAAGAGCAAGTTTGTGTTATCCATAATGCCGTTAAGCCATTTGACGGCAAAATTGTTCCGGTTGAAATGCTTTATAAGGAACACGCAAAAGGAAATGTGCTGATTGGAAATATTGGAAGATTGTCTGAACAAAAGGGCATGACCTATTTTATTGAAGCGGCTGAAATTACAACAAGAACGCACCCGGAGGCACGGTTTATTATCGTGGGCGATGGTGAAGAAAGAGAGCAGCTTCATGCGCAGATAGAAAAAAGGAAACTGCAGAATAAGGTTCTGTTCCTTGGATACAGGAATGATATTCAAAATGTAATGAGCCAGCTGGATTTTGTTGTTCTGAGTTCGCTTTGGGAAGGGCTTCCGCTTACGCCGATTGAAGCCTATTCTGTTGGTAAAACAGTGATCGGAACGGCAGTAGACGGAACACCGGAAATTATTCGTGATGGCGTAGACGGCTATCTGGTGGAACCGCGCAACCCGATGCAACTGGCCGAAAAGATGAATGCGCTAATTGAAAATCCTGAAATGCGGGAGAGTATGGGAATACAAGCAATGAAACGGTATCAGGATGAATTCTCTTTTGAAAAATTGTCCGAAAGATATATCGCTTTTTATGAGGGGCTATAAAATGGAGCATACAAAAAGCTTAGGAAATCAAATGTCCAAGCCAGTTAAGTGTATTTACTACGCGGTGACTTTATTTGGCAATGCAATCTGGAATAAGATTCCGAGCCGCCATCTGCGTAAATGGTTTTATCAGATGCTTGGTGCAAAGATGGGCAAAAATACATTCCCATGCCGCCGTGTGGAAATTCTTCTGCCGCAGGGACTGAAATTGGGTGATGGCGTTGCTGTGGGCTGGTTTGCGGAACTGGACGCGCGTGGTGGTATTACGGTAGACCACGATACTAATATTTCCAGCCATGTGAAGATGATTACAGGAAGCCACGATATTGATGATCCGAACTTTACAGCAGACTTTAAACCCATTCATGTAGGGCACCATTGCTGGATTGGAACGGGTGCTACGATTTTGCAAGGCGTAAATATAGGCAATGGGGCTGTTGTAGCAGCAGGGGCGGTTGTTACAAAGGATATTCCTCCTTATGAAATCTGGGGGGGGGTCCCCGCTAAGTGCATAAGGAAAAGAACAGACGATCTCAGGTACAAAATTGGAGCACCGCCTCTGCTTCATTAAGGGATTATGTAGGGAAAAACTGTAAGAGAGCATTTCTGGCAGCAAAATCTATATGGATTTATGTGACGTTGCATATCCGTTATGGCACGAATATTGAAATGAGTGCAATAAATTCAATCAAAGGGAAATTTACCGTTGAACTTCTTCCAAAGAGTAGTTTACAGGTAGGAACATTTTTGATGAGTGCGGGTCCCTGCTATATAAAATGTACCGAAAAAGCACGGTGTAGAATTGGTGAAAAGGTTTTTATGAACCATAATTGTTCCATCACCTGTGCGGAAGAAATAACGATTGGCGATGCTTGCAACATTGCCAACAATGTTGTGATCGTTGACCATGACCATCGGCTTGGAAAAGTCGGCGTGGAAAATGGTTTGGAAAGTACCCCTGTGCATATTGGAAGAAACGTGTGGATCGGCGCAAATGCGGTGATTTTAAGAGGCGTTTCTATTGGAGATGGAGCCATAATTGCTGCGGGAGCAGTTGTGAACCATGACATTCCTGCCCACGAAATATGGGGTGGAATTCCGGCAAAGAAAATAAGAAATTTGTCGGAAAGCTGATAAACAAGGAGAAAAGCGATGATTCCTAAAATTATTCACTACTGCTGGTTTGGCGGCAATCCGTTGCCGACGGATGTTAAGCGGTGCATTGAGTCATGGAAGAAGATGTGTCCGGATTATGAGATAAAACGCTGGGACGAATCCAATTTTGATGTCAATGCTCACCCATTTACCAAAGCCGCATACGAGGCAAAAGCATGGGCTTTCGTTTCGGACTATGCTAGATTGAAAGTGGTATGCGATAACGGCGGAATCTACTTAGATACAGATGTTGAACTTTTAAAAAATCTGGACTCCCTTCGGGAGTATCAGTGTTACATAGGTGTCCAGCAAGCTGGACACCTATGTAACACTGGATTAGGTTTTGGTGCCACAAAATCTAATCCAGTGGTACAACAGATGTTGAGAAAATACGATGAAATCGTATTTTCAGAAGAAAGAAAAACAGAATTTGCTTGTCCGTATCTCAACAATGCGGTTTTGGAAGAACTTGGATACATTTACAATGAGAATGAACCCGTCAACCTTGGCAGAACGCTTGTGCTGCCACCAAAGTATTTAGATCCCATTGCACCGGGTGAGGGAATGAAGTTACTCCGCTGCGAGGATACGATCTCAATCCACCATTACAGTGCTTCTTGGATGGGAAATAAAACAAGACTAAAGCGTAGAATCATTAGGATTATAGGACAGGAAAATGTAAGCAAGATCAAACAATTCTGCCAGAGATTAAAGATGGGCTAATTAAAATGAAAATATCACTATTAACACTATATTATCTATTTGTTGAAATAGCATTTTTGTTTCCGAGAGGTTATGGAGAATACAGTGAAATTTATCATCTAATCATGACCTTATTAGTATGGGCTGCAGTAATGTTGATTACAATTACTGAAATTCCAAAGATTATAAAACATTCAAAAAGAGTTAGTTCTAATGGCAAGATGATTGCGGCGTATTTCCTTATGGCAATTATTATTACAATTGTGCTTCGGAAAGGAATGCCAAGTGGACTACAGCAGATGATTGCAGCCCCCATATTTTGCGTCTTCTTGATACAAAATATCAAAAAGCACCCACAAAAATTGTTGGATACTTTGGCCACGGTTTTTATAATGAATTTATCCTTAAATATTGTAATAACACGAATTGCATTTGTGCCAAATAGCCATATTATTTTTCTTGGACATGTTCAAATGGTTTCACAATATGGACTGGCAGCATTAGTCGTTTCAGTTCTGTACTATATGACGTACAAAGATAAGAAAATTAAAATGTGTGGCTTAGTTCTATTGACGGTATTTACGATGTTAACAACAGATGCTGACTCAGCAGTGTTCTCGGCATTGATAATTATAATTGGCTTTATCGTATATAAGTTTAAACTTTACCGAGTATTCTTCTTCAAAACAGAAATCTATATGTTTGGAATGATAGCTATGAACATAGCAGTTGTTTATCTTACGGCGGTAAATAGGACTATCATTCCAGGACTGGATTTTTCTGGTAGAAGATTTGTTTGGCAGGATGCTCTTTTGAATATTAAAGCTCATCCAATATTCGGATATGGCATTGATGGAATACTTCTACATACATTTTGGACAGAGTGGTCTGGCGGAGGATTTAACTACGCCCATAACCAAATTTTACAAAATCTTCTTGATGGAGGTGTAATGCTAACGATTTCCTTTTGGATAATGATCTTCGCATTTATTAAACCTGCAAAGAAAATTCCGGAAGGAAAATATCGTGTGTTTGTTAATTCGTCTATAATTGCTCTCTTATTTGTAATGATTTTCGATAGTACGACATTGTACAGTTATATGTATGTTGTTTTGACGATTATACACGCTGTGCCTTTTCTTTGCACAGAAAAATCAATAAAAGAAAAATGTGGCAGAATTGAATTTTTACAAGAAAGGAAACGATAAAATGGGATTGATTAGTAGAGCAAAGGCAGCGTTTGCAAGAGTATATTATCCATGGAGAATTAAAAGCGTTGCAGCAGAATGTGGGGAAAATGTTTATGTTGGAGGAAAATCATATGTGACACATAAAACGCATCTAGGAAAACATTGTTGCTTTAATGGCATGAGTATGTCGGGAAATGGCGTTATAAAAATCGGTGACTATTTCCACTCTGGTCCAGGGTGTCAAATTATAACATCATTCCATAATTATGAAGGCGATGCTATTCCGTATGATGATACATTTATTGACAAAGATGTTGAAATTGGAAAATGCGTTTGGCTTGGTAATAATGTAATCATTCTTGGGGGGGGTGAAAATTGGCGATGGAGCGATAATTCAGGCAGGCTCTGTTGTGTGTAAGGACATTCCGCCATATGCAATTGCTGGTGGACATCCAGCTATTTCATTTAAATATAGAAATGAAGAACATTATAAAAATATGGAACTTCAGAATAAGTATCATTAAGGAGCAATTAGTATACGGATGAATATTACGACCATAAAAGAAAAATATGGAGCCTTATCATTACCAGTAAAGGCATCCTTATGGTATACGGTGTGCAATGTGATAAATAAGGGACTCGCATTGCTGTCAACACCGATTTTTACCAGAATTATGACGGAGGAGCAATATGGCACATTTTCTGTTTTTCAGTCGTGGTATTCGATTCTGATTATATTTACTTCATTGAATGTTTTTCTTAGTGGATATCAGAAAGGGCTTATCTTATACAAGAACGACATACGGCGTTTTACATCAGCACAACTTGGGTTGACAACGATCATTACAGTATTCGCTTTTGCTCTGTATATTTTGAACGTCCCATTTTGGACGAAAGTATTTGATTTGCCCCCTGTTTTGATGTGTGCAATGTTTATAGAGCTTTTGCTCATGCCAGCATTGGAACTTTGGTCTGCACAGCAACGTTTTGATTATAAATATAAGAAGTTTGTTGCATTAACAATGGCCATGAGTGTTGTTTCGATTCTTGTGGGCGTTATTGCTGTTGTAACTGCATCCTATAAAGTTGAAGCTCGTGTGTTTTCCGATGTTGGAATAAAGGCCATTTTTTCAGGAATTGTTTTTGTACTGATTCTTATTACTGGAAAATGTTTTTACAGTAAAGAATATTGGAAATATTCAATTGCGTTTAATCTTCCGTTGATTCCGCACTATCTGTCAAACTATATTTTGAACCAGTCGGATCGAGTCATGATAGGTCGGATGGTCGGAAATTCACAAGCTGCCTATTACAGTGTTGCATATACCATATCCACAGTTATGGTGCTGATAACAAATGCTATCAATAGTTCACTGACGCCATATATTTATAAATCAATTGCTTCTGATGAGAAAGGAAAAATAAAAAAAGCAACGCGGCCACTTGTTATTCTTGTGGCAGGATTGTGTGTTGTGACAATGGCTTTTGCACCTGAAGTTATTCGGGTGTTTGCTGGAAAGAAGTATATGGATGCAATTTACGTTATACCGCCAGTTGCAGCGTCTGTATTTTTTATATTTTTATATTCCCTTTTCAGCACGATTGAATATTATTATCAAAAAACGGGTTTTATAGCGATAGCAACGTGCGTCTGTGCGGTACTGAATTTGGTTTTGAATTATTTTGGTATCAAAATGTACGGATATTATGCTGCAGGATATACGACCTTGATATGCTATGTTGCTTTGGCAATGCTCCATTATGCTTTTTATAAAAAGGCTTTAAAAGAAGTAGAAAATGAGGAAAACATGTATGATGTAAAACTCATCATATCCTTGTCAGTGATTGTAATAGCTATAATGATAATTATGGCTTTGATGTACAGCCAAACATGGATTCGATATGGCCTGTTGATTGCTATTGTATGTGTTGCGATTATTTTTAAAAACAAGATTTTTGAAGCGATTTCGGCAT
>ULRP01057376.1_pt1 | contig 16612 bp, 30 predicted proteins | sample 1955521 | NCBI WGS metagenome assembly ULRP01 (sample SAMEA4835685, study PRJEB28245) | human gut metagenome | biome: gut microbiome; material: fecal sample | place: Denmark | collected 2008
ATGAACTTCTTTGCGTCCTTGACCTTGCCGTTCTCGTCCAGCTCCAAAGCATCGATGTCCGCGCCGGTCATTTTTACAACGCGGTCAAAGTGCTTTTCCAGCACGCCATTGTCCTTCAGCAGCTGCTTGTATGCCGCTGCTTTCGTGGCCCGGGTGTCCTTCTGGGTCTGCTGGGCCTTGTAGTCGGTCAGCGCCTTTTCTGCGGCTTCCTTGCCGCCGTTGGCTGCATCGCGGTCTTTCTCGGCCTGTGTGCGGGCTGTTTTTTCTGCATCCAGCTGGTCTTTGAGTTCGTCCGTCTCCTTGTGCAGGGCGTCCAGAATGGCCTTGGCCTTGTCATCGTTGGAGGTTTCGGGGTTCTCCAGAATCGTGCGGATGTCAGCTCTTTTGAGTGCCATGTGATAGTCCTTTCCGCCCTTGCTCGGGCTGCCATGCTTGGCAATAAGGTTTATTTGCCGGACGTGCTGCCGGTGTGGTGCCGCCTGTGGGGCTTGAACCCACGGCCCCCGGATTACAAATCCGGTGCTCTGCCAACCTGAGCTAAAGCGGCATAAAAAAGCGGCTGACGCTGTGCGCCAACCGCTGAGTATTTAGTTTTTGCGTGCAACTTTGGTGATACATTCGACCGCCCAAAACTTCGCTTCCTGTAATTTTGTCATGCACAGACTTTTTTCTCGGCTTTCAGGAAGTGCGTCAAGCTGCGTTGCAAGCTCAAGGAAAAGGTCTTCTGCCTCGCACTGTGCATTTTTCACATCATCGGGCAGGAACTTTTCTTTTGGCGTTTTGAACATTTTCTCCAAATCCATGAATTACACCTCCTTGTTTCCTTCTTCCACCGCGATTTCTCGCAGCTCGTCAATGTGATCTTCCACCGCCGGGCGGAGGAACGGGCGTGGGGCCATGCCACGGGTAAAGTGCCACTTTCCGTTGAAGTCCTGCCAGACCCACGGCGTTTTGCGTCCGTTGCCTTTCTCGGCAAAGATGCCCGTGCCAAGCTCAACGTAGACGCTGTAAAAGAGATTTGACCCGATGGCCACGGTCTTTTTTGCGAGGTCTACGGCGTAGGTCAGGCTCTGCTTGAGCGCGCCGCCCACGTAGCCCTCAATGCCCGTGCTGTCTGCCGTGCCAGTAGGCACAAGCAGCTGGGCGTAGTCCTGCACCTTCATGCCCCAGATGGTCAGCGCCCGCTCTGCCCATGAGTCCAGTGCCTCATGTAGCCTCGGGGTGTTGTCGGTGAATTTGATGTCGTAGTTAAAGTTCACGGTTCACCCCTCGGTTCTCGCTTTTTCTTTAAGACGCGACCGCACTCAGGGCAAAAATTCGGATACCAAACGGCTTCATCGTTTCCCCACGATTTCAAATAGCACTTTTTTGCTTTATCAACACCAATGCTTAAAAAATCGCCAACCCCACTGTCAGCAATATTTTCTTCATGCATTTGGCTTGTATCACAGTACTTGCACATTTACTTTTTCTTCTTTCGCCTTGTTGTTCCGCCCTCTTTGCGAGTTTTAATCACTCGTTCAGTTGAAACATTTTTGGGATTAAGTGACCCGGTATCAATATGGACAAGCTTTCCATTTTGAAAAAAGAGCACATTTTCTCTGTGTGCAACAGTTTCAATTGTGTCATAATAGGCATTCATTCTGCCCATTCTGTAATGCTCTCTGGTCTTTTTTGCATCATAGGAAATATTGATTTGGTCTTCGCGTGTTTTTGTGATTTTTACGTTGTCCAAAGAATCCCAGCGCTTTTTTATGACTTGGTCTATATATCCTTGGGTCGTTTCTCTTTCCTTTTTTGTAATTTTGAATCCGCCGCCTGCTCTCGCTGAGCTGCTTTTACTTTGGCTTCCTCCTCCGCCCATCGTGACACCTCTCTCACTTCCGCATACTGCGGCTTAATTTTGGTCATAGCCTATCAAAATTTCATGGTTATTTGCCGTTCCAAGCCTTTGCGATTTTTCTCTCAAAATCAGAAATATAAAGATTGGCTTCCCTTTTTTCCACCTTTTGAACATTCTGAACTGCGTTTTGAATGGCGTTCATTGCGTACATTTTCTTTCTTTGTTGCGGGGTGTTCTGGTCAGAACCTGTTTTAGCGACCAAATTCATTGTGTACGTATTCAAAAAGGAGCTAAGTTCCCTCGCTTCTTTTTCACGATTTATAACATTTTTTACACGTTCTGCACGTGCGATGGATTCATCCACCATTTGTTTTCCAACGCGGCTTTCCATTTGCTTCATTGTCTCGATGCCGTCGTTTAGTGCTTCATTTAAGATTGCTCTTACTTCTTTTGCGTCGGCTACCGTTGAGGGGGAGCCTTTTAGTCTTGCCATCCCAACAACCTTTGTGCTTTTACTCGCTGCGCCGGACCCGCCCATCGTAATACCTCCCCATTACTTTGTTGTATTCGGATTTTATAACGGTTGCGTTGAAATCCATGTCAGGCAGCGGCTTGCCGTACCACAAAACTTGTGTAGGATTCAGCCGCCGGATAGCTTCTTGGCAACCCATCGTAAACAATGTTTTTGCCAACTTCTCGCGCATACAGCCGCACGACGAAATGGACACAATGGCGTTTCTTGGCTCGCCATCAAAACACCACTCGTAGCTCTCCGGCCAGACCCACTCGAGGGTCGGAATGACCTTGATACAGTGCATTTGCCAGTACGCTGCGAGCCAGTGCCGTTTGTACATACTCCAAATCTGTACCGCTTCCGGGTGATCACGGTACATAGAAAAGTCCGGCGAACATACTGCACCGAACTGCTGCAAAAGCGGGATGTATCTGTCAGGTGTGCGCCACACGGCCTCAAAAGCACGGTCAACGCAGTAAAAATGGACGCCTTGTCCGGCTCTATCTCCCGGTTTAGTCTTCTGGATTTTGTCGAAGGGAATCCATTCTAACTTATCAATACGAATATCCGTTTCCGGCTTGATAATTGGCATGTGAAACTTGCCAGCACCCGGGAATACTGCCTTGTGAGTGTTTTCTACTGGGTAATACGGCACAGTTCATCCCTCCAAGCCTTATTTTTTCTTCTTTTTTCTCGAAACAAAGCCAATCCATGCGCCGCCCTGTTCGACCGTCACGCCAAACGGCTTTTGTGTGAGTTGCATGAGTTTTGTGCGGTCGCTCGACGACATCCCTTTTAGATCAAATGCAACTTTTGGACCGCTCTTGTCCCAATATGTGGTGTGAGACGGAGAGGAACCGTCGCCACTTCGATATTTGTTGAGATCAACGCCAACTTGCTCTTTAACAAAAGACACAACATCGTTATGCGTTTTCTTGTATCTCGAACTATCCACAACAACGGCGGCTTTCTTTGTCTCCACTGCCGCAATTTTGCTGTAATCGGTGACCCATTTGCCATTTACAAAAGATTCAAACTCGTGTTCGTTGGCAGTCCCACCGTTTGCCATTGCAGAACTTCCAGAGCCCCCGCTAGATTTGCTAAGCTTTTTTGATGCGCTACCGCCACCACCCATTACTCCGTCTCTCCTTTCGTTTTATTGTTTTTGTGTCTTCTCTCTTCCGCCCACCACATCTGTTCGGCTTCCTTGCCGCCCTTGGATTTATACCACTCGGTGTAATCCATGACGGGAGTGACTTCTTTAGTCACATTGTCCCGCTGCATGGCGTTCTGCCGGGGATACTTGCCAAGCGCAGAGGACAGTACACAGCGGCAGTGGTAGACCATCTCCGGTGCTGCGTTGGGGTCTCCGGGGTGCTGAATCTCGTAACCCATGACCTTGAACGGCTCGTCAAGCTCTGCCGTCTGCTGGTCAAGCAGGCGGTGCATTTCACGGGTACGGTAGTCGTGGGTGGAGTTCCAGCGCTTTTTGACCTCGATGCCCAAAGCCTGGGCGTTGCGCATCTGCTGCAATGCCCCGGCGTTCTGGGCGCTGGTAAGGGATGTGATGGCGTTGTTCATGGCCCAGTGGATCTCTGTATCTGCCATACCGTTGACGGCCTGCACAGCAATGTCGTGGACGCTCTTGCCCTGCACGATGCCCTGCATGACGTAGCGGTTGAACACCCGGGCGTCATAGGTGCGGTTGCTCTCGCTCTTGATGCGCTTGTTTGGCACCATGCGGGGGTTCTCTTTCAGCAGCAGCTTGACCGCTTCGGTGTTGTACAGGGTCAGCCCGAACGTCACTCCTGCGGCCTGTTCCAGCTCGTAGAAAGCCCAGTTTGCGCCAAAGGAAAAGATGTTGTATTGCTCGTCCCGGGCCAGCTTGTAGGCCATCTCTTGGGCTGTGGTGCAGGTCTGCGTGATGCCGTCCAGCTTAGCGTGCATCAAATCGGACTGAAAGACCTGATTTTGCAACCAGATGCGGTAATCGTCCTCGGTGATCTCGCCTGCAGCCATCTGCGCCCGCTTGCGCTCGTCCAAAGCTCGGTACTTTTCCAGAAACTCGGTCAGCTGCTTCTGCATTTCCCGGCGAGCAGTTCCGTACACCCGGAGGATACGGCGGCGCAGGCGGTTCAGCTGCCGGGTGGAAATGCGGTCACGGTCGGTCATAAGCCAATCGCCTGCGCAACGGCCAGAAAGCAACCAGCCACAATGGCAAAATCAGCGACAAAAAGCATCACATCGATCAATCTTCCCAGAGGATCATAAATTTTGCCGGTTTTTTTCATCGGTGTCTTCCTCCTCGTCCACGGTCTCCCGCTCTGCGCTCTCAGCCATCAGCGCGGCCTTGGCCTGCTCCTTTTGTTCCGGGGTCAGGTTGGGCAGCAGGTCAATGGCCATGTCCTGACCGATGATGGTTGCCTCGGAAATGACCATGCTGACCTGCTCGGCGGTGTTGGTGATCTTGCTGCGGTTAAATGTCGGCATAGCGTTTTCGAAGCCGGCCAGTGCGCAGATCTGCCGGATGAACGGCTTGACCTGCGCCTCGAAGTCGTCCGCGTTCTGGTTCAGCGGTTCATAGGCCGCATCCAGATGGTCGTTGGTACTGTCCGCGCTGACGCAGTGCACATCCAGACCGCCGAAGTCCTCATACACCCGGGTGTGGAGCAGTTCCAGCAGGGTTTGCCGGGCCGTCACGGGGATCTCGGTGGTGTAGGGGGTGATCTTGCCGCCCTCGCTGGTGTCTGCACCTGCAATGTGGTACAAATTCAGCTTGACGAGGAACTCCTGCAGCTCGTCATCGGTCATGCCGTTGAAGTTCTCGCACAGCCAGTAAATCTGCGAAAAGTCCTGCAAGTCATTGCAGAAGCCGGACATCACCAGATCGGTGTTGTCGATGTAGGCTTTCAGCCCCACAAGGGTGCTCTGGTGCAGGTCGGAGCCCCACAGCGGCACAATGGGGAGAGCGCTGTAGTTTTCGCCCTCCACGCTTTCCAGCCCGCCGCCGGGTGTGGTGACGGTCACGCTCTTGTATGCCTGCTTCGGCGCTGTCTCCTGCATCACATTGCCGATTTTGCTTTCCGTGTACTCAGTGAAGCCGTCCAGCTCGTACAGGATATAGTGCATATCTGTGTCAGGATTCAGCCGCCAGAAGCGCACACCCGCCTGCAAAAGGCCTGTCTTTTCATCGTACAGGGGAGCGAACTCGGTCAGCTTGAAAACCACCAGATGGTCGTTGTTCCAGAAGCCAAAGCTCTCGCCGTGGATCAGGGCGAAATATCCGGCCTTCTGGATCTGCTCATCAAAGTTCTGCCCCAGCTTGCCCTTGTCCACGCCATCGTCCGCAAAGACCACGCCGTTGCCGAGGGAGTATGTGGCTCTCTGCTTATTGAGCCGCCGGAAAAGATTGCTCTTGACCATATCGGGGTGTAGGATGTCTTGCTTGGTGTTTTTGGATAGGCGCTTCAGCATCAAAGCGTAAGCCTGCGCGAAGCGTTCAGCCCCCGGGTTTTTCTGGGCATCGTACAGGTCGGCGTCCAGAGCCATCTTGTAAGGTCCGGAAGTGCAGTGCTGCTGCACGAAGCGCCGGATGAAATCTGGCTGTTCCCCGGCGGCTTGCGCCTGCTGGAAGGTCTGGAATGTGTATACAGTGCTCAAAATCAATCCCTCAGTTTCACAAGGCGCTTTGTGCGCACGAAATAGCGGATAGCGTCCATGCAGTGGTCGTTGACCTTCAGCACGGTGTCGTCTTTGTCCGGGTCCCAAGCGTACACGCCGAACTCCTCCAGCGTGTGCTTGCAGTCTTTGCAGATCTTCAGCCGCCCGGTCTGCAGCATGGTCTGCACGTCCAGAATGCCGCTCAGAACGTCGTTGTTTGCGGGCGTCTGGGTAAAGCCGTTCTTGCGCAGCTCTGTAATCAGGGGCAGGGCAGAGGGGTCAACGATGATCCTCTCCGGCTTGATGCCATTCAGCCACACCTTGAGATCTGTTACGTACTCGCCCACGGTTTTTTGCCGCTTCTGTTCGCGGCCGCTGTAGTAGTACTCCCGTGTGACGATCCAGCAGTCTGCATCTGCCTGCTTCTGGAACAGCAGAAAGGTCGTTGCATTCTGTGTGCCAAAGTCGCAAGCCACATAGGCGCTCTTTGGAGACAGCGCCGGCAGCGCATCAACAACGTGCTTCTTGCGGTCGAACATGTCATATACAAGGCCCTCCGCCACCGTCCACAGGCCCAAAATGTAGCGCTGATAGAAGACGCCGCTGTACTGGCTGCGGTAGCGCTCTTTGATGTCCTCGGCAAGTGACAGGTTGTCGTCCATCGTGAAATGGAGATACATCATCCTGCGGGAACGGCACTTTCGCACCCACTCCAGATAAAACCAATGCTGCGGGCTGCCCGGGTTGCAGTTGAACCAGAACTTCGACCCGGTGACAGAGCAACGGGCTGTGGCCTGATTGACGAAGCTCTGCGGCATCAGGGCCACCTCGTCGAAGAACGCGCCCGCAAGGGTGATGCCCTGAATCAAGTCCTGGCTGCTCTCATCCTTGCCGCCGAAAAAGTAAAACTCGTTGGTTTTTCCGCCCTTGCTGACGGTCATGCAGTTTTCTGCCCGATGTTCCTTGATGTTGTAGCCACGGGCTGCAAGCTGCTGCTTGAGCGTCCCCAGCACGTTGCGCCGGAAGCTGGCAATGGTCTTGCCGCACATGGCGAACTGCTGGCCGCTGTAGCAGGTCATGGCCCACTGTACGAACGAAAAGCTCATGGCAAAGGTCTTGCCCGAGCGAATAGCGCCATCTGCTATGATGCCGTTGTAGCCGCTGTATGCGCTCTGCGGCGTCCACCAGCTCAAGACCTGCTTTTGCCGCTGGCTGAGGGCTTTCCAGCGAAAACCGTTACTTTTCCGCATGGTCGTCCTCTTCCTCCGGCAGCATTTCCATGTCGTCCGGCGGGCTGAGGTCTGCGGCAGCGCTCAGAGCCTCAAGCAGGCCATCGTCCGGGGCTTCTATGCCGCTCTGGCCGTCTAGCACGGCAAACTTGTCCACGATGGTGCCAAACGCCGTGGACAGCTGCGGCAGCGTTGCCTCTGCGATCTTGTCAGGGTCAGCCATCGCCTGAAGGTACAGCCCGAGAAGATCCTGCGCTTCCCCGCGCTTGCTGCCTAAGTAGGAAAGCATGTCCTGCGTGTTCTGCTCTTTTTTTAAGGCGCACAAATCCGCACACTTGGGATTGTCTTTCACGATTTTCCGCACGGTGCTTTCTGCCACGTCGTTCAGCTTGGCGGCTCTGGCGTAGCTCTGCAACTGCACATAGTCAGCAACGATCTTCTTTTTTTGCCTGTCTGTCAGCCGCTTCGCACTCACCGCCACCACCTCTCTAAACTCGTGCAAAAGAAAAACCGCCCGGAAATCCGAACGGTCAAAATATCGAATGTGCCGCTTGCAGGGCTCGAACCTGCACACGTCCGGTTATGAGCCGGATGCTCTGGCCGACTGAGCTAAAGCGGCATAAGAAAAACCAGCTTTGCTGCATGGAGCTCATCATGCAAAAAGCCGGTTTTTAATCGTATTGTATCAGCAGCGGTTAATCCGCACGGATAGCAGGCCGTGCTCCTTGGATACAGCCACGGCCTCCGATCTCTGCCCGAGGCTCGCGTTTTGTGTGGTCTGCACGGAAACCGAAACGCCGCGCATAGCGCACAAAGTGGCTTTCTTTGTTTCTGATCGGTAAGGCCGAGAGGATAAGGCCAGCGCCGAGACGCGTCAAAAACTTTGCCATGTCGCAAATCAGTTCTTTCAAGCGCTCAAACATTTGTATGCCTCCTCTCCAAAAATGTCCACTGTGGACACTCTAAAATCACGCTAGCCGCCAGCTGGATTCGAACCAGCACCCACGGAATGGATGTGCGCAGTGGTTGGCTGTGCAGTGATGTTTCCGTGGTATCACCAATGTTGTCCCGCCTTAAATGGGCGGCGCTCTGCCAGTTGAGCTATGACGGCATATAAGCAGCACCCGTGCATTCAGTTTGACGGACAGACGTAAACGGTGGATGCTACTGCACCCAGAACTTTCGCGGCTGGATGCCCCGCTATTGCACTCCCCGCTCTCGTCAGATCATGCAAGCACTCCCGGCAGGGCTCGAACCTGCAACATGCGGTTTTGGAGACCGCCGCTCTACCACTTGAGCTACCGGAGTATAAAACACCGCCCTTGGACTCGAACCAGCCAGCAATATCTCAGCTGACACGCGCTCCGTACTGCGCTCAGGCGGCCATATAAAACAGCCCTGGCGGAGAACCAGGGCTGTTGTTTGACGCACATCCCGTCGGGAAGTCTACCCACACCCTCAGGGATTCAAAGCTTTCTCTCGTGGCACGGGAGGTTAAGCGTGCAGCTTTGTGGGGGATGAGTCCATGCGCCATACGGTGCGATACGGCGGAATCGAACCGCCTCTTGTCTCTCGTGAGCGACAAGCTGCCTTTGTGTCAGTGTATCGCATAGAAGCAGCCCGCAAAACGGTGAAGGAGAACAGGAAAGCATGAAAACCTGTCACAAGGAAGGGACCGTTCTGGAGGCTGCGTGGCAAGCGGCTACCGCTTAGCGCTGAACCGCTTATTAGAATTTTACATCTAAGCTTACAGACTTGAAAAGAGCTGACCCCTGCCAAAATCACGCTGTGTTTTCTTGTGCATGTTGTACACTCTGCACGTCAGAAAACTCGTCCCATATCTCTGCCAGGGCCATGCATCCGCGTTTGATTCGCCGGTAGATCACATCTGCCCCACATACGCCGACTTCTTTTGCAATTTCCTTGTGAGACTTTCCTATGACATAGTGCTCACAAATCGCTTCGGCGCATTCCGGCTCGGCTATCAGGCAGTATGCCCGCCGGGTGGCCTCGACACGCAGATTGCACAGGTCCGTCTCCATCCTCTGAAGCTGTCGGCGCTCGGTGTCCAGCTGCTCTACAGCAAAGCCCACCTTGTCCCCATTGCCACCACCCGCAGGCATCCCGCTCAGGCTCTGGGTACATTTTTCGGCCACGTCCCGGATGCGTTGTATTTTTTGCTTCTGGATTTCGATAGCCGCCGTAAGGTCGCGGCACTGTTGAAACCACGCCTTGACGGTGCGGTAGTCCACGCCGCCGTCCGGCTTCGGTGTGTCAGTTTCAAGCGTCCACGTTTGGGTCATTTTCGTCCTCCTTTTCTTCGATTTCGTCGCCCCACGCATCCCAACCAGGCACACGTTGACGGGCAAAAAGTTCAATGCGCGGCACATCCCCCAGCAAATCAACAATGCGCCGCCGTGCTTCTTCTGGTTTTACGCTGTGCGCTTGGATAGGTTCCTCAATAACCTGCCGCACGGAGTGGCTTTTTATCTGCTTTTTTGCGCAAAAGTCATGCGACACGCCCAACAGACAAATTTCTGCGTTTGCGCGGGTGTATGCACCCATCCCAAAGAAGTTTTTTCCGCATTTGTATTTTTTCACCCAAACAAAAGCAGCGGTTTTGTAAGTGAACCCCCAAGCATCCATAACTAGAAGTGCATCCGGGAGTGTGGGAAATGTTGCCCACATGAATAATAGGCATCCACCCCCCGCAAGCTGTTGGACAGGCAGAGCGCAAATATCATCGGTAGTCATAGTTTTGTAATGCTGGGCTGCGTACCCTTGTTTTTTACCAGCCGCTCCTTTTTGCAGATAGTTCCACGGTGGATCTGCGTATATGACGGAGTACTTTTTGTTTGGCAAGTCCATATCATCCCTCCATTTCCTCGATCCAGATCTCCACTCTGGGGTTTTGCTTGTCGTAATCCACCCGGCTGCCATCGTGGGCGGCGACGATTTTGCTGTTGTCGTCCTCCAGCACGTGGGCTTTTACCAGAATGTCCGTTGTAGCCTCGATGAGGTTTGCTAGATCGACCCGGCGGGCGGTCTTCATGTAGTACACGCACCTCACGTTCACACGGGCAGAGATGGGGCTGCGCAGCCTTTTGATTTGCCGCAGGCAGTCCGTCTCATAATCCACGTAGGCCTTGCTAGGGGCCACAAAGCGCCCGCCTGAGCGACTTTTGAGGATGCGGGCAGAGTTTTTCTTTGTGCGGGGGTCGCCGTAAAGGGTCAAGTGCATTGTACACCACCCCTCTTGTGCTCCATCCAGAACGCATTGTTCATGCGCTTGCAGTTCGCTTTATCTTTTTGCGCTTTTCGGCCTTTTGCAATGCGTTCGCAGAGGTCGTAGTAGTGCTTTTGGCAGTAGTTTTTACCCGGAATCGCCATGCTGTCGCACCACTGGCATTGGCCTGTCTCCTTGAAATGGCGAGAATGTTTTGAATGCCATTCTCTGTCCCATCTGCGATATTTAATAGCGCATTCTGAGCACATTGTCTTCCCGCATTCTGCTTTACGTTTACCACACCGAAAGCATATTCCGCTTGCTTTTAGCCGTTCTCTGCGCTCTTTCTGGTAAGAGTTAGCTTGCGCCCTGTCTTCGTTCTTGTTCCTGATTCTGCCCCTTTCACGATTTTTTTCAAGGCACTCATCGCACAGTACTCTTCCGGGAGAAGCCTTTGCGTGTCTACACGCCGGGCAGATTCCATGCTCTTTGTACCACACGTAATCCTCATGGTTTGGCATGAGCTTCACTCCCATTCAACATTTTCAGCACATCATCCGCAGTGAGGAACCCCAGCACGTTTTTAGCATTGCCCACCAGAGGTTTTCCCATTACTTCCAGCAGGCCATCCCCCCAGCCGTAGGAACCCGGGATGCAAATTGCGTCCCAGTGGTACTTGCCGTTTTTCAGGACTATAATCTGTTCTCCGTCCATGTACTCGCGATCGTAGGTGTGCTCGACGCCCATCTCAGTAAGGGCAGCGTCCAGTTTTTGCATTTCAGTCATTTCATCATCCCTTCCATCGCCAGCTGCTCGCACTGCTTTTCAGCTTCACTGCGCTGCCGGTCGTACTCAAAGAGCATGTCGGCATACTCACTGCCAACCCTGCGGATGGCCGTTTCCAGCATCTCCGTCACAAGGTCGTGGTACTTGTCCGCACCCTTGCGGCTGTTCCTGGCAGCTTCCCGGGCTTCCCACAAGTCGGTGAGATTGTCCCGCCTGTCGGCAGTGATCTCACCATAGCCGTAGGCATCCTGGATCTGCTCCATGCTATCCCAGCCTTCCAGCTCAGCAAATGGGTCAGCTTCAGCCTTTGCCATGCTGCGGGCTTTGGTCTTTTTCTTGACGTACCGGGTCAGCCCTTCCTGCATCACGGCGCGGGCATCGTCCATCGCCTTGCGGACAGCCTTGACCTCCCGCTCTTTTTTGAGCTGCCCGGGCTGGCTGGCCCACTCGGCCATCAGCTCAGATTTGGTTTTTGGTTTCATCTGTCCGCACCTCCGTTCGCTCCCATGTACTTCTTGCGGCCCCGCTCCCGGTGACGGTCCTCGTGGTCGTAGTGGTAGACAACGCCCCGGTCAGTCATCTGCTTGGTGTAAGCAAGCTCTGCGATATGCTGGAGCTTAAACTCGGCGTACTTGGGGCAGCTGTCGTGGCATACCGGGTGACGAGTGGGGCAGTCTTTACACGGCGTCATCGTCATTTTTCAACACCTCCGTCCTCACCGGTTTGATGTCCCGATACTCGGGGTAATGGTCGCCAGCCAGTTGGCAGGCCCGGAACTCTGCCGCAAACTGACTCGTAGCGTTGATCCGGTATGTAAGTGCCGCGTTCCCGTGCGGACCGCTGCACTCTACGATGACTTTGTATCTAGGCATTTCGTCCTCCGTTCTGGTTTTTCTGCCCAAGAAGTTTTCTTTCTGCCCTGGACTTGAGCATCCGGGTGCGGGCAGCAAGGCAGTGCTTCGCCAGCATCTGCTCGCCACGGGCCTTTTCGACGGCCTTTTTCCACGCCGGGAGAAGCTGGCTCTGCCAGCTGCACTCCGAAATCACCTCGTGGAACGTCTTGTAGGCCATCTCATCCGGCACATCCTTGAGCGATGAGTTCGCCCAGATCTCCGCGATGCTTGCGCGGTTCTCTGCGGTCTGAGGCCGTCCAAAATAGGCCTCAGCGTCCGCAAGAAGTTTTGTCATCATCTCCACTGTCACGGTTTCACCCCCTTGAAAATATTTGCGTATGCTTCTGCGGTGCTTTCTGTGGCTTGTTTCCCGCGAGGCTGCTCTCGTCGGCGCTGCTCATTCGCTGTCACGTCCCCCGGGGTGCGTATCCCGTCCCGCTGCCAGCCAGACAGGACGCCGTTGATGTAGTTCCATGATCGCTTCCCGGCCTCTGCGGCTTTGTCAATCGCCAGCAAAATCATCTCCGTGCTGTACTCCTGCCGCCATTTTTGCAGTTTTTCCAGCGCCGAACGCGGGAAGTCGCCGATAGCACATTGGTAATGCTGGACGATTTTTGATAACTCCATATCAACGGCGACGGTGTTATCGCGCTTTACAACATCTACATCCCCATCTACATCTACATCCCCATCTACATCTACATCTCCATCTACATCTACATCTACAGTTATTTTTGTTATGTCGTCATTAACATTGTTATCGTTTGTTATCTTTGTTATGTCGTCAGGCTTTCCCCAGCGCTTTGCCATGCCGCGTTTTCCGGCGTTGCTGCGTTTCTTGCGGGTTTCATCCCATTTTTCAGACGCCCGTTTTACGTCGCTGCACATAAATTTCCAGTTGCCCCGCATCCCACGGTCTGAAAATTCGGGCTCTTCTCCGGTTTTGGCATACCGTGCAAGAGCTCGCATCAACTGCCCAACCTCTGCGTCGGAGTATTCTTCCAGCGCATCGAACCAGCTCAGATACGCCACAAATGACTTTTTATCGTCCTGTGCCACTCAATCACCTCCTTTGCACGCCCGTATAGCCAGATAGCGCAGCTTTCGTTTTAGAACGGGAGGTCTTCGCTGTCATCAATGACCAAAAAGTCGTCTGCGCTGCCCTGCGAATACTCCGGCACGCTCTGAGGCTTCTGCGGGGCGCTGTGAGCGGTGTTTGCTTCGCGCACATGGATTGTCTGCTGGTCGAAATCGCGCACAGCGGGCTTCTCTGCAACCTTTCCGCCGCAAAAGCTCACCTGCGACGCAAGAACCTCGGTAGCCGTGCGGTTGTTGCCGTTCTTGTCCTGGTACTGACGGGTCTGCAAGCTGCCTTCGATAGCAATCATGCTGCCCTTCTGGAAATACTTAGAGACGAACTCGGCGGTCTGCCGCCACGCGGTGACGTCGATAAAATCAGCCTTGCGCTCTTCGCCCTGCCGGGTAAAGCTGCGGTCAACCGCGATGCGGAATCTGCACACGTTGGTACCGTTCTGGGTGGTCTTGAGCTCCGGGTCGTAGACCAGACGGCCCATCAGCGCAACAACATTAAGCATGGGCCGCACCCTCTTCCTCGGCGTCGCCATCGCCTACCTCGTAGTCGATGTTGGCGCCCATCAGGATCTCCGGACACTCGGCGCGGGCAAAGTAAGCGGCGGCGCGGTACTTGAGCATCATTTCGGTCATTTTGGGCCAGTAGCTGCCATTCTTGTTCCACCACCCGGCATCCTTTGCCATCTTGACCGTGACTTTCGGGCCTTCAACCTTTTCGCCGGTGAGCTTGTCCACGCCGATCAGGCGGCAGCCCCAGTTGTCGGTGCCTTCTTCGCCCTCCATGCGGTAGCGGGTGCGGCCTGCAAACTGGCCGCTGTTGTCGATGAGGGCTTTGCAACTCTTGCCGCTCCATGTGGGCATACCATGGACGACGTAAAGGTTCTGCATGACGAAGAGGTGCGAGACGCCCATACGCAGGGCCATCTCGCAGGCAATAGCGCACGCTCCGGGATTGCCGGTGTAGGTCTGGGGCAAGAACCCCTCGGGAAGCTGCGCCATCGCGGCGGCTTTGGACTTTGCAAGCATCCAGTTGCGCTCGTCAATGGTCAGGCCCCGAACCTTCTCGGCGTAGCTCTGACGCGGCGACTGAGCGGGTGCAGTGGGCGCAACAGGCGCAGGCACCTCGACACTCTGGACGACAGCTGCATTCTGGTTGAGCATCTCGATAGGGGTCTGGTTTTTCTCAGGCATGATGAATTTCCTCCTCGGTAAATTTAATATCGATGATATTTGCATAACGCTTGATGGCGTCAAGCTCGGATTTGGTGCAGCGGAAGACGAGCTTCCGGTCACGGGGTTCTTCTTTGCGAGTGAAACGGGCGAAGAAATCGTCATCGTACTCGTCCGGTGTGTAACCATCTCCGTAAGCGGCACCCGGTTTGACGAGGCTGATGGTGTATGGGTTCTGTGCCGGGCCTTTGTAGTTGTCCGGCATCCCACGAATGACAGCTTCCCGTAGCATGGTGCGATACTCGGTCATGTAACAAAAATCTATGGATTCATACGGCTCTGGCATGATTTCCTCGCCAGCAGCGGCATGAACGATGTCGATGAGGCACATGAGCTCACCGACCCGGCGATAAATTGAGTCGATTGTGCGGCGTGTCTCAAAATCACTCAGCTGATGACTCCGAGCAAAGCCGGTGAACAGAGCCACAGCATAGTTGACGTCGCTGGTGAGCTTGTTGCCGGTGCTGATGAGCCGGAACAGCACATTGTCGTTCCCGACGTACTGGAAAATGCCCTCGGCCTTGTTGGAAAGATCTTTGATGCGGGCTCTGCGGGCTAACGTCTGACTCATGTGTATTACCTCCCGTAAATCTTGCGGCCAGAAGAATCTACAACGTCAATATGGTCATAAAGCGGCCAGTTTTCGTCCGCCCAATGCTGAGCCTGCACACTTGATAACACGGGGTCAAAACCGGCAAAAACCAATTTATCGCATCTGCTAGGATCCCCTTTATGGTAAGCGTGGCAGCAGAATGAAGCCTGCTGTTTTTGAGCTTCATTCCGATGGATGTGCCGCAGCCGCTCCGGCTGACGATTATGCCAGCGAATCTCTGCGGCTCGCATATATCTACCGTTCATATTTCTGTTTCCTTTTCACTTTTTTGCAGTAACGTCGAAGCGGAGGGAGACAGTCAACCTCCGCACGATCAATGCGCTCCTGCTCAAAAATGTACTTGTACGGGCGCTTTTTTTCATGGCGCCGGTGTCCAACGGCAGACGCAAAGCTGTTGGCGGTCTTGTATCCAAGCTTCGCAGCGCACATGGCGGACGTTCCCGCTGCCACTACCTCACCGGTCTTGGCGCTGTACACGGTGTACCATGTGATATAGTGGATATAATCAGCCATGTGCAACGTCCTCCGCATCGTGGAGGGCTGTGAGCAGCCCATCTGCTGCCGCGCTATAGACCTCTGATTTTTCCCGGCAGATGACCCGCAGCCAGATGTCCCCCGTGAGCGCGGACTCCGTTGCAAGCCGTGTGGCTGTTTTCAGGTACTCTTCGGCCTGCTGCCGAATCAACTCTTCCAGCTTCATGCGCCCTTCTCCTCATCCTGCGGATACTCCGGGTTCCGGGCATGGTTGCGGACGATTTTGCCGCAGCCGCTGCGCTTATACCGTTTGTTGTCCTCATGCATCCCATAAAGCGACATTGTCAGCCCGGCAGTGAATGCAACAATAATCCAAGGCGCGGCATGCGCAGCCTCGGCGATGTCCCAGCCGCCCCAGCAGGTCAGCGCAACGGCCAGCCAGGAGCAGGCCCAGCGCACCACCTGCACCGCGCCGATGATTGCCAGCAAAGCCAGCCCGTCCAGCGCTAAGATGAGTCGAAAATTCATCGGTTTCTTCCTCATTCTCTCGGTTCCTCCTTTGTATAAACCCTTTCGAGTTTATAAAAGTCCTTCACCCACGCCATAAAACCGGCGCGGGAGATGTCAGGGCAAGGTTCTTTTGTTCCCACTGACGGAATGGCCCAGCTGGTAAACAGACCCGCCTGGATCTGTGCTCCCAAGACCTTTTCGGTCTTTGAGATATTGTTATCCCGCAGGATCTGGACGCATTCGCCTATCGTAAGGCTAGGCTTTTGCATGGCCTACTCCTTTCTTTCAATTTGGTTTTGCAGTGCTTTTTCACGGCTTTGCCTCCGCAAACTCACCATTTTTGAGCGTGTACCAGACGTTTTCTTTGATGTGAGCGCCGTCTACTTTTGCCATCTTTGCCCACAGCATATTGCCGTCATCGTCGTACTCAGTCAGCATCAGATAGCAGCCCAGTGCGCCGCACGCCTTACCGCAAGCGCCGTTTACAACGGCAATGCTATCTTTTCCGTCTGCTTTTGCGCTGCAATAAGCCCCAGTGGCTG
>ULRP01007998.1_pt1 | contig 16544 bp, 6 predicted proteins | sample 1955521 | NCBI WGS metagenome assembly ULRP01 (sample SAMEA4835685, study PRJEB28245) | human gut metagenome | biome: gut microbiome; material: fecal sample | place: Denmark | collected 2008
CCTGTCCCGGCTCGCGGAAATGCGTGTGCATGTCGATGAGGCCCGGCGTGACGAGCTTGCCCGCTGCATCGTAGACTTCCGCACCTTCAGCTGCGAGGTCCTTGCCGATGGCAGCAATCTTGCCATCCTCGATCAGCACATCAGCGACTTCGTCAAAATGCTCTGCCGGATTGATGACCCGGCCACCTTTGAGTATCAGTTTCATTCCTGTTTCCCTCCCGTCAGAACCAAGGTAAAGAGCGCCATGCGGACCGCTACGCCATTCTGGACTTCTTCCTGAATCGCGGAATTGTCACCGTACGCGACGAACGGCGAGATTTCCCATCCTTTATTCATCGGGCCCGGATGGAGGACGAGCACATCGTCCTTCGCGAGGGCGAGGCGCTCATTGTTGAGGCCGAAGATGCGGGCGTACTCGCGCGTCGTCGGGAAGAGGCCGCCCTTCATGCGCTCGAGCTGGATGCGCAGGACTTCGATGACATCGGCGTCCTTGATGGCCTCCTCGATGCGCTCGTGCACGATGACGCCGGGCTCCTCCGAGAGGAAGCGCGGCAGGAGCGTCTTCGGGCCGGCGATGTGGACTTCCATGCCCATCTTGCGCATGGCGTAGATATCGGAGCGCGCGACGCGGCTGTGCAGGACATCGCCGAGGATGGCGACCTTGAGGCCCTCGAGATGGCCCTTGTGCTGCTCGATCGTGAAGAGGTTCAGCAGGCCCTGCGACGGATGTGCGTGGGCGCCGTCACCGGCGTTGATGATGACCGGGCTCACGACGCGCGCAGCGTACTCCGCCGCGCCCTCTGCCTTGTGGCGCATGACGATGGCGTCGACGCCCATCGCCTCGATCGTGTAGAGCGTGTCGCGCAGGCTCTCGCCCTTGACGATGCTCGACGTGCCCGCCGTGATGTTGACGACATCGGCGCCGAGATACTTGCCTGCGAGCTCGAACGACGTGCGCGTGCGCGTCGACGGCTCGTAGAACAGCGTGACAATGGACTTGCCGCGCAGCGTCGGGACTTTCTTGATGTCACGATGGATGATGTTCTTCATTTCCTTGGCCGTCTCGAGTACGAGACGGATCTCCTCCGCCGAGAAGTCAGCGAGTCCGAGGACGTTCTTGCCCCGTAAGGATACATTTGTTTTCCCCAAGTTGATCACTCCTTAAAGAATCCGCTAGAAATGGTCCATTGTCTTTTTAGCCCCTGATATGCAGAAAAGGAGCTCCCTATGCGTATGCATAAGAAAGCTCCTGGCTTTACGTAAGCTTATGACGTTACTTTGTGGCTCCCTTTATGCGCATCGCAGTACGCATCTTAAAAAGGCAATTTTCCTTTTTTGTCTGTGTCATCTGACTGTAGCTATTATATCGTATCTCAGACCGAAACGCAAGGCAGATGAGAAATTCCCTCCCATCAGATTTCCCATCAGATATTAAACGGCGTGAAGAGCTTGCGCATGTAGTTGCGCGCCTTGCTCATGACCTTGATGACCGGCTCCATCATCTTCGGCTGGCGCACGACGTACTGCATGACGCGGCGGCGCAGCTGGCGGTAGTCGGAATCGAAGTCGCGCAGGACATCCTCCATCTCCTTCTCGACCGAGACGGACGGGATGTTCGACGGGATGATCTCCGACGCGCGGCCCGAGATCTTCGCGAGGTCGCCGCGGAACGGGATGTAGCACTCGATGCCGAGCTCCTTCTGGATGCGGCTCTTGAGCGCCTCCTGCCCCGTCGACTCGCCGTGGACGATGAAGATCTTCGCGGGCTTCGGGTCGCGGATCTCGCCGAGCCAGCTCATGATCTGGTTCGCGTCGGCGTGTGCCGAGAAGCCGTCGAGGCTCTTGATCTGCGCCTTGACGGCAATCTCTTCGCCGAGCACGCGCACGCGCGTGATGCCGTCGATGAGACGGCGTCCAAGACACCCCTCCGCCTGGTAGCCGACGAACAGGATCGTCGACTCCGGGCGCCAGAGGTTGTGCTTGAGGTGATGCAGCACGCGGCCCGCATCGGCCATGCCGGAAGCCGAGATGATGATGGCCGAGCCCTCCGACGTGTTGAGCGCGCGCGACTCCGCCGCCGTCTCACAGAGATGGACCTGTGCAAAGTTCGGCACTTTCCCCTCTTTACCGAAGACTTTCAGGGACTCCTCGTCAAAGTCGCGGAAGTTCTTGAGGAAGACGCGCGTCGCATTGATGGCCAGCGGGCTGTCGATGATGATCGGGATGTCCGGGTCGAGCCGTCCCTCACAGTGCAGCCGGTAGAAGTAGTAGAGGAGCGTCTGCGTGCGGCCGACGGCAAACGACGGGATGATGAGGTTGCCGCCGCGGTCCATCGTCTCGTTGACGATCTCGATGAGCGCCGTCTCCTTGTCGTAGAGCTGGTGCAGGCGGTCGCCGTACGTCGACTCCGTGATGACAAAGTCGGCGCCGTGGATGATCGTCGGGTCGCGCAGGATCGGCTGGTCCGGCTGGCCGAGGTCGCCCGAGAAGACGAGCTTCGTCTCCTTGTCGCCCTCCTTCACGTAGATCTCGAGGATGGCCGAGCCGAGGATGTGGCCCGCATCGCGGAAGAAGACGCGCAGGTTGTCCGACAAGCGCAGCTCCTGGTCATAGGGAACGGGCGCGAACTGCTTGAGCGCGTCCATCGCATCGTCGATGCCGTAAAGCGGCTGGATCGGCTCATCGCCGCGCCGCCTCCCCTTGCGGTTCATCAGCTCCGCATCCGACTCCTGGATGTGCGCGGAGTCGGGCAGCATAATCCGGACGAGGTCACACGTCGCCTGCGTCGCGTAGACCGTCCCCTTGAAGCCCTCGCGCACGAGCTTTGGCACGAGGCCGCAGTGATCGACGTGCGCATGCGTCAGGAGCATGCCGTCGATGTCCGCCGGGTTGAACGAAAAGGCGTCGTAGTTGTACTCGCGGATGCGCTTAGCACCCTGGAACATGCCGCAGTCAATCAGATAGCGGTCCTCCCCCGTCTCCAGCAAGTAGCAGGAGCCCGTGACCGTATGAGCCGCACCTAAGAATTCGAGTCGCATAGAAATGCCCCCTTATACTTATACGTCTACATCTGTATTGGTTGTCTTCCTATTAGATACACGTTACTCTTACTGTCTCTTACTGGTAATATTCGCATTCACGCGTTCGGATTCCTCTTTTGAACAGAAAGTTTTTTCGCTTTTTTACAGCCAAGAAGCCCGCATGCCGTGCAGCATGCGGGCTTCCGGAAATCTCGTGTATCCTGTTGTGTAGTTCAGGGTTCAGGGCTCAGCGCTTGACGTTCTTGAGCTCCGCGCGGAACTCATTGGCGAGGTGGTTGAGGCCGCCGTCCTTGTTGAGGGCGGGGTTCTTCGTCGCACCGTTCTTGAGCGCCGTGTAGAGAATCTGCGCGAAGTCGTTGCGCGTGAGCATCGGGTTGTTCGCCGGGTCCTCGACGCGGCAGTCCTTGAGCGCGCCGGCCTGCGCGAGCTTCGCGACAAAGTCGTACGCCCAATGGTTCTCCGGCACATCTGGGAAGAGATCCTCGCCGCTGACAGGAGCAGCCGCCTGAGCTGGTGCCGTCTTCTGGTCGGCGAGTTTCTCGAGGATGGCCGTCTGACGGGCCAGGAGCTCCTTGAGCTCGTCATTCTCCGCCCGCGTCGAATTGTCGACCGACGGCAGATAAGCCGCCACGATCGGCACCTGCTGGCCGCTGGCCGTCGTCGTCACCGCCGTGACAGGCTGCGGCATCTTCGTACCCTCTGCCTGGCCACTCGACTGCTGCGTCTGCGTCGGGGCCGCTACGAACTGTACCGGGACCGCCTTTTGAGCCGCCTGCGTGCGCATGTGGCCGGAGTCCTTGCCCATCTTCCAGGTGATGCCGGCGTTGACCATGTTCTCGCCGCCGCCAAAGCTTGCGCCGACCGACATCGTCGTTGTCTCATCCGGATGGTAGTACATGCCGACAGCCGCCGCACTCGCGCCGCGGTAATTGCCAAAGCCAGCCGCGAAGTCGACTTTGTCGTCCGGGTCGTAGTTGCCCGGATGCAGTGCCGCCAGAGCAGCTGCCCCAGCGCCGACGCGGTTGATGCGCGAGTCGAGACGGTTGACCGCCCGGTCAAGCTGATTGATATGCGCCGCATTCTGGCCAATGGCCTCGCCCTGTCTTGCCGCCAGGTCGTTGACCTGCTTGACATTGACCGCATCGCCGTCGTTCTTGCCGTCGCCGACATTGCGGATAGCCTGACCATTGGCATCGACGCCCTTGTCGTCGACATACGTCTTGCCGCCAACTTTGAGCGAGTCGCCCGTCAGCGCCGACTTGTCGCCGACTTTTATGCCGTCCTTGTTGACGACCGTGTCGCCCGCCGTGAAGGAGTCCGCTTTAATCGAGCCAGCATTGCCGTTGATCGTCACATTGCCGAGGTTGATGTTTTCCTTGTTCAGGCCGAGCTTGTAGTCCGTGCCGCCCGAGGCGTTCTTGCCCTCGCTGAGCGTCAGGTTCGCATCCGCCGTCGAAACCGTCGAATGCTGCCCAGCTGTCGTGTAGATGTCGTTCATGCGGTTGTTGAGCTTGCCGATGGCCGTCGTCGCACTGTCGCCGTCATCAATCTCCTTGCCCTTGACCCGGCTGTATGTATTGTCGCCGACTTTCGTTTCTACGCGATTGTCAAGGTTGTTGATGGCATCGACCGTCGAAGTCGGATGACCGTTCCCATTCCTGACTGTCCCGTTGAGCTTTGCGACATCGCCGAGTTCATCGGCCTTGGCCACGTTGTTGATGACAACCTGCCCCTTCACGTCGCCCGGCTTCGTCCCGTCACCAGAGACGACATTGATCGCGACACTGTTCTTGCCAATCGGCTTACCATCAAGACCCTTGCCCTGACCGACATCATAATTGCCCGACTGGATATGCTGCTCGTTCTGGGCAGCCGTCGCCGTAGCATTCTCAACGGCCTGCTGCAGCTGATCTTCCGTAGCGGCACGGCCTCTGACAGCCTTGCCGGTCCAAATCCTGTTGGACAGACCGGAAATCGTCTGCTGGTCGCCCTTGGCCTCAATCTTGATGCCATCGTCGCCGCCGACCACGACGCGGCCATCTGCCACCGTCGTATTGCCCGTCGTCAGTCCCTTTTTATCGAGTCTCGTCTGGTCATCGATTTTGACCATTTCTGCTTCAACAGTCTTAGCTGTCACTCTGCCTTCATTGCCATCGATATGGACATTGCCGAGGTTCAAGTGATCCTTGTTGAGGCCGAGCTTGTAGACCGTACCGCCAGCTGCATTCGTAGTCGTACCATCGATGGTCACATTGTTGTCACTATCGACAGACTTTACTTCCGTATGCTTCCTGGCTTCCGTTACGGCATTCGAGATATCACCATTGACTTTCATCAGGCTTTCGTCGATTTTCTGGTTGACCTTATTGACAGCCTGGACTACGGTAGTCGAGCCGCCAGCCGGATTCTTCAGATTATCTGCCAAATCGCCAACTGTACCGAGTTCCGATGCCTTGGCCACATCATTGATTACGACCTGGCCGTCGACCGTGCCCGTGGCATTGACTACGTCAATGGAGACACTGTTCTTGCCCACTTTATCCGTGATTTCCTGGCCTTTGCTGTCTTTGCCAATCGCGTATACACCTTTTTTGATGTGAAGCTCGCTATTTGCCGCTTGCGTCTTGGCTTCATTGATTGCTTCAACTAGCTGATTTTCCGTGGCAGCCTGTCCATCGACAGCCGTTCCTGTCCATTTTGTATTGGAAAGACCATTGACTGTCTTTTTAGCACCGTTTACCGTGACACCGCCGATGGAGGCCGTACCGTTTGTGCTGTCCATCAGGATCTTATTGGCACTAGCGTCTTCGCCTAGCTGAATAGCACCATTCGATACTTTGCTGGAACCAACGCGTAACGACCCCTCGTCACTGAGATCAAGGTTCTTGTTGAGCTTGACCTTGATGCCACCCACGTTAGTGCCATCGGCTTCCGTCGTGATATTGCCCGCCTTCTTGACGGTTTTGCCATCACTTTCATACTCGGTATCGCCGACAATCGCAATGGCATTGCCTAAAGTCTGGCTAACCCTGCCTTTTTCATTTCCACTTTCATCTTTGAGCGCAAAGCCACCATTCTGTTCTTTCAGTGTAATCTGGTTGATGGCCTCCCTCAGCTGTGCTTCTGTAGCAGCTCGGTTGTCTACCACTTTCGCCAAGTCCCAAGAGGTATTAGCAAGTCCAGTGATGTAATTTCCTTCATTCTGGTTTGCACCGCCGCCAATCTGCTTGCCGATAAATATGCCGCCCGTCCAGTCGCCATTTGTATCTTGACTGCCGCCCAGGCGAATACTATTCGTATTGACATCCGAAGCCAGGCCATAGGTAAAGCTCTTGTCATTCTGGGCCAGGACGATGTTATTGCCAGCATCAAAAGTGACGGTATCGCCAGCCTTGACCTGCTGAACCGCACCATCTTTCTTCTGTACATTCCAGGCAGCACTGTTAATGGCATTGACAACCTCGCTGGCATCGGCAAGACCTGTACCGGTTGCCGTTGCTTGATGGGCATCGTTGGTGCTGATTTGTGCTGTATTGACATCCACCTTCACCTCAGCGCCCGTATCCGTACCAGTGACCGAAACAGTGCTGTTCTTACCACTCTTGAACGACACAGTCTTATCGTTGCCGATATGGGTGGACTTGTTCTCGTTGTCGCCGATGATATCCCAGCCACCATTCGTGACTTTCTGCTGCAACGCATAGAGCTGGCTGCCATTGACGGCTTCCTTGGAATCAGCACTGAGCTGGCCATCGGCTACACCAGTGATCGTATGACCGCCATTGTGCAGACCGTCCTTCTTCAAAACAACATCGGTAGTGGTATCATCCGCTTTTGCATTGGAATCATGGATACGAATCTCCGTCGCATGCTGCGTCAAGCTGTTGCCATCCTTGTCGGATACCTTCAGGCCCTCGCCAGTCAAAACTGCTGTATTATCCTTCTTATCCTTTGCTGTGATACTTGTCATATTCTGAAGATCTGTATTCAAAGCATAGGTGAAATTCGTACCATCCTGCGACAAGCTCAGATTGCTTCCTGCATTAAATGTGATTGTAGAACCAGCACTTACTTTTTGCGCATTCCCAGTCGCATTTCCTGCCTGGATAGTCCAATAAGCACCATTGATGGCATCTTTGACTGCACCTGTTGTCGTCAGACCATCACCATTAGATGTAAGCTTACCATCCGCTCCAACCGACAGTGTATTCGTCACTGCATCCACAGCAAGCGTTGCATTGCCAGTCGTACTGTCAACTGAAAGTGTTGCCGTTGCGTACTTGCCACCTGCATACGAGACAGTCTTGCCTTTGCCGATATTCGCTGTCAGGTCTGTACCCGAAGTATTCTTGCCAGCAATCGTCCATCCAGTAGTGACGTCAGACTTTACTTCCTCCAATTGAGATACATTGACCGCATCGTTCGGATTGATACCATTCGCTACGCCGGTAACTTTCTGGTTGGCTGCATCGATACCGTTGTTGGTGAACTTCGGCCCGTTCTGGATAGTAAGGCCGTTAGCGCCAAGACTCATATTGCCGTTAGTGATGCCTGCATTGTTCATGACCGTACTACCGGTCGTGACACTGCCGCTTTCCCCAAGATTGATATCCTTGTTGAGTTTCACTGTCAGAGTAGCATTACCAGCCGTATCCTTTGATGTAACGACACCTACATTGCCGTTGGACAGATTCTCCTGTGCCACCTTGGTTGTATCTACATCGCCTACGACATTGAGTTGCTTGTCCAGAGGAGATGTTACCGCCTCACCGTAGTTGCCCTTTGTCTTGAAGCCCGATGCCGTGGTGCCTGCCGAAGCTGTCTCGATGGCCTTTTTCAAATCGCCGATGGTAGCTGCGTTGCTTTCGACATCGCCGCCGCTGGCTACATTGGTGATTTGTTTGTTCCCAGCATCAATGCCACTCTTCAAGACCTTCGAGCCGCCCGTAATGGTCAGGCCATTGGTATTAAGTGTGCTGTCGTCGGTCTGAACCTGGTTCAGGGAAATGCTGCCTTTCAGGTCATACGTCACTTTTCCATCGGTTGTGACATCTGCCGTGGTATTTGTGCCACCGGTGAAGTTGATGCCATCTGCCAGTTTGCGCGTTGCCTTATTGGCACCGTCAGCCTGCAGCTTCAGGTCGTTCACCGAAACCGTATATGTCTTGACATTGTCCACATCAGTCGGGGTGCCGATGGTCACATTGTCACCAGCCGTAAGAACGACAGCGTTCTTGGCCTGCGCTTTGATTGCATCATTGGAGATGCTGAAGGAAACCTTGCCATCAGCCGTGACACTGGCCGTGGTGTTCGTGCCATCCTTGAAATTCAGGCCATTCTTCAGCGCTACGCCTGTGCCCACCTTCGCATCGTTCTGCGATAGCGCCAGGTTGTCTACATTTACTGTGTAGACCTGGTGATTATCCGTAGAATCTTTCGTGGGTGCGTCAATTGTTGTATTCGTGCCGGCCTTGACTTCTGTCGTAGCAGCTTTGACTTGGCTGACATTAGCTGCGTCGGTATTCTCTGTTCCAGCAAGAACCTTATGGATCTGCTGATTATTGGCATCGATATTACTCTTCGTGAAAGTCGGACCGTTGGTAACGGTCAGTCCATTGGTGTTGAGTTTTGCATCACCCGTGGTAACAGACTGGATACCGGAGATGTCGTCAGCCAGCTTGAAGGAGACTTTGCCATCTGCGGCTGTCGTGACAATCTGATTAGCCGTACCGCTGAATGCAGTGGTTTTATCCATGGTATTGGACCCGGAAGTACTATTGTCACCGCTGTACCTCACAGTCAGATTGGCCGGGATCTTACTGTAGTCCACCTTGATATCGTAAGTATGGATATCGCTGTTGGCTGTGCTGTCCGATACCGTGACACTGCTGTCAGAAGATTTTACCGTGGTGCGCCCTGCATTGACGCCGGACTGGGAAGCCAGGCCGGTGATCTGGATGGTCTTCGGCGTACCATTGGGGTTCTTATCATCCACCACATTCAGCGTTACCGTGCCATTGCTGTCAACGGCATAGGCCCGGTCATGGGTCGTACCGTCACCTACCAGATGATAGTCGCTGAGGCTGTATTTCTCCAGAATCGGGTTCAGGTTCAGATCCACCGTGCCGCCGCCCAGTCGGGTCATGGTCACATGGTTGGTTTCCGTACCTACGGAAGCACTGGTAATGTAGTCATCCTTCAGGCCGGAAATGGTGGCTTTGGTGCCATCATTCATGGTCAGGGTTGCACTGCCTATCATAGTTGCTTTTCCATGAGCGTCCACATAGGTTGCCGCACCGGAAGAAACCTTCGTATCCTTCAGGCCAGTGATAGACGCAGTCAGTCCGTTGTTCCCCGTAAGAGCAGCCGTACCATTGCCGTTGGCCTCGTAGGTGACCTTGCCGCCCGTGACATATTTATCCTGTGCCTCCGTGATGCCACCCAGGTCGGACAGTTCCAACGTCTGCGTTTCACCATCATTCCGTTTGAAGGTGACTTTCTTGTTGGTAGCATCTTTAGAAACAGTCGTATAAGTATCGGTCAAGGCAGTGGTAGTCGTGTTTCCGTCCTGATCGTTCAGTGTCAGTGTAACAACATTGCTGTCCGCCGTGGCTTTGGTTGCTGTACCCGTAGCATTGAGCTTGTTGTGTGTTGCATTGATCTTGATGGCCCCATTGTTGTCAATCTCTGCCGTCGTATTCGAACCAGCCGCAAAGCTGATGCCATTTGCAAGGCTTGTCGTCTTGCTGGTGCCGTTAGCGCTGTATTTCAAATCAGAAGCTGCAATGGTAAAAGTCTTGACCGTACCATCTGCATTCGTTACCGGCGTAACCGTCACATTACTGCCGCCCGTTACATTGATAGCATCTACTGCCTGCTTCTTGATAGCATTATCGGATACATTGAACTTGATGGTGCCATTGTCGCCCACCGTTGCTGTCGTATTGGTACCATCGGCAAAGACAAGGCCGTCTTTCAAATGAACAGACTTCTTCTCTCCATCTGTTGTCTTCACAGCCAAATCATCGACGTTGACCGTATAGATACTCTGATTATTATTGCCAGTTGTCTTCGTAACAGATGTCACGTTCGTGCCGTTAGTCACCTCAGACGTTGCTTTCGCGGCAGCAGTAGCCAGTTCACTCTTAGAAGCACCGTCCAAATCGCCCAGAGACAGGGTCGCACTGGTCCCATCGTTGCGAGCAAAGGTGACAGTGTGGCTCGTGCCGTCCTTGGTAACAGTGGTATATGTATTCTTGAGGCCAGTAGAAGTGACCGTATTGCCGTCTACATCCGTCAGTGTCAAGATCACATTGTCTTTATCCCCGGTTGCCGCAGATACCGTCCTCAGCTTGTTGTGGGTGGCATTGATAGTCACTGTGCCATCTGCACCGACAGTTGCCATGGTGTTGGTGCCGTTCTTGAAGTTGATGCCATTAGCTAATGCCACGGTAGTGCCCGTTCCATTGGCTTTCACTGCCAGATTGTCCACATTCACCGTATAGGTATGGTGTCCATCAGCATCTGTATCAGCCAAAGTGGTATTCGTGCCCTGGGTCAGCAATGTACGGGCAGACTGTAGCTGCTTAACATTAACCGCATCTGCATCATCCGTACCTGCCGTCACATGATTGATTTTCTGGCTGCCCGCATCAATGCCGCTGCTGGTAAATTTCGGACCATTGGCAATCGTGAGGCCTGTGGTATCCAGGGTAGTCTTTACGGTTCCATCAGTACCAGCCAGGGTCATCTGGCCGCCATTCGTGCCGGTGCCGTCAAGCTTGATGGTTTCCTTATAGCTGTCGCCGCTGCCGGAGCCAAGCTGGGCGGTGTTCAGCTCCTTGAGGTTGCTGGCCAGCTGGACATGGAGCGCGTTGGCATTTTTGTCGGCTACGACAGCGATGTTATTGCCGGTGAGCTTGGCAGCATCCACGGTATAGGTCGTCGTGCCATCCGCAGTCGAGGACTTGACGGCGTCACTGCCGCCCGTGATGGAGATGGTCTCATTGGACCCCCGGGCCACGACGTTCTGATCGTCTGCCGCAGTAGTCTTGCCGAAGCTGGAGTTGTCGCCGCCGAAGCGGATCTGGCGGGTCAGGGCATAGAGCTGCGACCCGTTTACCGCATCGGTGCTGGTGGCGCTGACAAGGCCAGCCGCTACGTTCTGGATACGGCGCTCAGAGCCGACACTGCCGACGGTGATGACGCCAGTCGGGTTGCTGCCGGCATAGGTGTAGCTCGTGCCATTGCCGTAGGTTTCATCTGTATCGTACGAATTCATGCCGGCAGTCGTGCCTTTGCCTTCCATGGCCTGCACTCTCAGCTTATATAGATATTTTGCTTCATATTTGGCCTTAATCTGTGCTTTTGCCTCATCCGTTGCAGCTGCTTTGTATTCATCCGAGGCTTCTGCCGCCGTATCCGCTGCTATCCTAGCTGCGGTAATGGCATCCGATGCAGGGGAAGTCGGTTGGACATAAGCAGCATTGTTACCTAAGTATACCGAATTGCCCAATGTTGCCGTCACATTGTTACCAAGGATCTGGGTGTTGGAGAAATCAACGGTCGTATCCGTGTTGGCATCTACTTTGTTGTTATAACCAAGAATGGTCACATTCTCAATATTGTTGGTCCTGCCGTCATCATCGCTCTTACCTTGCACATTGTTGCCGGAGCCTACAATAGCAATCTGCGACAGGGTGTTGGGGTGACCGGCAGAGATATTGGAACCGCCATAAATCTTGTTGTTGGTACCCTGTACGGTGATGTCCTGCATCACATTGTATTTATTCTGCTGGTTCAAGTCATTGGTGTTGCCGGTCATATAGATGCCGGTCAAGGCATTCGTCGTATCCTGATCGGATACGGATGTGATGGTATTCTGGTAGCCGGAAATGCCACTCTGGGTAACAGCTCCCCATTTACCGCTGACTGCATTGCTGCTGCCCAGGCCATATACATTGTTTCCGGTGATCGAGTTCCCCTGACCAATGGCCGTGGAATCTGTGCTGTAGGCCTTGCTGCCCTTACCGATAGCTACTGCATCGTTGCCGGAAGCCAAAGTTTCTGCACCAATGGCAGTGCCGTAATCGTATTTCACTGTGGCATCATACCCCAAAGCCACGCTCTGGTTGCCGGCTGTGGTGGCAAGGTTGCCGATGGCGACAGAGCGCGCACCCGTCTTGCCCGAGTCTGTGTCCGTCGTATAGGCCTGTGCACGGGTACCGATAGCCACCGAGTTGTCGGCCTGAGCAGTTGTTGATGTACCGAGAGCGATACTGTTCTCCCCTTCGGCAGATGTATTGTGTGTTGTCGTCGTTCCAGCAGCATCCTTCGTCGGGTTCGGTGCCGTGCCGATGGCAATGCTGCGCAGTCCCGTAGCATAGACGTTATTGCCCACTGCCAAGCTCTTCACATTTGTCGCGTTGGCATTCGGGCCGATGGCCATGGCATCTGCCTTATTGGAAGTAGCTCCTGTATTGTCTTTATTTGCACTCAGGTTATCGCTGGATTCGCTGATGGAGAAATAGTGTGTCTTCGATGCATCAATCGTCGTATTCAGATTCGTGAACTTCTGTTCAAAATAGTCTTTGGTCAGTCCGACTTTCGTATCCGTCGCCTGTAAGAGTTCATTCAGAGAATTCAACTGACCGACTGTAGCCGCATCTGAAGCAAACACGCCATCGGCCACGTTGGAGATACGCCGCGTCAAGGTGCTGTTGCCTACAGAGATGTAATGCGAGTCTGCTTGGAGAGGTTTATAGGTAAAGGCTGATCTAAACTGATTGCCATTAGCATCGTAGACATAATTGACAGTCTTGCCATCTACGGTAACTGCTTGTATTGTTCCCAAAGTTGAAACAGCAGGTGCCGATGATCCATTGCCAATGGCAATATTCCCGTCTGCAGCACTGGCATTCGGCCCCAGAGCAATACTAGATGCATCGCTTGTCTGCGCATCTTCACCAATGGCCACAGTATGTGCTCCTCCGGCCTTGGCACGGTTACCAATCGCTACCGAATAGTTGGACGCATTTGCTTCATTGCCCAGTGCTGTAGCATACATGATATTGGCTGAATTTTCCTGATAGTTGGCCCTGTAGCCGACAGAGACGTTGAACCCATTCTGGGATTTATCATCACTTGCATAGTTGATGCCGTAGCCAGCCTGACTGCCGATAGCGACGTTATAGCTGCTCTTCACATTACTGCCTGCACTCTCGCCGATGGCCACATTCTGCATGCCCAACACATTGTTTCCGGCACTGGTGCCGATGGCAATGAGAGACCCTGCATTCTGGGTTTCCCCTTTTCCTTCGCTGGTTCCCACGCCGGCATTGTAGCCCAGGGAAATGGATTTGTCCGCATTGGCCGTGGCATTGTTGCCGATGGCCAGGGCATTGTAGTTGTTGGCCGTGGCAGACTGGCCGATGGCGGTCGAGCTGCCGGAGGCAGCAGAACCCGATCCAATGGCATTGCCGCCTTCGACTGTGGTGGCTGCCCCTTTGCCGATGACCACAGAATTGGCCCCTTCCGCACTGGTATTTTGACCGATGGCAATGGTGTCAGCAGAAATCGTTTTGGCACTGGTACCCATGGCAATGGAATCGGCAGCGCTTTCTGCATCTGCGCCTTTACCAAAAGCCATGGCATTCTTGGAAGTAGTCACTTTAGCACCACTGCCAACAGCCAAGGCATCGGTACTCTGAGTCACAGACGACCCCTTGCCGATGGCTGTAGAAAAATCAGAAGCGCTGGTCTTGGCATCTGTACCGATGGCAATATCATCCAACTTCACCACAGCCTGATAGCTTCCATCGCTGTCATTTTCCACCGTGGCACCCTTGCCCAGGGCAAGGGAGGTATTGCCCGCACTGGATGCAGCGGTGCCGATGGCCACACTGTTTTCCCCGCCGGCCGCTTTGACATCATAGGACAGATTGTTGACCGTAATCGTTTTATCCGCGGAACCGGTGACAGCGCCATTGCCAATGGCCACACCGCTGGTGGCGGTTTTATTGATAGTCGCATTTTTGCCAAGTGCCATGGCATTGGACGCCGTATCCACAGTGGCCCCAGAACCCAGTGCCGTAGAGTCACTGCCCCCTTCCACTTTGGCACCACTGCCGATGGCCGTACTGCCACTGACAGCCTTGGTCGAACCGGAAGCATTGAGGACCTCGGAACCATAGCCAAGAGCTACGGATTGATCACCGTTCGCTTTGGCGCTGTCGCCGATGGCCGTGCTGCTGGTGCCGCCGGTGACGGTTGTCGTCGACGTCGTCGTATCGGTCGTCTTTTCGCCGGCCTGGGCGCTTGGGCCGATGGCGACAGAGTTCGTGCCGTTGGCAGCGGCATCCTCCGGATCATACGTTGTCGTACCATCAGTTGTCGTTGATTTCGGATTGACCTTGAAATACTTATTCAACTTTGAGGTATAACTCTTTGAAGTATCATCTGCATCTAGGCCCAGAGCATTGACGACGTTCAACAAGTTTTAATCCAGAGAAATCAAATTCGCTGCAGTGCTTTGACCTGCACTGATGTATTTTCCGCTGGTTGGGCGCAGTTCTGTGTACATTGTGCCGCCAGAAACGAGATTTGTATTGCCGGATTCAATCTTACCATCATTATTGACACTGATGGTATACGTCATCTGTCCTGTCGTGGCATCACTTGCCGGCGTGACGGTCACACGATCGCCTTGTGTGATTTTCGTAGAGAGTCCTGTGATGACTTTCTTACCTGCAGGTGTGATGTTGCTCAGGTCTTCCAAACTGGTGATATCACTTGTAATAGACGTAATCTTAGTGTTGAGGTCGGTATTGTTTGTCGACACCGTATTGGACAGAGTGGACACACCCAGTGCATTGCGCCAAGCAGTCTTATTATCATCTGACAGGTTGGACGCGTCGACTTTTGCATCTTTAACGGTTGTCGTATCTGTCGTTGTGTCATTCGCGCCATTCGTGTCGGCCGCCCACCCGACTGGCAGGCTGGTGCCCATGGCGAACAGGGCGATGAGGATGGCGGTGGTTAGTCGCTCGTGTGATGGGCGGTGAGGCTCTTTGTCTTGCCGCGGCTGTGGACTATCTCGGAGACGACTTGGTAGAGATTTCTTGCGCGATTGTAGATGACTTTATAAACTCTGTTCATATTGACCATCCTTTGTCATTGGATTTTGCTCTGGCAGGAATTGCCCTGTGCGGACTGAGTGGAAGATGCAGGGCTTTCATATTCACATCACACTTTCTCGGTGCTGTAAGATTTGCTGCATCTTTCTGCCATGATGCCTATATACTGTAATTAAGTTCTATTATAACACAAATATAACACAAATTGTTATTATGTAATTACCTGTACTTCACAAGATTCGCAAAATTAGAATCAAAACAGGAAGGTTTCACATAAAAAAACATCCGCCATGCAAGATCTTTGCAAAGTGGGCGGATGTCTTGTCCGTGTGTCAGGCTGTGCGGCGCGCGAAACGGTAGCCGACGCCGCGGACGGTCTCGATGGCGTCGCTGACGGCGGGGGCGCCTTTGAGCTTGGCGCGCAGGTGGCGGATGTGGACGTCGACGGTGCGGGTGTCGCCGTAGTACTCGTAGCCCCAGATGCGCTCGAGCAGCTCGTCGCGCGAGAAGGCGCGGCCGGGATTCGTCACGAGCAGCTTCAGCAGCTCGTATTCCTTCGGGGTCAGGGCGATGGGATTGTCGTGGAGCCATGCCTGATAGGAGGAGAAATCGAGGCGCAGGCCGCCGATCTTCAGCGTCTCCTCCCTCCCCTTCTCGCTCTGGCTGTCCTTGGCGGAGCGGCGCAGGACGGCCTTGACGCGCGCGAGCAATTCGCGCATGGAGAATGGCTTGACGACGTAGTCGTCGGCGCCGAGCTCGAGGCCGAGCACGCGGTCGATCTCCTCAGCCTTGGCCGTCAGCATGATGATGGGGATGCCGCTCGTCTGCGGGTCGGCCTTGAGCCGGCGGCAGACTTCGAGGCCGTCGACTTCGGGCAGCATGATGTCGAGCAGCACGAGGTCCATACCGGCGGCCTTGGCGAGGGCTCCGCGGCCGTCGGCAGCTGTCGCGACGCTGTAGCCGTTCTTCTTGAGGTTGAAGGTCAAGAGTTCGCGTATGGAGGCTTCATCATCTACAACGAGGATCTGCATGATATCATCCTTCCTGTTTCTTTCTGGTTCTCTCTTTGTCAATTGAGTAGTCGGGGCTTTTCTTTGTTGTGCCTGTCAAAAAAGCGGCAGTCTCCCCGCTTCGGGGATGCTGCCGCATCTGCTCAGTAGAAATGCTCGGTCAGGTCGATGAGGTTGTCGCGGACCTGGCGCAGGAAGTCCCAGCGGTTGACGTTCTCCGCGCCGACGGAGAAGCAGACGCCGTCCTTCGTCCAGTAGGCGACGAAGGCGGACTCGCTGACTTCGGCCAGCTGGACCTCGGTGTTCCCGATGGTCATCGTCTGCCAGTCGGCGCCGTAGACGCCGCTCAGGGCTTTGGC
>ULRP01011552.1_pt1 | contig 16513 bp, 14 predicted proteins | sample 1955521 | NCBI WGS metagenome assembly ULRP01 (sample SAMEA4835685, study PRJEB28245) | human gut metagenome | biome: gut microbiome; material: fecal sample | place: Denmark | collected 2008
GATTCGTCAAGAAATACGAGATCATCAGAAAGATGTGCTTGATCCAAGTGATTTTTCGACAATAACGTACTATACAAGAAAAGATTACATGAATGCACAATTAAGTCTTTTAAAGGAATTTCTTTTAACAAAGAAAATTGAGGGGTGCAAGCAAACAACAATTGCTGATTATCATGACAAAGTCATGAAACTAATTGAATGGTCTGCAAAAGATATGAGAGATCTGACTACAAAGGATATACGAAAGTATTTATCATATTATCAATCAACGCATACTGTTCAAGATTCAACAGTTGATCAAATTAGGATAGTATTATCTACGTTTTTCCAATTTTTAGAAAATGAAGAGTTTATTATAAGGAATCCTGTAAGAGGAGTTAAGAAAATAAAGATAGACGAAAAGGTCAGACTCCCGTTTACGGATGAAGATATTGAAATTATGAGAAATGCTGTAAGAAATATACGGGATCTTGCAATTATAGATTTATTCGCATCATCAGGTATGCGAATTGGAGAACTAACAGAACTAAATATCAAAGATGTTAACTTTGAACAAAGAGAAATGCTTGTGTATGGTAAAGGCGGTAAAGAAAGAATTTGTTATTTTAATGCTAGAACCAAGATAGAAATTCTTGATTATCTTGATACTAGATCAGATAAGAACCCAGCTTTATTTGTACAGATGAAATATCCATATGAAAGATTTCAACGTGGTGGAATTCGACATATGTTAAATGATATTGAGGACCGAACTGGGATTGATAATATTCATCCACATAGATTCCGGAGAACACTTGCCACGAATCTTCTTGAGAAAGGAATGACACTTGAACAAGTAAAAGTAATTCTTGGACATAAAAGGATAGAAACAACTCTCGTATATGCAGGAATTAATCAAACAACCACAAAGATGAATCATAGGAGATATACGTAAGGATAAAAGAAGAGATACCACATATTCATGGTATCTCTTCTTTTTTTATGTTTTTAACGATCAGAAAGAGAGGTTAATGGTAAGACATATCAACCTAATACATTGTTCTCATATCTCATTTACGCTAAAAACTATTTTCTGCTTTTAGTAGTCTCAGCATTTCCAGATGAATTTTCTGTTCCAGATGTTTCACCACCATTAGCAGATGTATCCTCTGTTCCAGATGTTTCACCACCATTAGCAGATGTATCCTCTGTTCCAGATGTTTCACCATTGGAAGGTGTATCTGCTTCAGATCCTGTTGACTCCTCACTATCCGTTGAATCACCTGTTGACTCAGATGGAGTTGTTGTATGCTTAGGTGCATCATTATAATTGATTGCAACTGCCTTTAACTCATCCATAGATGTGCAAGATCTGATAGTCTTCTCGATTGTCTGCTGATAAGATACGAGAGGTCTAACTGTAGCTTCAATCTCCATAGCTAACTGAACGAGCTCCTCGAGTGCCCAGTCATATGAACATACTTCACCTGTAGCATTCCATGATGGCTGATATGGAGTTCCAGACTGCTTAGCAAGAGTTGTTACAGAGATCATTGACTGTAAGTAATCCTGCTTATCTTTTGTAATAGAATACTTAGCGGCTGTTCCCTTATGACATGTTGATGTGATAGGGTTTGCTGCAAGATACTCAGCAAGTGCATTTGCGCTCTCTTTTACACGATACTCTTTAGCTGCATCCAGATCAAGAGTTGTGTAGTCTGTAATAGGCTCAAGTTTTGATACACGATCAGATACTGCAGAAATATCACTCTGTGCTGAATCTGCAGCATCCTTTGCGTCGGTTGCATGTTGTAATGCAGATTCAATAGCATTACCCATATCTGGAAGTGCTGATCCAGTGATATTCGTAACTGCGCTTGTTAATTTTTCAACATTTTCAGATGTATTTGAAAAATTCTGACGCATAGTCGTCATGCTTTTCTTAACATTTTCAAGTGCCTCTGCAGAAGCAGCCTTTTCGTTTGTCTCTTTTGCAAGTCTAGCTGTTTCAGCTACCTGCTCAGTAACTTTCTCTAATCCTTTGATGTTAGTTTCAACATCACTAGAAAGTACTCCGACTCTTTCTACAGCACCACTTGCTGCATTTACTGCACTTTCGATTGCAGTATTCTGTTTAGTAATGCTATTGACTGCACTATCAGCTGCTTTTACAGCATTTGATGAGTTTGAATTACATTGCTCAAGGTCATTCCGCATAGACTGCATAGATGCAATATGCTGCTCAGAGATCTGTGCAAAATTGCTGATTGATTCAGAAATCTTATTACATAAAGCATCATTCTCGTCAATGTGATTATTTACTTTGACCATATGCTTGGTGATATCTTCTAATGTCAGTCCGATGTTCGCAATTGTCTCATCAATAGCTTTAAATTTTGTAGTCGTGTCATTTACGACTTTAACAGTATCATTGACTGTTTTTGTTAAGGAACTGATGGATTCCTGCTGTGTTTCCTGTGTAGACTGAATATCTGTTAAGAGCTTCTCAACTCTCTTTAAGATAACTTCAGAATCTGTTGTTTTTGCAAGAACTACAGTAACGATATTCTCATCATCTCCAAAAGATGTTGAAACACGTTTCTGATATCCAGTTCCATGTAATAAAACAACAGACTTATCGTCCGGGTAAATATTGAAATCCAGCAGAGCATCCTTATTCTTTAACTTCTCGTTTACCGAGTCTAAAGACTCATTAATAACAATACTCAAAGCAGGAACGGTATTCCCATCCACAAGTGCTGTTGTATTATTATAGGATTTTACGGAAAGCTTTGTTCCGTTTGCTAATAATAATCTCATATTATTTACATCCTTTCTTTAATATTTTGCTTTAACAATCTGTTTTTCATGGAAAAATGAAAGATACAATATCATTTATAGTTATATATTATTTATAGGTATTGAATGATATGAATTGGATTAGAAAATAATTTGTATCATACAATGGTTTAGAATAGATCGTCATCGATCTATCTGAAATATTTTATATTAAGGAGGACTCATATTATGAGCAAGAATTACAATGGTGGACGCCGTAATAACGGAGTAGGATCTACCGGAAACAATGGACAATATTCAAACATGATTGTCGACCCACATGAATTCGTGACTGATTCAAATGATGTAAAGTCATATGAGATCAGAACAATCGATGTTCAGAATTACCTCCAGAAGATCGCGAAGGTACTCGACCGTGCAATTGAGAAGAAGCTTGGAAAAGCAGAAGGAGAGATCAATACCAAGGTGCAGGTTATGAGTATCAACTTTAGCGGAAACAAAGAGAAGCAGCCGTTTGTACCGTTTATGCTTATGGTAAGCGGAAACATCATCGACATGAGAGATGTTGATCCGGACATTCCGTCTGTATTAAAGCCAGATATGGACAACGGAGTTCATCTCAACAGTGTATATTACAATCAGATGTTTGCTCCGTACATGTTTTCTAAGGATGATGCCAAGAGTCTTAACTCTCCATCATACCGCCGTGCAATGCATATCAATCTGCCGTTTAGCACATTGAATGCCCTTAAGCGTTATATGAAGCCTAAGGTAGAATTCAGTGGAAACAGCGATGACATCAACAATGCACAGGTTGTTGTACTGATTGACCCAATCAGAGTGTTCCACAAACTGGCATTTGAGAGTGATAATCCACATTTACGTTACTACGTAGTTGTGAAAGAGTTAAAACAGATCGATGATCTGAACTTCAAGTATACAGTTGAGCGTAAGCTGAAACAGAACAACAAAGCGGGTCTTCAGAACATTGAAGCACTTAAGCGTTTCCTTGCAAGTGGAAACAGAGGAATCCGCTAAAAAAAAGATGTTGGAGGTAGGAAATGAAAACCTACCTCCAAATTTTTTATTGTATGAGGTGTAATTTGTATGTATTATACTCTATTTTTTGCAGTTAATTCAAAAAGGGAATTCATCTATGTAGATTCAATTGGTGATTATCCTCAAAAATTACAGAGATTGATATCAATGCCAGAGTATCTCAACCATGAAACATCCGAAATTAAATGGGGAGAGATTGAAGATGAAATTGATGTTCCTGGGTTATATAAAGCTGAACTTGAATTAAATGAAGTTCATGATCCAAAAATTGGTGAAACTTATGAACTAAATGTGAAATCATATACGACATTATTTCAGCTTAACTATCATCTGGAAACTTTTTTCACATTAACAACAAAAAACTGATCTAAAAGAAGGGGCGGAAATGGTAAAATATAGAACCGAACGACTGTATGGATCTGGATATCGTGATTTAAAAGAAGTCATATCATTTGAAATATTTGAACTTGGAAATGACGATATACCATTAACAATACTTTCATTACTCACAGATGAATGTAAAGTAAAAGCTTCGGAAGATCTTAGAAATATGATCAAAGACCTTACTGAATGGAGACTTACAAACGAACAGACTTCATTTGATAAAGATCAGTTTATTGTAAATCTCATCAATATCATTAATGAGTTTTATGGTAAAGAGATTAAATACTGTTTGTGGTTATCAGATTCTTGTGAGGATATAATATCTAATTATGGCTTAGAGTCATACTATGATGAAGAAAAGAAAGATTATTTTTATGAATTTCATGCATATGAAGATACCGAAGCAATATTATCTGATCTTGGTAACTGTGGAAAGTTATATGGATATACGGAACCTCCAGAAATACTTGGAGAAAATAAAGTTCTTGATCCAAAAATTGGTTAAAGCTATGAATTAACTGTGAAATCATATATGTCATTATTTCGGATTAACTACCCAGAAATCGTTGTTACATTAACAACAAAAAATGATCTAAAAGGAGGAACTAAGAAATGTCAGAATTTAAAGTTGCATACGAAAATCAGACAGGAGAATTTGTAAAGAAGAGATTTGAAATTGCATTACCTGTCATTTTACCAGAAGATCTGGTAAGTTCTGTTGATTGTGTAAAATCTATTATCAACGGAGAAACACCTGAGAATTCAGGAAAGAAAAACAAGAAGAATGAATTGGTAGTTACCCAGAAAGAAAAGGTATCACCATCAAGCCTCATTATGATTGGCGTTGCCGTTGCAATGGCTGCACTTACTGGAAAGAGTAAGTAAGAATATGATTGGGAGCTGAAAATGCTCCCAACTTTTTTATCTATGAAAGTATCTAAAAAACTTTCATAATAAGGAGGCTAATCATTATGGAGAGTACAAATCAATTTTCAGTGTATTTTAATATGCTGAAAATCCGATATAGTGTATATGATGAGTCGTTAACGAAGGCAGATTTTTTAAAGCCAACGGATAAAGTTAATGTATTCATTAATATAGAAACTGCGTTGAAATACCTTAGTATGGTAAAAGACCTTGAAAAGAAACTGATTGTCAGTAGAAATTTTGCTGATGAATTTAAAGTTGATATTGTAAATATCGCTGCACATTATAAGGAATTTTTTATTGGTAATGGACTTGATACCAAAGTATTCCTTTATATGACAGATCTATCATCAGATATAGATGAATTTAAGGAATCTGAATTATCAGAAGACTTCAGGTCATATTATCTGATGAAATATACAAAGAACCCAAAGTTTATTATGTTGGGTGATGCATTAAGAGATGAGATTATCCCTGATGTAAAAATGATTTGTGATTATATCCCGAATGTCTATTTCCTTTCATCAAAGAATATAGATGGAGGGTTGATTCCATATATCGTTGGTGATCAATTTCCAGACAGAAAGAATCTGATTGTATCTGGAGATTTGCATGACACACAATATTCATATGAAGAGAATTTTCTTGATCATCTTCATGCAAGATCATGGAATTCAAATATTTTATGCTGTTCAACAAAAGATTATCTGAAGACAATTTCGAAGTCTTCTGAAATTGATCCATCGTTCATTGAATTATTTGGTAATTCATCATTTTATCGGATACTTCTTTCATGCATGGGTGATAAGTATCGGTCAATACCAAGTATCAATGGGATCAAGTTTGTTCGAATGACAAAGATTTTATATGATGCAATATCAGAAGAAAAGATCACAAAAGATACGACAAATCCAAGGATATTGTCAGACCTATTCCCGGAAGAAGTTAGAGAAGATATTTACAGTAATCTCATGGTCACAGATATCCGGAATGAAATGTCAATGCTTGGTGATGGAGATATCAAAACGATCACAAGTCAAATAGTTGATCAGTCAGATATTAACACTCTCATGCAGTTAAATAGAACAAGATTCGCAAAAAACCAATTGAGACTTGAATGTCTCCTTAAATAATATAAGGAGGAAGAAAAATGAATTTGATATCATCTTCAGATGTGATTCATTTTTATAAATATCATCTGAAAGAGTTTTATATCATTTTTTCTGATGGGTCTTATAAAGTAGATAACAACCGTCTCTGTGATATCACAGAGATGGATGCTTATCTTGATAATCTATATCCAATATTAAAGGTTACCGTTGCTTTTGAGCCATCAATTTATTACAAGCTGGTAAAAGAAAAAGACACTTTAAAGATAAAACTGAATATTCAAAAATATTATCGTGTAAATGATAAAGGTGATAAATCAGCATATTCAAAATTCATATCTGATACGTTTCAGCTCATTCTTAATGATGACGATGAAAACTTGTCGAAAGATATTCATGACAAAGAGTTTCCAGATGGCGATGAAAATGAATTAAATGCGATCACTATAAAACAGGAATTATTCTTATTCAAGAAATTTGTGATTAAGACAAATAAGACAATGATCAATAAAGTATTTGAAAATATGACACCTACTGGTGGTCTTTCATACTTATTGAGTCGATTAGGGATAAATAATATCTTAATGGATAGATTAGATAATCATACAAGGTATGATTTCTTTTATATGCCACCACTCCCAATCAATAAAGAGATCAAATTCATAGATACATTCTATGGATTTCATAAAACTGGCAGTGTGATTTTTTTTGGGTTGAGTCGATCTTATATCTTACGATTCTCTACAAAAACGAATGCTTTCGAAAAAGGAGAAATCAAAGATGTATGTTTTATCGTTCCAAAAGAAGGATCATCAATTACAGATTCTTATGCAATGCTACATAAGAAAAATGTAAAAGACAAAAAGTATGTGCTGATTAATCCATCTGATTTTAAACCATCAAATCCAGATCGATCTGATTCCATCATTAGTCCAGAAGTTGTTGAAATTGTTTCACCAACAGCTGGTGAATTGAGACAGACTGGAGCTGCAAAGACGAATAAAAAAGTAATCGTTGCGAAGGGGGTAAATCCTTACTATGAAAGCATTTATGATACTTATGTAACGAGTGGAGAATCTGAAATTACAGTAAATGCAAAAGATGTTGATGTCAGCATCTTTGAACCAAATAAGCATTACTCGTTTTTATTTGAAGATACTTCCCTTGCAAAGAAATATAAAGGAAAGTATTTCTTATGTAATAAAAAGATTTTATTAATGAGGGATGGTATGGATTTTACAGCTGAAGTAGAGCTTGTTTTAAGAAAAGTATAATTAAGAAGATATACATGGTTTTTATATCATGTATATCTTCTTTTTTTCTCCGTTTGTTGATAAACCCTTAAAAAACAAATACTTAAAATGCTTTAAGAAAGGTGGTAAATAAGATATGATCGTAGATACTTACCATGTAACACATGGTACTGATCAAAAAGCCTTTGATGTAGACCGGGCAGAACTTGAAAAAGATTATACCCAGTCTAATGCAAGAGACTTTTTTTATGATTATAAAGATAAACCATTATCTTTTATCTTGAAAAATTCAAGAAATATCTTTTCCGAAGGATATTATGGATACGGGTTCTATTATGATGTAATCAATTCACGGCTTATTAATCCATTACAATACAAAATTGAATTAGATAAAGTTGACTCATATATGAAAGATGCGAAAGCACGTGGTATATCCACAGCACAGCAGGAAATGTATGAAAAACTCCATGATCTGATTCAGACAAAGATTGATGAGTCATCTCATCTTTCCAATGTATTTAAACGTGCCAATGTAAGTATGGATGGGGCAGATGAATATTTTGAAAAGTTATTCGATGTATTAGATGCATTTGTTCCATTGTCTCAGATCAGCGATATTGCTGATTCTATTTTTGACGTAAAAGAACCATATGTTGCAATTCCAGCAGGATATTTCTTCTGTATGAAATATCCGAAATATTCAGATCGTTTATCTGGTTACTGCAGAATTGGTTTTAATGTTGATCATGATGATCCAGATAATGTCAGAAAAGCAGCACGTATCAATGCATGTATCAAAGAAATGATGATGGATGAAGATGTTCCAAAGAATATATCTGATATGAAAGACATCAACTTGTTTAACACGTGGACAAAGTGTGTTGATACATCAAACTGCATGAATGTGAAATTCAATGAGATGATGGAAAGCGTGATGGAGTCTGTTTCTGACACATTACTTGATTCAGATATGATGTCTAGTGTGAACCCATTTACTGCAGCAACTCTTGTTACAGAATCTGCTGACATTGATCATGCATTAACAAGAGCCCATTATGAAAGTGCAAGTGATATGAAAACATTACTTGACATCTACATGGAATTTGCATCTGAGGATATTCGGATTGGTATCCGGAAAAAAGATGATGCAGATTATGCTTTGTATGAAGATGCAGAGGATGAGTTAACAACAGAGATGGCGATTCTTGAATGGGAAGACGATGGAACTCCAAATAGAGTCATAAGAAAGCAGATCATGACAAGTGATGAAAGAAAGAGAGAATCAGAAGAAGAAAAGAGAAAAGAATCGGATGATCCTACGGATATCTCTGAAGAGGATGCTTTAAGTGAAATTAGAGAAGCTGAGAAGAAGATTAACAGCCTGAAAAATAAGGATGGAATGACCGAGGAGAAGTTTGATTCTGAATCTGATAAGATTAAGATTGAATTATCCAAGTTATTGCACAAAGCTGTTTTTAATTATCCGGAGGTATCTTCTGCGTTAAACAAACTTGATATGATTGATTTCTATGAGTCGTTTAATGAGGATGCTTCACCAGCAAAACCGATTGATGGTACAGATATTCCATCTGATGCTAATCCGAATGGTAAGCATCCAAAGAAACCAAAAGTAGGATTCATTCGAAAAGTACAGAATAAGGCACTTGATACAGATGCAAAACTTCGTAAGAAAGAAGCAATTGCTGGAGAAAAAATTGATGAGTTAAAATCAGCTGGTAAAGCTCTTAGCTATCATCCAAAAATGATAGAAGACAAAGTTGATACGACCATTTCAAAATTTGACAAATGGGATGACAACAGACGTAAAGAGTTCTTATTAAAACCAGGATATCGCCATAAGATCTTCAAGAAGTTTAGACTTGTTCTTGAGTATGGATTAGCTTCTAAGATCAAACTTTCATTTGTTCCAATTCTTTGGTCAATTAGGCATCTCAGTAAGTTAAAGGATAAGAGAATTCGTAATGAATTATCTCTTGAGCTTGACAATGAGATTAAGATCTGCGAAGAGAAGATTTCAGATGCATCTGCAAAAGGTGATAATGAAAAGAAGTATGAGCTTATGCGTATCAAGGATAAACTTGATGCTGAACGTACAAGGGTTCGTTTGAATTCAAAATATGTATAGATCGGCGGTGTAAAATATGATTAATATCATTGATCTTGAAAAAGAATCTATGACAGATTTTGAAAGAAAATACATGTTTACAGAGGCTCCTGATGATCAGGAGCGTGTAAACGTGAAACGTATCCGCCTGAAAGCACCTGATAGAAGGACATATGATTTCAAAAAAGGTGCTGGTGGAGATGATGAAACAACAGAAACTCCAGATAATACTGAAGAACTTGATGATACAGGTACATCAGGCGATACAGTAGAAGATCCAGATGTTAACACGGATGATCCGACATCAACAGATGATGCAACAGGAGATGCAGAATCTATTGACATGAATGATGATTCCGGAGCATCAGATGATATCGTAACAGATGATGATGAAGAAGTGCCTACTGATGATCAAACTGGTGATACACCAGATGATGGTGGTGGTGATGGTGAATCCATTGATATGGGTGATGACTCTGGAACATCTGATGATATCGTAACAGATGATGATGGTGATATACCTACAGATGATGCAAATAATGATCAGAATGCAGGTACTGATGATTCTACTGGAGATGATGATGCTGGCACCACAGATGGAGAGTCTGATGGTGATAATAAAAATGAGGGAATTCACAAACAGAACCTCTATAAGAAATTTGTATCTCTGAAGACCAGTGTTGATAACTATGAACATAAATTGTCTTCAATAATTGGAGTTGATCCTGAAACACATGAGATGATGCATCGTATTACTGATAAGATGCGTTCATTGTCAGATATGATGTATGATTACATGATATTGAAATTCAAGAATAATACTTATTTAGAGTCCATGTTATTTTATCAGCGTGCACTTAGTGCTACAAAACTTTGCTTAGATGCATTAGCAAAGGTAGCAGAAATCACAGAGGAATCTGATAATAAAAAATCAGGTAATTCTCGTAAAAAAGAAATAAGTTGATGTTTTTATATAAAAACATTCTCTTAAAAGCTGGTGTAAATTGTTATATTTGCTATCATTTTTGATATCTATGATGATTTACATATCAAACAGATAAATAAAAATACAAAAATAAAGGAGTGAAAAAACGATGAGTAATTTAGTTCCGTTTTTCGAGGGTGTAGATCCGGATTTCCGTGAAACAAACACGGTTGGTGGATTTACTTCCGCAAACAGAGAAAACAGTTTTGACTCTGTATATACTGAGGCGTGTGACGATCTCTATAAACATCATCAGGTTAAGATGAATTCCGGTCTCTTAACAGCTGATATCTTGAGCAATCCTGCAATTATCGAGGACTTCAGAACAAGCATTCTTAGTCCATTCGAGGAGTCTGCTGATCAGATGAGAACCAACATGTCAAGTGTATACGGTGGAGATCCGGCAGGTTATGATATTGGTAATGCCAATAATCTGTATGATCAGCTCGGAAAGTTATTCGATAACAAGATTTCACAGTTTACCGAGGAAGCTGCATCTGTTGGTCAGTTAATGCCTATTAAGGCTATTGACTTCCCTATTATGATGAAGTCACAGGTAAAGCAGTCTTACAAGGACGTTGTAAATGAGGAGATTACTCCAAGCGTTGTTATTAAGAAGCAGATCGAGCACAGAATCGTGTATGCTAAGGCTAAGCCGGAGAAGAGATGGGAGTATCCACAGTGCTTCTTCAACGATGAGTTCAAGGAGATGATGAGTTACGGCAAGGGTACAAAGCTGAAAGAGACAGCTGTTGCATTACCTGCAGTAAATTATGATCTTGTAAAGCATCTTACTGATTCACCGGTTTCTAACAGCGAGCGTGTAACATTTGACCTCACTATCGATAAGGTTCAGGTTGCTTCAACAGCTCATGAGCCTACCGATATCACTATAGTATTACCAAATCCGATCAGAGTCAACCTTGCAGACAACACATGGGTTGGTGGAAAGATCGAAGTTGATTACAAAGATGGAGAGGAAACAAAGCATCTTAGTGATGTTATTACTGGTCTTATTGACTGGGTTACACAGACAACAACAATTACTTCTGCAACAGGAGCAGTAAAGGCTGTTATCTTTAACGGTCGTATCTCCAATGAGGGAAATGAAAATACAGTAAGATTCTCTTACCAGCGTGAGGATCATGAGTGGAAGGTAGAAGAAGGCTTCAAGGCTGATTCTGGATATTCACTTGAGCAGCTTCAGGAGCACAAGGCTCTTCTGGATATGGATCTGTATACAAAGACATACAATGATCTTTGCTTACTGATCACAGATATGGCTGACTCAGATGGATTCGACTTCCTTGATCGTGAGTATGAGAAGTACAAGGGTCTGGATCTTGACCCGTTACAGTGGAATTCTGTAGTTAAGACCACTGAGTTCGATTGCGATTCTTCAATCGCTACAACAGCTCTTCCTTGCGAGTATATCGCTAAGCAGCTGAAGTTCAAGATTGATCGTTTCCTTATCGATATCGCAGATGATGCTAAGATGAACAACCTTAAGTTCGTTATCTACGGAAATCCGAGATACATCTCTCTGATTGATCCTGCAGTTAAGTGGGTATTCCGTGCTGGACAGCGTGTTGGTGGTGTTGAGCTTGATTACTCTTACGGTGTTATGACATCCGGAGAGACAAGTGTATACGTTGTATCTTCTAAGAAGATCAACGCTAAGACACATCAGACACTGAGAATCATTCCGTTCTCAAGCGACAAAGAGACAATCACCTTTAAGCGTTACAAGTTCTCTACTGATGTTATCACAAGCAAAGAGTCTGCTTACAAGGATACAGAGAAAGCCGGTGGTACAATGACATACGTATTTGGTACATCCAGATACAAGGACGTTGCACTTCAGGGTATTCAGGGTGAAGTCACATTCAAGAATGCTGATTTCATTACTCTGTAATTGAAATAGTCTTATAGAAATAAGATTAAAAGAGAGTGAAGATTAAGTTCTTCACTCTCTTTTTTTACTCATTATTGATTCACACTTCAATCGCATGAATATCTAAAGCATTTATACAACCATAGGTATCAATTGCGTCAATTACATGGTAATAAATTGAGTACAAAATATGGAGGTTGGGTTATAATGAATGAAATATCTAATTTAAGAATTCAAAAGAGTGGCTTTAAAAGTTTCACAGGTCTCCGAATAATTTCAGAGAATGTAAATTCAGTCGATGATGTTGCTAATATCATATTAGATATCCCAGAAAAGATATCTTTGAAATTATATAAAGATATCGATGATATTGATACTTTCTTTGTCATGTCAATACCTGAGAAATTCTATGGTGATATTAAAACTGATCTGTGCATAGATGGTTTTCCTGAAAGAATTGATGGTGTTGTTGTATATCAACCTGTAGTATTAAAGATCTTCCCTCAGGTACTTGTAATATCAGATAGTTCATCTGATTCTGAGGTCAATGTATTAGCTCTTGATATCGGAAGAAATTCAATGGATCCAACTTCACCATACAAGGAAAATCCTGGAGAATATGCAAGAATATACATGAAGAAAAAACTCCGTGAATTCAACGAATCAAAACAGAAATTCGGAATTACTATACACCCATGTTTCAAAGCTTATTTCGTAGACTACTATGATGATGTTACATCTAGTGAATCTGGTCAGGGTTCTGCTACAGGTCCTAAATATTGTGATATTTGCAATATGAAAGACAAGTATAAGGACAGAGTTCAGATCTGGTTTAAATATGATATGTCATGTATGAGCTTTGATGTTTCAGATATCAATGATGATGGAAAGATATATAGAGTACATTCTATAGCAATGGTCGGTTTACCTATGTATTAAATCATTAAGAGAGTGAAGAAATTAATCTTCACTCTCTTTTTTATCCTTCATTTATGTAGATTATAACCATTGATTTTACATGATTATAATGATATAAAAATTAGGAGGAAAACGTAATGAAAAAGATTGCATCAAAAATTTTTATCATAACGAAAGTTTAATATAAAAAAATGGAGTGATCTTAAAAATGGATAATAAAAGCATAAATCCGAACACATCTATGCTCGTGGATATACAATATGTACGAGCAAATAAGAAAGCAGGAACACCAGACTGTTTATATACGATCTATAAAGATCTGGAAACTGGTAAGAAACATGTGATGAGTATTGAAGAACCATCCATGCCAATTTATTTTGAAAAAGAGGAATATATTGATCATAAATATCCTCAAGATTATAAAGAAAAATCGAAATGTAAAATGGAAATTGTAAAGTACAAGGACATTCCATTTGCAATTGCAAACCACATGGGAGATAGTGGTAAGAACTTTTTAAAGAATATATTCGAGACGAGGAATTATTCTGAATTATCAATGATCAACACATATCCATATGTATTTGGTCATGATTATGATATCCGAACGTATTATCGTTATGCTTGGAAAAAGAGAGCATCAGATGATATCATCCCTCAGATTTCAAAGGCGTTCCTGGATATCGAGTGTGATTCATTTGATTCTGCTGGATTCCCAAATCCAAAGAACAATCCAATCGATCTGGTTACAATAATTGATGGTGAGAACAAGAAAACATATACATTTGCTCTTGTAAATCGTCCATATCAACCAAGCGATGCATATGTTCATCATATGAATACACCAATGCATTCATCTCAAATTGATGATTACATGCAGAAACATGAAGAGAAACGTAAAGCAATGTATGACAGTAGACATCAGCAAGAACGTGATCTCATGAATGATATTGATGGATTAAAGAAAGAGTTGCATGAGATGTTTGATGCAACGTATGGAGATTTCGATTACAACTTCTATTTCTATGAAGACGAAAGAGAAATGTTAATCCATATTTTTCAGTGTATCCACATGATCACACCGGACTTTCTGATGATTTGGAATATCTCATTCGATATTCCTTATATCTTAGAAAGAATGAAGACACTTGGTATTAATCCAGAAGATGTTATTTGTGATGAGGAATTTCTATACAAGCATTGTTATTTCAAGAAAGATATGCATAATTTTGAAATCAAAAACAAATGTGATTGGTTTCATGTTTCATCAAAAACTGTGTATATCGACCAAATGGAATTATATGCTGCCATAAGAAAAGGACGAGAGGAACTTCGTTCTACAACTCTCAATTACGTTGGTGAAAAAGAGTTAGAAGATTCCAAGTTAGATTACAGCGAAGAAGGAAATATCAAGACTGTTGGTTACGTGAATTATCGTAAATATTTCATTTACAATATAAAGGACGTTTTGCTTCAGTATGGAATTGAGAGATGTACTGAAGACTGCGAAACACTTTATACATCTACATATGCAAATATTACAGCATATGAAGATAACTTCAAACAGACAGTTACTCTTCGTAATGTACAGTATCGTATTTACGATGACTTCGGTTTGATCCCTGGTGCAAATATCAATCAGATTCTCTTACAGAGAGATATGAGATTACATCCAGAGAAATATGATGAAAAGAATAAGAAGAAAGATCCAAGTTATGAAGGAGCTCTTGTTGGTAATACATTACTCATCCAAAACTTTGGTAAGAAGATGTATGGTAAAAAGACAAATTACATGTTTGCATATTCTGTCGATTTTGATATGAAGGCATTCTATCCATCGACAATTTATGTATTAAACATAGCACCTTCTACATTGATCTGTAAAGTTACAGTTCTTGCAGATAACTATAATGTCTGTGGTGGTGATATTCCATTCCACGGATTTACAGATACTCAGCTTGTAAAAACCAATAATAATAGTTTTATTGGAGATATTGCATCTGAGATTTTTGATAATTTCCAAACAGGAAATGTATTGTCTACAGGACATAAATTCCTCAATCTTCCTACAGTAACAGAGATTGAGTGTGAGCTTAGAAATAAACTTGAGAAAATGAAAGGAGTTGCATAATGTATATTAGTATTATTAGATATGGTGCATACATTTTTTCATTCATATCATGTGTTTTGATTGGTGTAATCATTGGATTAGATTTTAAAAAATTCTTAGGAAGGAAATGTCTTAATCCGGATTTTATCTCAGTACTTATACCTGGAATATCAAGTTTCATAATGGTATATGTGATGTATGCATTCAGTAATTCTGGTGCAACTCCATATTTTAATATGGCGTGCCTTATCTGGTTAATTATAAGATGTTTGTACAAGCGTAAAGAACTGGAGGATATGAAAAATGGCAAAGTCAGATAAATCACCAATTGATTTATTAGAAGAATTGGTTGTTAAGTTTGGACAGATTTTTTCACAGGATATGTATATTTACAAAAGAAAATACTGTGTTCCAGGGGTAAATACCGCTGATAACTTGCTTGGTGATATTATTTTAACACTAGAAGGAAAGTGGGAGAACGTATTAGCAGAACTCGGGATTCCTGATGTATATTACATTAATGATGTAAAAGGATTCCGTGCTAAATTCAAAGACAAGACTGTAACTGTCGAAGAATTACATAAGGAAGCCAATGATCCAAGTATCGAGACAACTTTGATTGAAAAGAAATCAGAGGTATTAAAAGAGCATGAAGACGATTCCAATGTATGGTCACCAATATCGCATATACCGGATCTGATTACAACTTTATTTGATAAGAAGTTGATCTACCTTTATCAGATAGATACAGATGATGGTATTGAAGAGATAAGCATTGCAAAACAGATGTTTCCAATGATGACAGAAAAAACTGCAATGAATGCGTATATGATTATCCGTAGATCAAAGGATTATGACGGATTATACGATATCTTAATTGATTTTAAGCATACACATTTTCGTATTCAATCTGTTTATCATGCATTAGCAACACCAAAAGTAAATCAATAATAATTGTAGAGAATGACTCATAA
>ULRP01041035.1_pt1 | contig 16504 bp, 13 predicted proteins | sample 1955521 | NCBI WGS metagenome assembly ULRP01 (sample SAMEA4835685, study PRJEB28245) | human gut metagenome | biome: gut microbiome; material: fecal sample | place: Denmark | collected 2008
TAATTATCTTTACTATTTTATTAATTTTAATATTTTAATTTTTAATTGTTTTTTAGACATTTTAAATTAATTTGCATTTTATTTTTTGGCTATTTTATTTTTTTATTTAATTCTTAATTATTTAATTAATTCAGCAAAAAATATTTAACATTTTATTTAAATAATTTCAGTTCGGCCAAAATAAATTCGTCAAGGTCGCCGTCCATAACTTTGTCTACTGACGAGGTGACGATGCCGGTGCGGAGGTCTTTGACTTGCGTGTATGGCGCAAAAACGTAACTGCGAATTTGATTGCCCCACTCGATTTTCTTTTGCATTGAAAGCACTTTGCCTTTTTTCGCCTGCGCCTCTTCCTCTGCAATAGCCGTTAGTTTTGAAATAAGCATTTTCATCGCCTGTTCTTTGTTTTGAACCTGACTGCGCTCGTTTTGGCAACTTACCACAACGCCTGTCGGAATGTGGGTTATTCTTACCGCACTTTCGGTTTTGTTGACGTGCTGGCCGCCCGCCCCGCCGCTTCTGAACGTAACAATATTTAAGTCTTCGGGGTTGATTTCAATCTTTTCATTTTCTTCAACCGCGGGCAAAACCTGAACGCTTGCAAACGAGGTGTGGCGCCGCTTATTGCTGTCAAACGGACTGATTCTTACAAGCCTATGCACACCTGTTTCACCCTTTAAGTTGCCATATGCAAACGCGCCCGAAATCTTGATTGTTTCGCTTTTTATGCCCGCGCCGTCGCCATCGGTGGCCTCTAAAATTGTTGCGCCATAACCCTTGCCAGCGGCGTATTTTTGATACATCAAGGCAAGCATCTCTGCCCAGTCTTGCGCGTCTTCTCCGCCCGCACCCGCGTGAATTTCAACTAGCGCGTCGCCCGCATCATAATCGCCGTTATAAAAAGCAAAAACTTCAAGATCATCAATAATTTTAGTAAGCGCTTTGATTTCAGCTTTAATTTCGCTTTCATTTTCAGACGTGTTAAAAAGTTCAATTATTTCAAGGCTTGAATTGGCTTTGGCAACAAGCCCCAGGCGGGTCTCAACGCTTTTAAGGTCTGCCCCCACTTTTTTAGCAACGCTTGGGTTTTTAAGCGTTTCTTCAAGTTGCAACGCGCCCAAAAGTGATTTTTTGTTAGCTTCAAGCGCCGCCGCGTCAATCGCGCTAAGACACGTTTTTGCGCGCGCAACAAGTTCTTTCAATTCAATTTGATCAATCATAATTGCATTATACCAAACCGCGCCAACAATTGCAATAAAAAAGGGGCTTAAAGTTAAACTCTAAGCCCCGCTCCTTGATTAGCAATAAATAAATTTATTATATTTTTATCCATTTGCAATTAAACAATTGACCAAACAAATAAGTATGCGTACCCCTCAACTTGGCCTTTAAAGATATAATTATTGCTTGAAAGGGTGGCTTGCGCGGTGCGCTGCGCCTTTTCAGTGCCAGTACCATTGTCTGTTACTAAGCACGATAACCGCCCCTCCGCATCCAAGTCACCGCTGTAAATGCCATTCGTATTAACAACAACGGCTATAACTCCCTTTTGAGTTCCGTTATATTCAAAATTAGGGTCGCTTGTAAGCGTGGCGCCGTTAATATCATTAATACTTTTCCAAACTATTTCGATTGCTTTTGGCGTTATTTCAAAATCCTTTTCGATAGTAAGGTCTTTATAGTTTTGATATGAAATGGTATAAACAACCTTGTATTCGCCCGCGTCGGTAACGCCATCCGCTGAAAGTTTTGTTGCGTTTGCGCCAATTGTTTCATATTCTGCCTTATTATAATAGGCTACTTTGATATTGTTTGTATCTTCTGGGATAACCTTTTCGTCACCGATGGCAAAGTTGCTGGTAAGAGTTAGCATTTGCTTGGTGCCATTGTAAGTGCTGTCTGGTAAAGCCGTATTATTTATTGAATAGCGCGAATATACAATATTTGCTTTAATAGATTCAATGGATTCGTCGCTAAGTGTGGCCTTTTGAATTTCCCAATTAAAACCGTTGCTGTAACTTACAACACTTTTGCCCTCTTGATCTGTTGAAATTGTTGCGCAGTTAGACTCGCCTTTAAGCGTATAGTTATGTAAAAGTGACGAATCTATAACTATTCCTGACGTATATCTGCCAACCAGTTTGCGGGTTGATGATATCGAATTACTAAAACTTGTATCAAGGCTGCTGCTTGTCTTGGTGGACGTGCAAATAAAGGGTCTTACGCCTGCCTTTGTTTGATTCTCTGTTTTAAACTTTCCTTCGTCCGCTTGGGCAAGGCCAACGTATTCAATGGCCAAATCAAAGATTGTGCCGTTATAATCAACACAATTGTTTTGCCCCACAGTTTGCTTATTGCCATCTTTATCAACGATAAAAAGTTTGGCGATAAGGTCTTTTTTGTTAATAATAACAGTTACGACCTTGTTATATGACGCATAGCCTTGTTTTTGCACCTTTACGGATATATTAACTGATTGGTTAGTATTATTAGGAACGTCGGTTATACCTTCCCAAGTTTTACCTTCAAGGTCGGCTAAAATAATATCAGGCTTATTAATCCCCGCCGTTTGGTTATCAAAAATGTCTTGAATAATTTTGCTTTTAACGTTTGTGCCATCATAAGTGAAAGTGTAGATGCTTTTAACATTGGCGCCCTCAACACGCTTTAAACTTACCGAATAGTCAAACGTGCACGATTTGCCCTTATATTTGATGGTGGCAGTTGCACTTGTTACCTCGGCTTCGGTTGAAAAACCCTCAATGGTAACGGCGGGGTCAGTAAGCGCGATATCAACATACCTACTGCCGATTTTAGCAACAAGCACGCCACTTGATTTGTCAAAAGCCTCGCCAACAACATATTCGGTTTTGATAACGCCATTTTTTATGCCAAGACTTTCAATAGTTTCGCCACAGCCCGTTAGCGCAAAAACCCCTACTATAAGCATCAAACACACGGCCAGCCCATAAAAAAACTTTTTCATACTTACCCCTATTTTCCCCTAAATAAATGTAATTATTAAATTTATCGCCTATCTTTATTGCATATTATCAAATTTAGCACAATTTGTAAAGCATCCACGATGCTTAGCCCAAAACAAACATCGGCTTAACGCGAAGTTTAAGTTTATCCATACGAAAGCCCTCTATGCGACCGTCATTGCTTATTTTTATACTCATACCGTATTTGCTAAGCGTTCTCGCTGCCGCTAAGCGTCCGCCACCCGTGCTGCCCGCCTCTATCTTAATAATGGCACCAACGGCCAAGATGTTGCCATCAGCGTCAACAATGGTTGCGCCGTCTATGCTCATAAGTTCAAGGCGAAGTTTTCGGTCAAGCTCATAAAATTTTCGCCCCGCAATAAGAGTTATAAGATTTGATGATTTTATCATCTTGTCTTCCCTTAAAAAATCACTAAAGACAGGCTCTTCGGGCTCGTCTTGCAAGTCAGCAAAAAAACTTGTACTCTTGTTTTCTTCAAGTTTAGCTTTATAGCAATCTTCGTTTAAAACGTCACAAATATCGATGTGCTTTAAAACGTTAAAATAGTCTTCTTTATTCAGGTGCACGATACAGCCACCCGTGCGCGCAAAACTTGTGTCAAGCGCCGAAAGATAGATGGCCTTTCGAATTTCTTGGGTATAATCGCCCGTGCGGTCGGCTAGTTTTGAAATAATTTCTTCGTGCGTAAAGCAAACCCACTTGCCATTACGCTTGGCAAACAAAAGCGTTTTCTCTTTAAACAACAGTATATCGCCATTGCTAAGCAAGCAAACCCCAACACGATTGCCCGTGCATAGATTTGCAAGGCGGATGTATTGATACGGAACAAGCAAGCCTTGGTCAAACGTTTTAGGCACCGTTAGATAATTAAGCAGATACCCATTGGCCGAGATTTCAAGGCAGGTGTTTTGTCCGTCACTTAAAAGGGCTGAAAAGTCACTTTTTAAAAACCGCGAAATGTTAAGATTTTTGTTTGTGTTTTGCGGCGCACGCTTGGTTGAAACAATAAAGCCAAACATTACCTTGCCGCCCTCATACGTGCGCTGACTCCAACTTTCCATCTGCCCCAAAAGTTCGTGCAGCGTTTTTCCCGCGTTAGATGAAAGCGCGTTACAGATGGCCTTTTGAATAACGTGCGCCTCCATATCCTTGATATAGCCCATATTAAGTTTGGTTGCATAAATTGCACCCATCTCCTCAATGATTGACCTAACAAGGCTGACTTCAAAACTTTTAAACGGCTGAACGCGCTTGATAATAAGACGGTAAGTGTCCGCCTTTGAAAACTTGACCATTATCGTTCCGCCCGCGCCAAGGGCAACCGTAGCGTCGCGCGGGGTAGATTCTTCATCGCCCGCAAGCTCGCTACCCGTAAACATTGAAAGCACATGGTCTTCTATGAACTTTGTAAATTGTTCACGCTTGATAGCCGTTTCTCCTGTTTTGAATAACTTTTTATTTAATTTGCAAAATTACTTTTTACAGTGTTTTAGCGCATTAAAGTATGTTTTTTTGAATTTTTTAACATTAATTTCAGTCAAAACACTATTTTTTGCGTTTTTTGAAAGGTCGATTTGAAAAATGCCCGTTGCAATTTCTTTTAAATACACAACCTTAATTTCGGCCGCTTCCTCAACAAAAATAGTGGGGTCAATTAAATACGCAATGGCCGTGCCGTCATGCATGGCGATGCCGTTTTGCACGTGTCTGTCACAATAATTGCGAAAAATGTTTTCAAGCGTGTCTCCAACCATATTCATCTCGCGCGTTTTAAACACTTCTTCCCAATTAAGGAACCCTTTGTGCCCCATTTCCATAGGAACGCAAACCAATCGGGCGCCCGAATTTAAAACCACCTCGCCTGCCTCGGGGTCACACGCGATGTTAAACTCAGCATATGGCGCGGCGGTGCGGCCGTCTTCATAAAGCGAGCCTGCCATCATCACGATTTTGTCAATCTTTGCAAGCACGTCGGGGTGTGTGTTTATTAAATGTGCAATGTTGGTTAGCGGCCCAAGCGCACAAATTGTAACGGGAGTTGGCGAGGTTTTGATTACGTCCGCCATCGCGTCCCACGCAGGCGCGCTATCCACCTTTCGGCTTGAAGCTGGGAACTTAAAGCCGCCCATACCATTTTCGCCCTGTGCTAAAAGCTTTATAAATGCGTCACGTTTAAGAGGCTTTCTTGCGCCAGCCGCAACCCTGATTTCGGGCGCCCCGATCAGGTCAAGAATACCAAGCGTGTTGGCCGTTATATTCTCAAGCGTATTATTGCCCGCCGTGCACGTAATCAGTTTTATATCAAGGTTTTTAGCCTCAAACGCCATCATAAGTGCAACTGCGTCGTCAATGCCAGGGTCGGCATCAATAATTAAAGGAATTCTGTTCATTTTGCCACCTTTGAGAATTTGTCACTTTCAGTTTATCACACAATAAAAAAATAATCACGCAATTTTAAGCGTATTTTTGAAAAATTTTTATAATTTTTCGCGTTTTGGTTGCGCTTTTGCACTTTTTTAAGCTACACTTATGCTATGAATAATAACACTTTTATTTCACAAAATCTATTGTGCCCAAGTTGTGAGCACGTGGCAGCCGAAAACAAGCAAGACTTGTCTGCCTTTCTTTGTGTTTCAAGCATGGGGCAAGAGGCAGCCACACGCGATGCAATTTGCGCTATGTGCGGCCAAAAAATTGAGGTTTTTGACAGCACGAAAGAAATTAATCTTTTCCTTTCAGCCATCAATAACCCAAACATAAAGGTAGTGGCGTTTACCGCACCATCTATCCGCACGTCGATTGGCGAAATTTTTGGCGCTCCCACCGGCACCGATTTAACTAACCGAATGGTTGGCGCCCTTAAACAAGTTGGCGTTGACTTTGTTTTTGATATGAATTTTGCTGCCGATTTAACCACGGTTGAAGAGGCGGCCGAATTCACCGCGCGCCTTAAATCGGGCAAGAATCTACCGCTTTTAACGTCCTGTTGCCCTGCGTGGGTTAATTTTGTTACCCGCGCCTACCCTGACCTTTCAGGCAATCTTTCAACCTGCAAGTCGCCCCAACAGATGTTTGGCGCACTTTTAAACACGTATTTTGCAAACAAACTTGGCGTTAATAACACCAGCCTTTTTATCGTAAGCATAGTGCCATGTCTTGCTAAAAAACTTGAACGATTACGCCCAGCGATAAACTCTAACAAGGGCTTTGATGTTGACTGTACGCTTACCACCGTTGACCTTGGCGAAATTTTAAAAATGCAAAAGATTGATTTGCTGGCAGTAAACGAGATGGCCTATGACTGTGAGTTTGGCCTGTCAAGCGGCGCAGGAGTTATCTTTGGAAACTCGGGCGGAGTTATGGAGGCGGTTTTATCCAACGCTCAAAAAGACAGCCGCGACTTTTCATCTAAAAAACTTGCTTTTGATTTAGTTCGAGGCAAGTCTGGCTTGCGCGAGGGCGCTGTTTCGGCATTTGGTAAAACCTTTAAAATCGCATGCGTTTCAGGTCTTAGCAATGCCAAGCCTCTTTTAGATGACGTGCGCGCGGGCAAGTCGCCATACGCATTTATTGAAGTTATGGCGTGTGAGGGGGGTTGCGTTGGAGGCGGCGGACAACCAAGCATCGATAGCAGCGAACGCAGCAAAACCATCGCTAAGCGCGCCGAGGGGCTTTACACGCGCGCCCTTAAAACCAATCACAAGCATGCGTCCTCTAACCCCGCCATAAAAAAACTTTATAAAAACTTTCTTGGCACCCCTTTAAGTCCAACCGCCGAAAAGATTTTACACACGAAATTTTAATGAGGAAGCGGCTGTTTTCAATAATGATTATATAAAAAAGATACATTACGTTAGTTAACATTTGCTAACATAAAGTATCTTTTTTTCTGCGGAATTCTTGATAAGCACGCTTACGCGTGGATTAAAGCAGCTGAGATTGCCACGTCACTGCGTTCCTCGCAATGACAGTTAGCAGTAGAGTGTTAGTGTGACGGCTGTGAGCGTAAATATATTTACAACGAACACTGGCCGAAGCAAAGCGTAGGTTTGGTGAGTGTAAATATATTTACGCGGGGTTCAATAGGACTTAGACCCCCTCTGTCGCTATGCGACCACCCTCCCCCAAGGGGGCGGAAGCCGCATTTAAACTTTACACTTTAAACTTTAAAAAAAAAGTATCCTAAAAATTTTAGGATACTTTTTTCTTCTTAGGCGCCAGTTGAAGTTGTGCCTGTCAGCATTGAAAGGAAGGCGGCTTTTTGATCATCGGTAAGCGTGGTGTTTTTTTCAATTGAATTTGACAGATTGGCTTTTGTTGTTTCGTCAATTTTTGACGAAACATCAATCTTGCCTTCGGTTTTGCCCGCATTGTTAGTAACAATGTCTTTAATTATTGACGAGCTCGCAATTGAGTCAACAAAATCGTCAGTATTTTCAATCGTTACTTTATCGGTCTCGCCAGCCGCGCCCGCTTTACCGATAACCTCGATAACAGACGAAATGCCGTCAAGCTCTTTCTTTTTCTCTGCGTCGGTTTTGCCTTTAAGGTCAGTGCTTATTTTTGAAACCGTGTCTTTAACCGCGGTGGCCGTGTCTTTATCAAGGCCGGCGTTTTTAAGATTGTCTTCGGTTAAAATGCTGTCAATAACGCCGCTTGAAACGTCGCTTTTGGTGATAGCATCAAGCACGTTGCTGATATCGTCTTTGGTAAGATTGCTGGCTTTGTCATTAAGCTTGGTGGCTAAAATAACCATCTCGTTAAGGCTTGCAAACGTGGCCTGCATGTTGATTGTATCCCAATTGTTAAGCAGCTCAAGTTTGGTGCCTTCGGGGATAACGCTAAGCATATTATTATTCAAAAAGCTTTCAAAAATCTTTTTAGCAGGCGCGTTAAACAGCGCACTTGCCTTCATCGCGTCAAGTGACGCACCGATTTTTCCAAAGTTGATAACTTTAATAAGTTGTTGCTTTTCGGCGCCCTTTTTCTCGTTGGCGTCAAAGTCAGCATAAACACGGCTGAGGTTACCCAAAATCTTTTGGATGTTTTTTGATTCAACGCTCCAGATAATATTGTCTGTTGACTTAACTTTATACTCGCCAAACAGCGCGGCTTCGTTTGCGTTATCGCTGTCTGCTTTAAGGCTTGAAACTTTAACCCGCGCCCCGTTAAGCTCTACCTCGGTACCCAAAGCGTCATAGATAAAGTCAAGCCCAACGTTAATTACGTCTGGGATGATGGCGCTAAGCGTTGTGCTTTTAACCATCGCATTGATAAGGTTTTCAAACGTGTTTTTATTTTCGTCTGAAAGTGCATTTAAAATTTCTGCCGTATCACCTTTTGTAAGGGTGCTTAAAATCGTATTACCACTTGCATCCTCTTCGGTTAAAACTTGAAGGACGTTAATGATGGCACTAATGTCTTTATCCACCTCGTGACCAGGCTTGCCAAGCTCGTCAAATGCCTTTTGAAGACAATAGTTAAGCGACGCACTGTCTTTAACTGTTGGGCGGCTGATGCCTAAGAACTTTTCATCATTTGCCCACTTTTTAGAGGCGGCCGACACGATTTCGTTAAGCGATTTGTCTAACACCTTGCTTTCAAAGGCGGCTCTTGTAAGCTTATCAAGATTTTCAACAAACTTACTGTCTATCTCGCCGTTAGAGTTAAGCAAGTTCTCAGCGTATGGCAGCATTTTTGAAATAGTCGTCATCTCGTTAGTCAGGTTAGTTTTAACGCCGTTGACCTTTTGCTCTGAAAGTGAATTAAACACGCTTATTGATAACTTGTTGATGCCAAATGCGCTGTAAACTTTAACAACCCACGTGTTTTCAAAAGCCGATGCATATTTGTCTACCTGCTTAACCGTTTTGTTAATCTCTTGAGTAGACTTATTTTCGTCACCCCCGTTACCATCTGCAACAAAAGTATACTCATCATCGCTATACCCCGCGCTTACTGCGGCGGACGCGATGGTGGACGTGTTGGCATTATACTCAGTAGTGACCTGGTTGGCAATATTAGCAAACCCAAACATAGGTACTAACAAAATTGCCACAGCGATAAACGCTTGAACCGTGCCCAGCCCCGCGCCAAGTAATTTGATTTTGTTTTTGCCTTCAAGCTTCTTTTTATTAAAGCACACGCCCGCGATTATCCAATAGATAATCATCGAAATGTATTTTAAGATAAAGAATACAACTGTAAACAAAACAACGTTAACAAGCATCGCAGGCAGCGCGGTTACAAACTCTTTCATTGTTGGGCTTGACTGCATCAGTTCGCGCACCTTGTCTATCTGCGATATATATTCAATAATCAATTCTTTAACGTTGCTAACTGTTTTGCTGCCAACCGTTACGTTATATTTAGTAAGGTTAAACATCAACACAGAGTTGGTCAGCGCTGGCGCAACAAAAAACGCGATAACGGCCACAACCAACACCATAATAAACCTTGTAAGTGACTTTTGATAGCCTCTTACCCACCCAAAAACAAAGCCTAAAATCAGGCACGCAAGGGCAACGCTGGCTATGGTGGCAGAAATAGAACTTACACTCATAAAATAATACTTCCTTATATTTTTTATTATTATACAATATTGCCCCAAAAACACAAAACAAAAAACGCCTCACACAAAAATTTGTTAGAGCGGTTAATAAATTTAGCGGTTAGCTGGCGCGGACTTGCTCGCGGGTGGCGACGTATTCTTCAAGACTGAGGCCGCTTGCGGTTATATTTAAAGCATTGTCGCGCCCAACGTAACGCATATGCCACCTTTCAGGCGGAACGTGGGTTATATCTTGTTTGGCCTCGGTGTAGCGCTCGATAAAACCATATTCGGGCATAAGTGCATGCAATACGTCATACATATCGCGTTTTTCGTGCGTCAGTTTTTCGTGCACCTTGCCAAAAATACCACGGCGAATCAGCCCGCCCTTAATTGATTCAAGCTTGACGTCAATGGCAAGCCCCGTATGGTGCTCACTGTGATAGGGTAAGGCGGTGTGAGATTCAGCATACTCCGTCCCGTGCGTTTTTTCAAGTTCTAAAAAGGCACGCTTTTGGTCTTCTACCGTGCGCCCGGCCGAATTAATTGTTATCTTTATTCCTTGCGCACGCAGCGCTGCAGCAAGACTGTTAAAATTTTCAAGCGTTTTAAGTTCAACATAACTTTTGTCGCCAAAATTATCAACAATATCAACAAACTCAAAGCCCGAAAGCATATCGCGACTGAATTTATGTCTGTCATTGACTAATGTTAAATAATCACCCATTTTTGTTTCCTCTTGTATTAAAGTTGAAAGCCTAATTTTAAAGTTGAAAGTTTAAAGTTTAAATATTGATAAATTTATAATGTTTTACTTTTAAAATTAAATCTTTTTAGCTTAATAAGTTTCTATGATAAATGTTTTCTATTATGCCAACTATAATAAGTCAACATTTCAACTTTCAACTTTACACTTTAAACTTTATTTTTTAAGTTCGTGTTTTGTAAGCCACAATGTAAAGCACAAGCAAAGCGTAAAGAGTGGCAAACCGATAAGCAGGTCTCTTAACGGGTTCCCCGCGGCCTGCGTCCAAAGAGTATAAACGTCAATTATCTCGGTTGAGATAAACATTGATAAAATCGACCCCAAGCTTAGGCCTGAAATTAATCTAAACATCGGCTTTTTCTTGGTTTCAAGCAGTTTTGAAATGCCCTTTGAAAACACAACAATCCCTAATAAAAACCCAACGCCAAGCGCCGCAAGCACGCCTATAATAATTGGCGAGGCTTTAAGCGAACTTAAATGCAGGCTTGCCATAAGGGGTCCAAAAAGCCCCATCGCCATTAACAGCGCGGTGGCCGAAAGCCCCGGAACGATTTGGGTAAGCGACACAATCATCCCGATAACAAAATACGCAATGAAACTATACCACGCGGTGTTTAGCGTGCCGACCTCGCCCTTTAAAAAGATAGCCGCAATGCTTACCAATAGAGGGATAATTATGCCAACAATAAACAGCGCAACCCCCGATTTCGTCCACCTCTCGCCCTTGATTTCGTTAGTTACGGCCGGGAAAGAGCCAAGCATCAGTCCGCCAAAAGCGCAGACTAAGATAAATGGAACAATCTCAATAAGCCTTTGGACGGTGAAAAAGCCAAGCGCAAGCCCAACAATCGCGCCCAAAACGATTGGCAGCAAAAAGCCTGCACACCTTTTAAAGTCTTTAAAAATGTTACCAAGGGCGTAAACCATTTTAGCATAAAGCCCCATTATTATGGCGATGGTGGCGCCGCTTACTCCCGGCACAATAACGGCAAGGCCAATAAAAAAACCCAAAAGCGCGCTTGTTAACCACTCGCGCCCCGTGTATTTTGAAAGCGTGATTTCAGCAGCCTTCGCTTTTTCTTCCGCCTCGGCCGCATTTGCATTGTCTATATTTGTTGCGCCCGATTTTGCGTCGGCGGCGTTTGCTTTTTTATTCGCGTTTACTTCGTTTTCTTGTTGCTTTTTGTTCGCGCCCGCGGCCTCATCAGCCATATTGGCTTGGTTAGTTTTCATATCAACCTCGCTAATTAAATTAAGTGTTTATTTTTCTTTAAATTTACCTTTTGTTATCTCGTCAAAAAGGCCTGACATATATGCATAGCACTCTTTATTGTTATCAAGCAAATTCCAAACGGCGTTTTGCTCTTTTTTGGTGTCAGGGATATCAAGCCAATATTTAACATAACCATTTCTTCCAAACTTTTCGCTAACAAAGTTATAAACGCGGTCAAGATGGCCTTGTTTGGTTGTTATCTGTTTTTCATTTTTAAGGCCGTATTTTATTGGGCGCGAGAACACAAGGTACACACTGCTATTTCGATCTGCATCGGCAACGATTTTACCATAAATACTGCGCGGCTCGTAAGACAGGTGAGAAGAATGGTCCTCAACTGCTTGGGCGATAAGCTCAACCGTCTCTTTATCAAAATATGAATTTAAAAACTTGTCTTCCCTAACCATTTTGCCCGAACTCAGCGCGTGCCCTTCTCGGCCGCGGCTTATGCCAATGTCATGCAGGGCGCCAACAAGGTAGGCGATATCAAGATTAACATCCTCGCCCTTTTCTTGAAGTTGTTTGCCATAGGTTAAGCAGTTTTGCGTCACAAAGTTAAAATGTGCCTCGTTGTGACCTTTATCAAACGTTTTGTACATCGGTTTGATAGTGTTTTTGATGTAGTCTTTAAGCAGTTTGTCCATTTTTTCACCTCACTTTAAATATGAATTTAGTTGTGAGATTTCGTCTTCGTTAAGGCCTGACGTGCTTAAAACAAACTTTGACCCATTTTTAAGTTTAATTATTTTGTATTCGCCTTTCGTTTGAATTTTAACAATATCAGTATAAAAAATTTTAAGCGTACCCAAAACCACATCTTCGCGCAGGGTTGACACCTCAATATGCGCGTCAAAAAATTCATATGCATTAATAAGGTTCATCGCGACATTGTTTTTAGTTATCTTTTTTATTGACACAATAAAAACCAAACTCATCCCAAACGGCACCGCAAACAAAAGCATCCATTCAAACTCTTTTGGCAGGTTTTCAATCGCTGTGCCGATAACAACATACGCAATCAGCCCCGCAAGCCCGATATAAAAAATCGTCCATAAAATTGTCAGCGGCTTTTTGTTAACAAGGTCGTTGGCCTTATGGTCAACAGGTGTTAAAATTTTCATCTTTACCTCATAAAAATTTTTTCACTATTATAGTTTAACTAATTACCATCTTTGACGCAACCTTTTCACCTAAAAATAATTAAATATTCAAATTATTTTATTTTTGTTTGCATTTAACTATTTCAATAAACTTGGCGGCGGCGGGGTTAGTTTGATTTTTGTCAGTAAGACCAACCAAAGTGCGCGCGGTTATGTTAAACTCGGGGTAAATGACCTCAACTTCTTTTTTGGCAATCTGCGCTTTATAATACTCTTTGCTTACAAACGCAACGCCGAACCCTGCCTTAACAAACTCGTATAAAAGAACGTAATTATCAAGCTCATATTTGGGGTTAAGCGTTATATTTTTTGAGGCGAAAAAAGCATCTATCGTGGTACGCGAACTATTGGCGCGAGATGGAAGCATAAGGTATGAGAAGGGAAAGTTGTCTAGGTCAATATTGTCGCCTTTAAAGCGCTTTTTAAAGTTGTGGTTGCCGATAAGTTGATAGGTTATTTTAAACTCAGCAAATTTTTTAAAATTATCAACCTCGGCGCACTCGTCAACAAAAATTATATCAACCTCGCCATCTTTAAGTTTTTTGATTAGTTCGTCTTTACCCCCACGCATCATCACGATTTTAATCTCGGGATATTTTTTAACAAAAATGGTTAAAAACTCTTGCAGCTTTTGGTTAAGGTTAGAGCTGCTTGACCCAATTCTAAGCGCGCCCTCACTTAAATTTGCAAAATTTTTAGCAGTCACCTCAATGCCATTAAACTCGTCAATTATTGGCGCAATTTTGTCATAAACCAACCTGCCAAAAGTTGTAAGAGCCACGCCCTTGCTTTTTCGCACAAACAGCGGCTGCCCTAGCTGCTCTTCAAGTTCTTTTATTGAAAACGAAACGGCGGGCTGAGAGATAAATAATTTTTCACTTGCCTTTGAAATGTTTTGCTCGCGCGCAACTTCAATAAAAATTGAATACAGATTAAGATTTGCCATAATTAAATCTTATACCTCACATAAAATATTTGTAGTTTACATTATATCACGGCCGTGGTAAAATTGCAATGCATTTGAAAGAAAAATTAAGGTTAAGGAGAAAAAATTATGGACTTTTATCTTATCGCCGCAACAAGCGCCAAACCAAGTAATGATGTTACTGGCAATACTAACAATTTAGGTACTAACAACGAAGCACTCAATATTAATGAGGAGTTTTCGCGGCTTGGCGGGCGTATGGCTGGTATTTGTTACAGCGAGCAGCCGTATTATGAAATCAAGGATTCTGCGTCACGCATAGCGCGGGTGAAGAATAACCGTCATCACAGCGTCTTTGACCACGAGTATATGACAATTTATCTTGAAAACGTGCCCAAACTTTTTGCGATGGTGCTTAATAATGAAAAGGCGTTTGCGACCAGCGAAAAAAGCGCGCGATACACCAAAATGCAAGGCTCAACCGATACAGAAGTTGACTTATATTTAAAATGGCAAAAGATTTTTGAGCAACTGATTTTTGATAAATATGGCAACGAAAAATATTTTAATGCGTCACGTATTGAAAAGTTAGCGCAAGAGAATGCGCGGTACTTTTTGTCGGTCTACACACCGACGTCGCTTGCCTACACCGCCTCTTTCCGTCAGTTTAGTTACCTTTATGCGTGGCTTAAACAAATTGAAAAAACGGGTAGCGAACTGCTTAGTCCGCTTACACCCACCGCCAATGCATTTTGTAAGTTTTTAGAAGACAATCATCTGATAGACGAAACAATTGCAAGCCTTGCGCCAAGTGGCGGACTTAGCCTTGAAACGCACGAAAACCGCACCGAATATTTTGGCGATGTGTTTATGACGGGGTATGTTGGTTCTTTTGCGCAATATGCACAGGCGCAGCGCCACCGCAGCCTTGACTACCAGCTAAAATTACTGCCGGAATTTGGTTTTTATATCCCGCCAATCATCAAAAACACGCCGCTTGAAGACGAGTGGTTGGGTGACGCGTTGCGGGTTCAAAGCGTAACGCCGCAGGGGCAACTTATTCAAATTTATGAGCGCGGAACTCCCGAGCGGTTTATTATGAAATTGGGCGAAAGATTATGTACGGCCGCGCAACTTGAAATTGCAAACCAAACGCAAGAAACACTTAAAAAATATATAGATAATTGTGACAGCGAAAGCGTTAAGCGAAAACTTGAAAAGTATAGTCATGGCGCGCGTTGCACTGCGGGGTACCAGTGTAAAACGCCATGTGCGTTTGGTGACGGCATTAACCTTACCCGCGAAATATAGCGGCATAAAAAATTGATTAAATTTGTAATTAAAACCCCGAAAAATTACTTACATTAATCTTGTAAAAATAAAAAACCTCAAAAATTGTTTAATAATATTGTTGATTTTTAAAAACAAAAAATAATAAATAAAATAAATTACTGAAAAATATAAAAAATAAGTTAAATAAGGAGAAAAATTATGGAAATATTAAACCAAATGCAAAATGAAAATTTTGAAATAATTGACAAAAACAAAATAAAAAATGTTCACACGGGCGAAATTATTAAGGGTGCAACGCAACCACTTAACGACTATATGGGCGACCATGTTTTGATTGAAACCTATTCGTCAGGTGTTTTGGCGGTAAGGAAACAGAGCTATCAAATTGACATCAAATTTATCAAAAACAACGGCGACGCGCTTATCGACCTAAGCCTTGACGACCTTAACGAGATGGGTAACAAAATCTATGACGTAAACGCTATCGTATGTTCGTCTGGCGTGCTGGTTGCCTATAATTTTTTTAAGGGCGATAGGTACGTTTATTACACTTACAGCAGCGCCCAAATCCCCGCGCGTGACTTTGACGACCTTCGCGCCCGCATCGCCTATTTCGAGGCCGACCCCGCCCCAACCTACACCAACACCCCCACCACCCTCACCTCAACCGAAAAACAAGCGTAAGCGAAATATTTTACAAGGAGCGCTAAGGTGATATTGCTTAAAACGACTATTATGTTTGCCGACGATCTTAATATTATGCCAAGCGAGTTTATTAATAGCCCCGCATTTTTGGCGGACAATCTTAATCTTGAATAAAGTTAAATAATTATAAATATTAAAAATCGCATTAGTTTTAAAACACAAAAAAACGTGCTAACTTGCACGTCTAAACACCAAAGAAGAACCATGTTTGTTCTTCTTTTTTGTTGGCGGAGAGAGCGGGATTTGAACCCGCGCTACGGCTTAAAACCGTACTAACGCCTTAGCAGGGCATCCTCTTCAGCCACTTGAGTATCTCTCCAAATATTAAGTTTTCGCCACTTCTTTTTTTTACGCAAATTTTGTTTAATTTAAATGGCGATATTTAACCGCAAAAACATGCCCTCGCGATTAAAAGCAAGGGCATTATACCATATGTTTTTGAAAAATTAAAGTGTTTTTGCAAAATTTCTTGAAAATTTTTGTCAAAATGGTCAAAACGAGTTCTTGCTGCCACTGTTTTTAACTATTTTAAATTGTTATAGCACACCATAGTATTGAAATCGCACAAAGCTTTATTCACCTTGCCCTGTTGTACTAACTGCCTTGCCATTTCAGGTAATCTTTAAAACGTTGGCCATGTTAACAAGCGGTTTTGAAAACTTTAAACAGCCTTACCAAGTCAATTTTAAAAAATATAGGTGTGTTGACCAAGTAATTTTAAAAATCTTAAGAGTTTTGACCAAATGATTTTAAAAACATCAAGCGCGATTAGACGATTAAATAATTTATTTGTACTTTAAGCACGTGTAGATAAGTTATTTGTACT
>ULRP01066963.1_pt1 | contig 16489 bp, 14 predicted proteins | sample 1955521 | NCBI WGS metagenome assembly ULRP01 (sample SAMEA4835685, study PRJEB28245) | human gut metagenome | biome: gut microbiome; material: fecal sample | place: Denmark | collected 2008
GTTTTCAAGCGTACGGTCGATCGGCACAATAACGCCGTTCACCTTGGCGCCGATCATGCGGTTTCCCACGGCGGTATGGATCGCATAAGCAAAATCCACTGCATTGGAACCGAACGGAATCGAAATCAGGTCACCCTTCGGCGTAAAAACAAAGGTTTCGTCATGGAAGAGGTCAACCTTGAAAGACCCGATTACTTCATCAACGTCATGCGATACCGAGTTGGATTCCAGAAGTTTGGAAATCCACGCCAGTTCCTTGTCGATATTTTCGCTTGATTTCTGCCCGCTCTTATATTTCCAGTGCGCCGCGATACCGTATTCCGCCACACGGTGCATTTCAAAGGTACGTATCTGCACTTCAAACGGAACGCCGCCGCGGCCGATGACCGTCGTATGCAAAGAACGGTACATATTGGCTTTCGGCGTGGAAATGTAGTCTTTAAACCGCCCGGGAACCGATTTATACATCTCGTGGACAAGACCCAGCACCATATAACATTCCGCTTCGGTATTGACGATTACGCGAATGGCATAAAAGTCGTAAATTTCCTCAAACGGCTTATTCTGCTGAAACATTTTGCGGTAAAGACTGCTGATGGATTTCACGCGGCCGCTGATCTCGTACGGTATATTTTCGGCGGTAAGACGTTCTTCAATCGTACGGGTGGCGTCCGCCATGCAGTCACGGCTCTGACCGTACCGCTGTTCCACCGCATCCTCCACTTCGCGGTAACCGATGGGGTCAAGATAGAAAAGGCTCAGATTTTCAAGTTCCTGCTTGATGCATTGCATACCGAGGCGGTCGGCGATAGGCGCATAAATGTGCATCGTCTCCAGCGCAATGGCGCGCTGGCGTTCCTCCACCTTGGCGGAAAGCGTCCGCATATTGTGCAAACGGTCGCAGAGTTTAATGAAAATTACGCGGATATCCTTGGCCATGGCCAGAAGCATTTTACGCAGATTCTCAATATGCGTTGCCTCTTTATCCTCAATGTTCATCGGCTTGATCTTGGTCAGACCGTCGACAAGCGCGCAAACGTCGTCGCCGAACCGCTTTCTGATCTCATCAAGGCTGGTCTTATCGGCGCAGTCCTCTACGGTATCATGAAGGAGCGCGGCACAGATGGCGTCGGTATCGAGTTCCAATCCCGCCACGATCTCCGCCACCGCGATAGGGTGAGAAATATACGGTTCCCCGCTTAAGCGGAACTGTCCTTCGTGCAACTGCTTCGCATATTCATATGCACGGCATATTTTTTCCACGTCATAATTCTTGCCTTCCACCATTGACAAGAGTTTCCCGATCTCTTCGTACACGATTTTTCCCCCCTTTCAGTTTTTTTGCTGTGAACGCAGTTTTTTCAGAATATTCGATTTTTCCAGATCGACTTTCTTCGGTGAAAAACGCATTTTGAACGTGTAATGCTCATCGCTGTATTCCTCAATGCCGAGAAGATTCATTTCCTGCAAAACACGAATAATGATTTTCAGTTTGACATAGCCGATTGACGTATTTTTTTCCGCCGCAAGCCGCGACAGGATTGCCCGATGAGAAAGCGAATCGCAACCGTTACGGAGCGAACGGCATACCAATGTATATACGGCCGCAAAATCGTCACGGGTGGGCAGATAATTGCCCGAGGCCTCAAAGTTCTCCCCTGCCCATATGCGGGCAAAGATCTCGCGTTCCGCATTTTCTTCGGTGCGCGCATCGTCGGAAAGGTACATATCCCGCGCAATCAGCTGAACCGTACGGCGGCCGTTCCATTCGTTGATATCCAGATTGAAAAGGATATCCGCGGTATCGCCGACAAAAATATTGAGGTCGGACGGAGATTTTCCGAAGAAGATGGCGGGAAACTGTACCCCGTCGTTTCCGAGCAGGAAACGCGTATGCTTGCCGCCGCTGACCGGCGTAACTTCCAGAACGCCGACGCCGCGGAGAATAAATACGGGAACGGGATTGGCAACGCCGTACGGTTCGAGAATACGCAGTTCTTCCGCCAGATCGAGTGAAATATCCGCGGTTGAAAGCACGCAGTCCGCCTCCAGAGTCGGTTCCAGCGCATCTCCCGTGAGCACGCCGCGCGCATAAGCAAAAAGCGCTTCGCGGAAAGCGGGCAATTCGCCGCGCGTTACGCTGAGACCCGCGGCCAGTTCATGGCCGCCGAACTTGGCAAGGTGCTCCGAGCACGCGACAAGCGCGTCAACAAGGTTCATGCCTTTGATACTGCGGCCGGATCCTTTCCCCATATCGCTGTCGGTATGGGCGTCGGGATTGCATCCCTCAAACGAAATGAGAATGGACGGAAGTCCGTACTTTTCCGTGATACGGGAAGCAACGATGCCGATAACACCGTGGTGCCAGTCATCGGCATCCAATACGATGACCGGATTTTTCTCAAAATCGTAACCCTCATCAATCTTTTTATACGCGTCCTGCATGATGCGGTTTTCTTCATCCTGTCGCTCCCGGTTGGCTTCGCAGAGTTCCGCGGCGATAGACGCCGCGTCGGCGTCGGTCTCGGCGAGAAACAATTCCACGGCACGGGAAGCGGAACGGATACGTCCTGCCGCATTGATACGGGGCGCAATGGTATATCCGATATAACTGGACGTAATTTTGGCGGCGGCCTTGGCTTTGCGCGCGTCGCCCTTGGGAGCCGCGGCCGCGTCCATCAGAGCGCGGAGACCTTTTCTCTTGGTTTTTCCGATCATCTCAAGGCCGTAACGCACAATCAGTTTGTTTTCCCCGATGATCGGCATGACGTCGGCGATCGTACCGATCGCCACAAGGTCGGCATATTCCTCGCAAAGACGTCCGATGCACTGAAGCCGTGTATCGCCGCTGATCTTTTCTTCAAGCGCCGCAATCAGTTTGAAAACGACGCCGACGCCGGCAAGATCCTTGAAAGGATATGCGCAGTCGGGACGATGCGGATTCACGGTGGCAACGGCCTCCGGCAGGTCGGAACGACATTCGTGGTGATCGGTAATAACAAAATCGACGCCGCGCGTTTTGGCGTGAAGAACTTCCTCCACGGCGGTGATGCCCGTATCGACCGTAATGATCAGGGTGGTTCCCTCGTCGGCCAGTTTATCGACAGCGGAGCAGGAAACGCCGTACCCCTCGCCGGAACGGTTCGGAATATAATACCCGACATCGGCTCCTTTATCGCGGAGCCACAGATAAAGCGTGCAAACGGCCGTCACACCGTCCACGTCGTAGTCGCCGTATACGGTGATCTTCTCGTGCCGGTCTATGGCGGTACGGATACGCTCCACCGCCGGCTCAATGTCCTTCAAAAGAAAAGGATCGCACAGCATTTCTTTTTCAAGATTGACAAACGCGCGCGCCTCTTCCGGCGTATGACAGCCGCGCCCGACAAGCAGACGCGCCACAACGGGGTGAACGCCGAGCGTCTTCTCTATAGCCGTTTCTTCCTCATGTACGGAATCCGTACACGGGATCCTGACGATCCATTTCTTTTTTATGTTTTTCTCATTTGTTTGCATAGACGGGTAAGCGACGCGGGATAGATCCCGCCCTTCCTATAATATCGTAACGGTAATAAAACCGTTGTTATCGTTATGAAAAAGATCGGTAACCCGCCCTTTGGCATAACGGAAAAGTTACATAATAAATCCCGGCGGCGCCGCGATACGGCAAGCGTCCGCAGATTCAAAAATACGGTATCGGCTCCGGGAAAGGCTTTTTATTCGCCAAGCGGCCGGTATCGGCGTATCAGCGCTTCGGCGGTGTGGATACCGTCAAGGGCGGCGCTGGTAATGCCGCCGGCATATCCGGCGCCTTCTCCGCACGGATAAAGGTTATAAACGCCAATCGCCGTACGCATTTCGCCGCGCAGAATACGGAGCGGCGCCGAGGTGCGCGTCTCCGCGCCGGAAAGAACGGCGTCGGCAACCGCAAAGCCATGGATTCTGCGGTCAAACAACGGTAAGGCACTGCGCAGTCCGTCAACTGCAAACCGCGGCAGATAACACGCGGGAGAAGCAGGACGATAGGCGCCGCCCCCCATGTACGTCGGGAGAATCCTCGACGGGTGCGTTCCGCTTCTGTCCGAAAGAAAATCGCCGACCGTACAGACGGGAACGCTGTAGTCTCCGCCGCCGGCAAGAAATGCGCGGCGTTCGATCTCCCGTTGCATGGCAATGGCGCGCAAAGGATCATTTCCGTAGTCTTCGGTAAATACCGAAACGGCAACCGCGCTGTTGGCGTTCCGTCCGTCGCGCGCATGACGGCTCATACCGTTTACCACAACGGTGTCTTCTTCACTGGCGGCGCCAACCACTTCCCCTCCCGGACACATACAGAACGTATAAACGCCGCGCGTATCCGTGTGACAGGAAAGATTGTATTCGGCATGCGGCAAGCCGTGTCCCTCGGCATATTTACCGAACATCGCGCGGTCAATGTCCGACTGAAGATGTTCAATCCGCACGCCGACGGAAAAGGGTTTCGCCTCTACGGCATACCCGTCCGCAATGACGGTTTCATAAGTATCGCGCGCACTGTTGCCGATGGCCAGTATCACCGCGCCGCACGGAATTTCGCCGTCCGGCGTAATAAGAGCGGTCACGGTCTTGCCGTCGGCCGACCTTTTTATCCCCGAAACACGGGAATGGAAACGAATCTCACCGCCGAGACGTGTGATCTCCGCGATCATACGCGTGATAACGTTCTGCAGATAGTCGGTTCCGATATGCGGCTTTGCCAAAGTCAGAATTTCCGGCGGAGCGCCGAAACGGCAGAAAGTGCGCAGCACATACCCGCAAAGCGGGTCGTTTACGCGCGTCACGAGCTTGCCGTCCGAAAACGTGCCGGCACCTCCGGCACCGAACTGAATATTATTTTCGGTGGACAAAATACGCCGTTTTGTAAAAAGTTCGGTGGCTGCGGCGCGTTCCGCAACCGTTCCTCCGCGTTCCAGAACCAACGGAGAATACCCGTTTTCCGCCAACAGTAAAGCGGCGAAAAGGCCGGCGGGTCCTGCCCCGACGATAACGGGACGATGCGGAAGCGGCACATTTCCGGGTGATACTTCGGGAATACCGCATTTCTGCTCCGTTATTCCGTGTTTTTTCAGATCTTCTTCGGAAAGCGGCGGCAAGTCTCCCGTCACACCCACCGAATACACAAACCGAACGTCGTTTTTCTTACGTGCGTCTACCGAGCGGCGATAAATAAAAAAGCGGGCTTGTCCCGTCGGTATCCCCGCACGGTTCAGTTTTTTTCCGGCCGAAGAAAAAGCAAGTGCCTCCCCGCACGAGGGAGGCAGGCTGATGTCCCCGACGATATATGTACGCTCACTCATCATGTTATTCTTTCACGACAACATGTACGGTGACGGGAGAATCCGGCGTAATCTGTTCATCGCCGGAATAGAATGACAGGGTTACCGTGTGTTCGCCGGCGGAAAGTCCGGCTGTATCGGCAAAGGCAACAATGCCGTTCTTTTTATATCCGTAAAGGTCGGTTTTGGTACCGGAAAAGGTGGCGCTGACCGTATTCTTATCGACGGTAACGCCGTCGGATACGGTAAGAGAAATATCGTTATACACGCGTTTTTCAACCGGCATATCCCGGTCAAGCGAAACAAGCCATACCGTAATCGACAAAAGAAGGCAAAGAAGAAGTCCGAGAATCCGTGCAACGGAAACGAAGTGCGTATTTTCTTTATTCATTTTCTTCCCTCCTTATTTTTCGGATGCCGGCAGATCGTTTTCAACATCGCTTCTTCCGCCGAGAAGCTGAAGCAGATCGTGACGGAGCGTGCGTGCGCCGTAATCGCGGTGCAGATGGGCATTCAGCGCGATGGAGATCGTCCCCGTTTCCTCGGATACGACAATCGTCACGGCGTCGCTGATCTCACTGACGCCGAGCGCGGCGCGATGGCGCGTGCCCACATTACCGACGACCTCAGGCCCCTGCGAAGAATTCGGAAGCACGCAACCAGCCGCCGCAATCCGCATATGCCGGATAATCACGGCACCGTCATGAAGCGGCGCTTTATTGAAAAATATGTTTTTCAGGAGTTTTGCGGACATCACAGCGTCTACAATAACGCCCGTTTCCATAAGATCGCCGAGTTTCGTCGATCGTTCAATCACAATCAGCGCGCCTGTGCGCGAGCGGGACATATCGCTCACCGCGTCACATAGGGCGGTGATCTCCGCGTCAAGCCGCGTTGTGTCTTTGGAACGTCCGAAGCGGCCGGCGCTGTGCATCACGCTGTCGCCGATCTTTTCGAGAGCCGCACGTATTTCCGGCTGAAAAAGCACAATCAACGCCAGAACGCCGACCTGCTTTACAGCGCGGAACAGATATGACAACGCATAGAGATGCGTCAATATACCGATACCGCCGATCAGAATGACAATCACAATACCGATAAACAGTTTGCTTGCCCGTCTTTCCAGAAAGAAGCGGCCGAAAATATACAAAATGGCGGTCAGAAGCAATATGTCTATCGCATCGCTGACCGTGATCATTTGCAATTGAATGAAAACAAAAGAAAACCAGTTGGTAATCGACTCCAGAATTGCGCTCATATCTATCTCCTGCATCGGTAATGATGCCGTAAATCAAAAATTATGTCCATCGCCTGTTACACGGTCGCTATGATTCCGTTATATCGCAAATATATCGCAAAAAAAATCGTAGCGGAAACCGCAAAAAGTAAAAGGCGAACCGGTTCTTATAAATTATAGCATATATTTTCTGAAAAAGCAATAATTTATTTTAATAATTTAAATATATATTCGCATATATTTGCGTATATTTTACGCGTAAGATCGTCTTCCTCCCCTGCCCGACAGCAACGACAGACCCCGCTATACGGAGTTCTGAAAAAATCTTTACGGTAACAAAGCGAATTTCTTTGACAAATACTTGACAAAGGGTTCTAAAATGTGTATAATTGTCTCAAATGATACAGTTTTGGTGAAGAAGATGGATCAAAAAATAGCCTACGAACAGTTTTTTCTTTTTCAGGGTTGTTCGGCAAAAAGAGCCGCGGAACTCATGAGCGGCATCATATCTCACATCGGCTTTTTCAGGGCCGGCAGTACGGTCTACACGCAATCGCATTATGAAAAAGCGCTCGGTTTCATTTTATCCGGCGAAGTGGATGTCTGTCGTACAACGGACGGAAAATCCGTACGTCTTAACCGTCTGTCAAAAAACGATTCCTTCGGTGCGGCGGCACTGTTTTCGGAGGACAAGGATTATCCCACCGGAATTATCGCCGTAAAAGACACGGAAATTCTGCTGATCCCGCAGGAAGAAATCGAGAAACTTTTTAAAAAAGCGCCGGAACTCGCCATCAACTACATCAGATTCCTTTCGGATAAGATCCGTTTTCTGAATCGCAAGATCCGGCATTTTTCCGCTCCATCGGCCGAAGCAAAAGTGGCTTGCCGCCTCTTGCAGAAATCCGTGAACGGTTATGTCATCATCAAAAACTATACTGCCCTCGCGGACGAACTTTCCGTCGGACGGGCCTCTCTCTACCGCACGCTTGACGCCTTTGCCGAAAAAGGTCTTCTGACACGGGAAAAAAATGCCGTAAGGCTTTTAAATATAAAAGAAATTGAAAGGATATCGGAATCATGAAAAAAATCACCGCGCTTTCCCTCGTTTTTGTACTTCTCCTCTCCATCACAGTTGTCTTTTCCTCCTGCGGAGCAAAAGACAATACCAAGGTGAAAATCGCCTATTTACCGGGAACAACCGGCGTCGGCATGGCCAAGATGATCAAAGACAATGCCAATGAAAATTATACGTTTGAAAAGTTCGACAATGCGCAGGCTCTTCTGCCGGAACTGCTGAAAGAAGATGCGGATATCGACATTGCCACGCTCCCCACCAATGCCGCCGCACAGATATATAACAAGACGAACGGGCGCTACAAAGTTGCGGCGCTGAACACGCTCGGCGTATTGTATATCGCCACGAAGAACGGCGTCACCGTAAACAGTCTCGAAGATCTTATCGGCAAGACCGTTTATATTCCGGAACAGGCTCCCGGTTACATTCTTCAATATATTCTGAACAAAAAAGAAATCCATGTCGTTACCGGAGACGACGACACCGTTCCCGGTGTAAAACTCGATTATTCCGAAACGCTGGACAGCCTCCCCGCCGCCTTTGCTTCCGCCACGCCCGCCGCCGGGAACGAATCCATTGATATTGCGCTTCTTCCCGAACCGAAACTGACCGTTGCGCAAATGCAGGGCAAACAGAATAACGTTTCCGTTACGATTGCCCTCAATCTGACGGAAGAATGGAACAGCGTATCGGAAACCAAGTTGGTACAAGGCTGTCTTGTCGTTTCTTCCGCTTTCCTCGAACAGCATAAAAGCACCGTAAACACATTTCTTGCCGCCTACAAATCGTCGATCGAATATATGGCAAAGACCGAGAACCTTGAGGATGCCGCCGCTCTCGTTGTCGACCTCGGTATCCTGCCGAAAGTACCGATAGCCAAAGCGGCCATTCCGCGTTGCAATATTGCCTATATCGACGGTTCCGATATGAAAGCGGATATGTCCGCATATGTAAAAGCAATCCATGGCATGAATCCGCAGGCAGTCGGCGGAAAACTCCCCGATGACGCCTTCTACTATATACCGTAACATGAAAAAGGCAAACGAAAAAGCGCGCCCCGGGAGCCGTATTCCGAAAGAAATCCTGAAAGCGATCGCCGTCCTTCTTTTCTGGCTTATAGTCTGGGAAGCGGCGGCGCGGCTGATCGACCAACCGCTTTTTCTCCCCCGCCCCGGCAATGTCTTCCGAACCTTTGTAAAGTTGTTTTCGGTCGGCACTTCCTATAAGATCGCACTTTTTTCCCTGCTACGTGTTCTCGGCGGATTTTCCGTCGGCATGATTCTCGGAATCGTGCTTGCCGTTTTCTCTTACTATTTTCCGCTGTTTGAAACCGTATTGTCCCCTGTAATGACCATTGTGCGTTCCACGCCGGTCGCCTCGTTCATCATGCTCCTGTGGCTCGTGATCGGAAGAAAAAATCTCCCGACAGCAATAGGCTTACTGATGGTTCTGCCCCTGATCTACGGAAACATTCTTGCCGGCCTGCGCGCCCTGTCGCCCGAATTGTCCGAAGTATGCCGTCTTTACCGTTTTTCGCCTCTGAAACGTTTTCGTATTTATGTTTATCCCGGCGTCATGCCGTATTTTGCACCGGCAACCGTCAATGCGTTGGGGCTCTCATGGAAAGCCGGCATCGCGGCCGAAGTATTGGCGCAAACGTCCTTTTCGCTCGGAAAAGAAATCTATCTTGCCAAATCGTATCTGGAAGCGGAAGAACTGTACGCCTGGACAATTGCCGTCATACTCCTCAGTCTCTTTCTTGAAACTCTTGTCAGATTCTCTATGCGACGCTGGCTGAAAGGAGAAAAAAACATTCATGCATAAACTGATCGTTGACGCGCTTTCCTTTGCGTACGGAAACGAAAAAATTATTGACAAATTCTCCTATGTATTTACGCCGGGACGTCCATACGCCCTGACCGGGGACAGCGGCCGCGGAAAAACCACCCTGCTTCGTCTGATTGCGGGACTTCTCCGCCCCGACGCCGGCAGAATCATGGGCGGCGGCGACGCATGTTCCGTTTCTTTTCAGGATTATCGTCTTTTCCCAACGCTCACCGCCGAAGAAAATGCCGCCCTCACTTCGGATAATGCCAAAGCCGCGACCATGCTCCGTCATTTCGGTTTTTCGGACGACGACCTCTTAAAGTTACCGGCGGCGCTCTCCGGGGGCATGCAACAACGTGTTTCCCTCACGCGGGCGTTTCTCTCTCCGCGCCCCGTTCTGCTTCTTGATGAACCTTATGCCGCATTGGATCCCGGCAACAAAGCCTTCCTCAGCCGCATCATTGCGGAAGAATCCGCCGGACGTATCGTGATTTTTGTGTCACACAACGAAGCGGAAAGCGAAGCCGTCAATGCCATCACCCTCGCAATTTAAATTTTCTCTGAATCTTCCGTTTGGTTGTTGGACTTCCGCGTTTTCGGGGTGTTGTTTGGCGAACATTTACTTCAGTACCATGAAGCTATTGAGTAAACACTTGCACCGTATTTTCGATGAAGGCTCGTCATAGATGCGCCGGCACCGTGTTCTGCTTTGATTTCAAATTGATGCTTTCGGGATAATGCTTCTTTCCTTTTCTTCCCGACATACAAAAACCTCTTGCGGTAGAAAAAAAGTTCTACTGCAAGAGGTTTTTGTATTTCAATGTTCATTTTTTCGGGTTCAGTTCACTGTTTGCCTGTTTTTTGTTTGTAATTTTACAGCAATACTTCGTGGCCCGTGCGTGCGGATTCATAAATTGCATCGAGAATTTTCATAACCGTTACGCCGTCTTCCGCCGTGGCAATGCAAGGAGTGCCGTTCAGTGCGCAATCGGTGAAATGAGCCATTTCCGCCGTAAACATGTCTTTATTCTCTTTCAAATACTGCATGGACGGAATAATATCGGCAAGATAATCGTTGACAACCGTATAGATTTTCGGTGCACCGGCAAGCGAGATGCCGCCCTTTGTTCCGTAAAGCATTTTTTCGGTTTTCGATTCGCCGTTCAGAGAATACGAAGTTTCGAGAAGCGTTACGGCGCCGTTATCATATCGAATGAGCGCGGTCGCAAAGTCTTCAACGTCGAAAATATCGTCCGGTTTTGCGTCTTTCGGCTTCCATTCCACATCATTTTTAAGGTAAGGACGGTTCTTCAATTTATCGGAAGAGACTGCATAAACGGATACGGGACGCGGATTTCCCATAAGATACCGTGTATGATCAATCACATGAACGCCGAGGTCGATTACAGGACCGCCACCGGACATTTTACGGTTGGAGAACCAGCCGCCGGGTGCGCCGTGACGGCGAAGATAGGTGGCCTTGGAATAATAAATATCACCGAGCGCGCCACTCTTGATAAAATCAAGCGCAATACGGCTTTCATTAGAAAACCGCATGACAAAACCAACCATAAGGAGCTTGCCTTTTTCTTTTGCAAGAGCCGCCATTTTTTCCGCTTCCGCCGCATTGTAAGCCATCGGCTTTTCGCAAAGAACATGAAGTCCGGCATTCAACGCCGCCATGGCGCAGGAAGCATGGTTAACGTTCCATACGCAGACATCGGCCGCATCCAGTTCGGGGCATGCGCGCAGCATTTCGTCCACACTGTTGTAACGGCGCGCGATACCGAATTTATCCGCCGTTTCGTTCAATCTCTCTGCATTGATGTCGCAGATAGCGTAAATTTCCGCATTTTCAACCGCTTCATAGGCGGCAAGGTGTGTGTTGGCGATATTGCCCGCACCGATAAGACCGATCTTCAGTTTTTTCATTTTGTTTTCCTCTTTTATATAAATTTCTCAGAAAAGTTTGCGCAGGAAATTCACAGCGTCGCCGATGTCTTTTTCCGGCGTATCTCCGCACTCGCGCTCTACGGTAAGAAATCCTTTATAACCGATTTTGTCAAGCGCGGCGAGATAGTGCGGGAAATCAACGTCTCCCTGTCCGAGCGGCACTTCACGGAAATATTTTATACCCTTTACAGATTCGGGAACAGGATGCACAACCTGATATATGTATTCGGGATTGCCCTGAAGCAGATGAACTCCGTCTTTGGCATGTGTATGTACAATGTATTTTTTCAGAGTTTCAACGCCTTTTACGGGATCGTCCGCAGTCACCATAGCCAGGTTGGCCGGATCGTAATTGACCGCCACGCCCGTCGAATGTAAACTATCGAGAAACCCACACAGCGTGGATGCGGTTTCGGGACCGGTCTCCACGGCAAAATGTGCGCCTATACTGTCCGCATATTCGGCGAGACGACCGCAGGCGTCCTGCATAACGGCATAACGCGGATGCTTCGAATCAGAGGGTACAACGCCGATATGAGTCGTTACGATATCGGTCTCCAATTCTTTTGCCATATCAAGAATACGTTTGGATTTTTCGATCAGTGCAGGATTCCGTTCCGCGTCGCCGAATCCGTGTCCGAGATCGCCGCACAAAGCCGAAAAAACAAGCCCCGCGTCTTTTACGCGCGACAGAAGTTCACGGCGCGCCGCGCCGCTCATGTTTTCGGGAGCGTGTTCTCCCGTTGTCGCATACATCTGGATTCCCTGTGCTCCCAAAGCGGCTGCTTTGGTCAGGGCTTCATTAGTAGGAAGCCGGAAAGATTCCAGCATAACACCGATTTTAAATTGCATAATAATTTTCCTTTCACGTAATGTTTTTTCGGAACTTCACGTCTTCATTCTAACATTCTTTTTATCCCGAAGCAATATCCGATATTGTGATTATTGTTACGATATTGCGATTTTCACATCGCAACGCATGTGCCTTCCGCCATCAATATATATTGAAAAATGCCCTGCCGTATTTCTTTACGGCAAGGCATTTGTATTATCGGTCAAAATCAAACTTTTCCCGCAGGCGTGTCTTGAGCAATGTATAACGCAGGTCTCTGCGGTTGTTTTCGATCATATGCACAAGTATGTCGCGTCTGCCCACCAGAATCACCATATCCTTGGCGCGCGTCACGGCCGTATAAAGCAGATTCCGCGTCCGCAACATGGGCGGGCAGGAATAAACGGGGATGACAACAACGCCGTATTCACTCCCCTGACTTTTATGCACCGTGATCGCATAAGCGAGTTCGATTTCTTCAAGCAGGGAGAAATCGTAAACGGCCACCCGGTCATCGTAACGGATCGTCAGGTGTTCGTCCGCAGAAGAAATGCTGTCGATCACGCCGATATCGCCGTTGTAAATGCCGTAGCCCGGTGTTCCGTTCCGTTCCCATTCAATTTCATAATTATTGCGTATCTGCATAACGCGATCGCCCTCGCGGAAAACCTTATCGCGGAAACGGATTTCCTTTTTGCCCGCGTCCTGCGGATTCAGAACATTCTGCAACACAAGATTAAGCGAATCGGTTCCGCCGATCCCTCTGCGTGAAGGCGTGATCACCTGTATTTTCTCGGATATATCTTTTCCGTAGGCACGCGGCAAACGCTCCGAAAGCAGTGACGCCACCGTATCGGGAACCGCGCGTTCGGACGGACGGTCAAGAAAGAAAAAGTCCTTATTTTTCACATCAATTTCGGGCATTTCGCCGCGGTTGATTGCATGAGCGTTCGTCACGATAAGGCTTTCCCCGGACTGACGGAAGATTTCGTCCAGACGCACCGTGCAAAATACATCGGAATCTATCAGATCACAAAGAACATTTCCGGCGCCGACAGCGGGAAGCTGATCGGCGTCCCCGATCAGAATAAGGCGGCCGCCGCGCGGTACGGCACGCAAAAGCGCCGCAAAAAGCGGAAGATCGAGCATGGAGGCTTCGTCCACAATAACGACTTTTTCCTCAATCGGATTTTCTTCGTTTCTGCCGAATCGCGTTTCCTCTTCACCCGTGTTTTCCGTTTCCAGAAGTCGATGAATGGTTTTGGCCTCTTCCTGCGTGGCCTCGGACATACGCTTGGCGGCGCGCCCTGTCGGAGCGGCCAACGCCGTCCGCAATCCCAACGCATCAAATATACGGATAAGACCGCGTATGACCGTGGTTTTTCCCGTTCCGGGGCCGCCTGTCAGGATCATCACGCCGCTGCGAAGCGAATCGTAAATTGCCTGTCTTTGCAGGTTTGCGTAGCGAATACCGCGTTCCCGCTCCATACGGTCGGTCAGATTTTCCGCGTCGGAAACCGAGAATGCGGGCGCCGTATGTACGATATTATATAGACGGTCAATAACAAAATTCTCGTTCGCCGCCATTTCCGCCGTATATACATAATTTTCTTCGCTGTCGGACGGACGGTAAAAGTAAAAATTCTTTTTCGCGTCGTCGCTGTGCAGGATTTCCGAAATCCTTGTCTCCGCAAGGCCGAGAAGCTCGGCGGTTGCACCGATCAGCTTTTTCTCCGGCATACAGGTATGGCCGTTCTGCATGGCGTTATACCCCAAAACATACCGCAGTCCCGCCGCGATACGAAAAGGCGAATCGGTGTCGTATCCGAGTTCCGTTGCAATCTTATCCGACTGCACAAAACCGACGCCGTAAACCGTACTGCACAGGCAATACGGATTTTCACGTATTCTATCGACGGCAGTGCTGCCGTATTTTTTATAGATGCGCGTAATAACGGCGCCGGAAAAATAATCCTTGCAAAACATAAGTAAGGAGCGAATCCCTACCTGCTCGCAAAAGGATTTGTTGATCTCGGCGGCTTTTTTCTGGGTAATGCCCGGAATATCGGTCAGCCATTCGGGGTGATGCTCGATAACGTCAAAACTGTCAACGCCGTAGCGATTCACGATCTTCAATGCGGTTACGGGGCCGACGCCCTTCACATTTTTAGACGAGAGATATTGCAGGATCGAATCCACTTCGCACGGAAGCCGTTTTTCAAACGCTTCCACGGCAAACTGTTCCCCGTGGTCTTTATGCGTCACATAACGACCGTACAGGATCACCTCGTCGTCTTCATGCAGAAAAGGCATATTGCCGACAGCAATCGTTTGTTCGTCTCCGTCGGTCATAAGTTCCATAACCGTATAATCGTTGTCGGTATTATGATAAATAATATGAAGAACGGTGCCGGAAATCTGCATTTTCTCGCCGTCTTTTTCTATTTTTCCGTTCGGCATACCGCACCTCGTTATCTTTTTCGCTCCGCGACGTTAATAAAATGCCCGATTCGGGCAAACGCCGCATTATATTGATATTTTATCACATTTCCGATGAAAATGCTATACCTTTTTCCGTATTACGCAGATAATTTTACAAACGGTATGCCGTGATCGGTGAGAAGATTCGCCGTTTCTTCCGACGGCTCCGAAAAAAAGAAGACAATCGGTGACGGACGGTACAGAGGCTTTCCTTCACACAGAATCTGCGCGGCACGCACCTCCGTCAATAGATCGTACGCGGAATACGCGTCGCCGCAAATGGCAAGGGCATACTTTTCTCTTTGAAAAAACAAACCTATAAGAGAGATCATCACAAAGTAAAGGCCGGGAACCGCCAGAATTGCCAGAATAACCTGTACCGCATATGGCATAAAAAGCACCATCCTTTCTTTACACAGCATATGCAAAGAAATAAGGACGGTGCTTTGCGGATCAGATTCCGAGAAGAAGCGCGAGTTCTTCGGCCATATCTGTCTTTTCCCACGGAGTGGCGAGGTCTTCGCGTCCCATGTGGCCGTAAGCGGCGTACTGCGCGTAGATCGGGCGGCGCAGATCAAACCGTTTGATGATGGCGGCGGGACGGAGATCTATCAGGCGGTCAACCGCCGCGGCGATTTTCTCTTCCGGCACTTTCCCTGTTCCGAACGTATCAATCATCACCGAGACCGGACGGGCAACGCCGATAGCATAGGCGATCTGTACTTCGCACTTGTCGGCAAGTCCCGCTTTAACAATATTTTTCGCTACATAGCGCGCCGCATAGGAAGCACTGCGGTCCACTTTCGTCGGGTCTTTACCGGAAAAAGCGCCGCCGCCGTGACGGGAATATCCGCCGTACGTATCGACAATGATCTTGCGGCCGGTAAGACCGGTATCTCCCATCGGTCCGCCGATCACAAAGCGGCCGGTCGGGTTGACATAGATTTTGGTATTGTCGTCCATAAGATCCTGCGGGATTACCGGCATAATGACTTCCCTTGTAATATCCTCGCGGATTCTGTCCATTTCCACATCGGCACTGTGCTGAGAAGAAATAACCACCGTGTCGACGCGGAAAGGTTTTCCGTCGCGGTATTCCACCGTCACCTGGCTCTTGCCGTCGGGGCGGAGGTAATCCAGCGTGCCGTTTTTACGGACAGCCGTCAGGCGCAGAGCAAGTTTATGTGCAAGCGAAATGGGGAGCGGCATGAGTTCCGGTGTTTCATTGCAGGCGTATCCGAACATCAGTCCCTGGTCGCCGGCGCCGGTATCCAGATCATCTTCCATGATGCCCTCTTTGGCCTCGGCGCATTTGTCAACGCCGAGCGCAATATCGGGCGACTGTTCGTGTATCGAAGTCAGAACGGCGCAGGTATGGCAGTCAAATCCGTACTTTGCACGGTCATAACCGATTTCTTCCACGGTCTTTCTTACGATGCCGGGAATATCGACATATGCTTTTGTCGTGATTTCCCCCATCACCGTGACAACGCCCGTTGTAGCAAAGGTTTCGCATGCCACACGCGACATGGGATCGGCGGCAAGAAGCGCGTCGAGAATCGCGTCGGAGATCTTATCGCACATTTTATCGGGATGGCCCTCGGTCACCGATTCGGAAGTAAAAAGAAACTTGTCCATAGTAATCCTTTCAATATAAAAACCCCGAAAACCGTCCAGAGATTGCGGCGATTTCCGAGGCTTTTGCTCTCATCTATCAGGAATTGGCACCTTATATAAAACAGGTTGCCGGGCTTCACAGGGCCAGT
>ULRP01036184.1_pt1 | contig 16469 bp, 14 predicted proteins | sample 1955521 | NCBI WGS metagenome assembly ULRP01 (sample SAMEA4835685, study PRJEB28245) | human gut metagenome | biome: gut microbiome; material: fecal sample | place: Denmark | collected 2008
GGGGGCATTATTTAATAGGATCTTTGTTTCGCTCGTCTGTTCATGCCAAAGCTAAATAGAGTGATTCCTTGTTTATAGTTCTTCTTCTCAGGCGGAGCCTTTTTATTGCTCCGCCTGTGTTTTAAAATTTTTGAAAAACAGAGTCGCTTCGTTTAAAAGTGAAATGTCATTGCCTTTATTTTTCACAGTGCCGAATATGAGGAAAGCTTTCGGTTCCTTCTCTGTTCTGAAAGTATCCGGGGCTGTTTACGGAAGTTTATAGGCCGTTTTACGGCTGTAATTTTTTGCAAAGCGGAGCGTTTTCATTTTTCGGCAGGAAAAATATTTATTTTATGTGGGTGATATAGTGTTTTATCCGGCTGATATGAAAAGAAAATATTTTAAAATCGATTGTTCGGAGGAAAAATACCGATAAATTTTTAACGAGTCGTTTGGAATAATTTTAAATCATTCCTATATTTCTGTTTTTATCCGTATAAAAAAGGGAAGCCGGATATGTTCGTTCCGATATTTCCGGTTATTAATTTAAAAAAAATATAATAAATTCATCATATTAGAAAAAATATCGGATAAAATACGATATGGCCGAAAGATTTTGCAAGGATCTTACAACTGTTTGATATAATACTTCTGAGCCTTAAATTAAAGATACGTGTAGATCATTTGTCAAAAAATAGATATTTTAGTAAATTATTTATTATGCAGGAGATTTTTATGTCATCTAAAAAATGTCAAAATCCTTTTTCACCACAGCAAAAACAAATTTTAAAGTACCTGATCGCAGGTTTGGATAACCGGAAAATTGTTGCAAAAACAGGTTTATCCGAAACGGAATTGAAAAAAGAACTGCAAAAAATATATGATTGTTTAGATGTAAAAACACGGGTTGCCGCCGTGATCAAAGCAGAAAAAATGAATTAAACCGATTCGTTTTTTGTTTTTTCGGAATATCGTTTTCTTTTTATAAAAGAAACGTATTCCTTTTGTCCGTTAATCGAGTGAAAATTAAATGGAAAAAGGGGAGAATCCCTCTGTTTTTCCTCTTTTTTCACTGAAAGAAAAGCTGCTCTGACAACCTGAGATTTTTGATTTTAAAATCAGGTCAAATGTCTATATAGACAAAGGTTGTTTTTAATTGTAACTTTATTAAGTTAGTTTGATGAAACTAATTCAATTAAAAATTGTTTTTAGAGGGCTGAAAATGAAGGAGGAAAGACTGTCGGGTAGAAAATCACCGAAAAAGAAAGGTTCAAATCTTACTCCGAAGCAAACAGAGGTATTGAAGTATTTGGCGCAAGGTTTTCAAAATAAAGAAATTGCTTTTCAGATGAATTTGTCTGTTTCTACGGTAAAGCTCCATGTATCCGGGCTGATGCTGCGTCTGAATGTTAAAACGCGAACGGCTGCTGTTGTGGAAGCTCAGCGTTTAAATTTAATATAACACAGATAAAAAGGTTGCTTTTTATCGCGTTAAAGCAGAAAAAACAGCTCCTCGGAACAAGGAGCTGTTTTTTTTACCTTCATCGGGGAAAAATTTAAATCGGCTGAGTTACACGCAGCAGCAGCCCGAAGCATTGGCAACAGGAGTTGATCCCGTTTTGCATGATACTCCTTCGCAGCCTGAAGGCATACAACAGCAACCTGTCGCCGTTGCTTCCGCTACCGCATTTGCCAGACACGATACGCCCGTGCAGTTCGGTATCGCCGTTTCTCCATTGCAGTAATTTTTTTCCGGACACATTAAACATAAATTTTCCGAAATATACCGATCGGGAACGCATGATAAACATGTTCCCGTCGTTTCATCGCACTTCTGACAGTTCGCATCGCAGTCTTCCTTTTCAGGCGGTTCAGTTGTCTCTGAGAAGCCGGAAAAACTGTTTATCTTTATCATAGACTGATAAGACGTTGTTGCGTTGATGTTACGCCCCAGTTTGACGGCTCTGGCTTGCGTGTTCGTACTGAAAAACAGCAGAAAGAATAAAAACAGGTATTTCATCTTCACCTGCCTTATTTATTGATGCAGCAGCAACCGTCGGCGGATAGTTTCATCCGGGACGGGCAGGAGTTGACCGTATTGGTTTTAGCGGGTTCCTGTTGATCGGCAACACAATTTCCGTCTGATTTACTGTATCCCGTATTGCAGGAGAAATAAGCCGAACCGTCGCACACGGCGTTAGGCGGGCAGTCTATGCACGTATTGCCGGACAGGTAAGCCCTGCTGTCGCAGGAAGTACAGTTATTTTCTTTTTCTCCCGAACAGGTCTTACATGACAAATGGCATTTAGCGCATTGGAGGCCATTCATGAATTGCCCGTTTGGACAGCCAATTATATTTTGCCCATCGCATATTGCATTTGAAGGGCATGCTTTGCATAATTCATTGCTTACATACATCTGTTCGGAAGCGCAGAGCTGACAGCCCGTTTTTGCATCGCCCAACAAGCAGTTTTTATCCATACAATAGATAAATGATGAGCTTACTTTGTTTAGCTTATATCCTGAAGTTTCACAGATTTTAGAAGGTTCGTTCTTGTCGCTGCAAATGTCACTGTATATATAGTCATTCCCCGGACCATAACATAAGCGGGCATGACTGTTGGAAGAAAATAACCACAGGCCGGTTATTAAAAATAATAAGGTTGATTTTTTCATCTCTGAACAATCCTTTTTGTTTCGGTTAAACAAAAACCTACCTTTTCAGGTAGGCGGATGTTCAGAAACCGTATAGAGATTTACGGCTCGACCTATTAGGCGTAAATAGCCGTATTCAGCCGACATCCGCCTGTAAGACAGAAATCGGCATAATTGTTTAAAGTCGCTATATGCGTTTGCGACTATACGTAAAAGGGTGTTTGAAGCCCTGAGTCGTTGATTTAAACGACCTGAAACATATTATAACAAAACAAGGTCTGGAAATCCAGATTTTACATAAGGTTAATCAATGACATACCGTCGTCAACCGGATCGGCAATAAAAAACCCCCGTCGGAAAGACGGAGGTTAAAACAAGGGGCACTTTTTTTTATTTTTCCAGATTATCTTTGATAAATCTGTTTAACAGCTGAACGCCGAAGCCGGATCCGCCTTTCGGTCCCATAACGGAAGCCTTTTCTTTTAAAGCGACGCCGGCAATATCCAGATGCGCCCATTTGGTCTGCGGCATAATAAAGCGTTTTAAAAACGCCGCGGCGGTAATACTGCCGCCCGCACGGCCTGACGTTGCCGTGTTGCGAATATCGGCGATATCGGAAACAATCTGGTCGTCAAAAAAATCGTCCATCGGCATGCGCCAGATTTTTTCCCCGCTGTCGGCAGAAGCTTTTTCCATTTGTCCGGCCAGATCATCATTATTGGAAAACAATCCGGCATATTCGGTTCCCAAAGCAACGACGATTGCTCCGGTCAGGCTGGCCAGATCTATAACGACCGGCGCATTAAAACGTTCCTGAGCGTACCAGAGGGCGTCGCCCAATACCAGTCGGCCTTCGGCGTCGGTATTGATGACTTCAACCGTAATACCGGATAAAGATTTGACAATATCACCCGGCCGCTGTGCCGTTCCCGAAGGCATATTTTCCACCATGGCCATAACGGCCGCCGCGTTTACTTTGGCTTTGCGCATGGCCAGCGTCTGCAGCGTCCCCAACGCGGTTGCCGCGCCGGCCAGATCTTCTTTCATGTCTTCCATGCCTTTGGCGGGTTTCAGGCTTAATCCGCCGGAATCAAAAGTAACTCCTTTGCCGACCAGCACAACATGCGTATTTTTATCCTCCGGGCAGCCGCGCCACTGAACGACGACTAAACGGGGCGGATTAACGGATCCCTGCGCTACGCCCAGCATCATGTTTAGCCCTTTGGCGCGCAGCTGGTTCGGGTCGTATACTTCTGTCTGCAAGCCGTATTTTTGCAGTTCTTCCGCCCGTTTGGCAAAAGTGATCGGCGTAATGACGTTTGCCGGTTCGTTGACCAAATCGCGCGCGGTGTGAATACCCTTTGCAACGGCGAAATAAGGTTCGTACTGATTTTGGGCGGCCTGCGCCTGTTCCGAGAGAATATAAAATTCCTTAACGGTAACGGGTTTTTTAAAAATAGTTTTGTGTTTCGTAAAACGGTAAGACGCGATTTTTGCCCCGAACCCGACAGGAGCGGGCGGCAGATCGTCAACGGCAAAAGCAACGGCCGTTTCGCCGCTGGTCAATAAAGCGTTTGCCGCATAAGCGCCGACAGCCTGCGCCGCCAGTTCGTTCATATCGGCTTTTTTGCCCAGCCCGACACACAACAGGCGTTTGACAGGCAGGTTTCCCAGCGCGATAAAGTCGTAAGTTTCCCCCAAACGGCCGTTGAAATTATCGATTTTTAAGGCCCTGGCCAACATTCCGTTTAAGATGCCGTCAATTTTTTTCGCCGTCTTTGTAAACAGTATGTCTTCGTATACTCCGACAATCAGAGCGGCGTCGTTTGAAATTTCATTTTTTTTAAACAGAATGTCCATAAATTTAATCCGTTTTCTGATGAATTGTTGAATGTTTTCATCATACACGGACTGCCGCGGAAAGCAAGGGGGGCTGTTATAAATTTTTACGACCGGACAGATTAAATCAGGTGCATTTTCAGATAATCTTTGATACAAAGAAACGAATGACAGGCGGAGGATAATCATGTCTGAAAACGAAGAGTTTTCGTCCGAAAACAATAACTGGCTGCTGTTTTCTTTGCTGCTGGACGGCGAAGGCGGCGCCCGTCATTTAAGTATTGAGGAAACGGCGTGCTGGACGCCGGATCAGGGGGTATTGTGGCTGCATTTGAATTTGCCGGCGCCAGGGACAAAGGAGTTTTTGGAAAACACAAGCGGCATTAATCCCATGGCGCTGGAAAGTCTGACCGAGGAAGAAGAAGACCGCCCCCGTTGTGTGGCTTTCGGGGACAAGTTGATGTTGTTCCTGCGCGCGATCAATCTGAATCCCGGCGAAGAACCCGACGATATGATTCCTCTGCGCATTTGGTGCGAAACGAACCGCATGATCACGCTGCGCGAAACGCCGATGAATTTTTTAACGGCGATGGAACGGGAGTTTAATACGGGCGTCGGGGCAAAAAATGTCGGCGAACTGCTTGATGAATTGTGTTCTTTTACTTTAGATAAGATTGTGGCTGTCGTTTCGGACGTCGAAGTCGTTATCGACAGTGTGGAAGACAAGATTATTGACGACGTTGAAGATGAAGAAGGGGAGTTTATGCCGCAGTTGTCCGAAGCGCGGCGTAATTTAACGGAAATGAGGCGTTATTTGTATCCGCAGCGCGACGCGATGGACGTTCTGCCGCGTCAGATCATGCCGTGGCTGAGCGCCGAAAACCGTTATCAGCTGCGTGAAAATGCCAACCGTATGCTGCGCATTATTGAAGACATCGATTCCCTGCGTGAACGCGCCATGATTAACATGGACGAACTGTCCAACCGCGTGCGCGAACAAACGCAGGAAAATATGTATATGCTGTCTGTTCTGGCGGCGGTTTTTGTTCCGCTGACGTTTATTACGGGATTGTTCGGCATGAATGTCGGCGGGATTCCTCTGGCGACCAGCGAAAACGGTTTTTTGATCGCTACGTTGATTTTGCTGGCGCTGGGGCTTTTTCTGGCTTTTTTGTTAAAACGGTTGAAGTGGTATTAAATGTCTGTCGAACCGGTTAATCCGCAAAGCGTCGCTCTGGCTGCGGAGTTGTTGAATAAAGGGCGGCTGGTGGCTTTCCCGACCGAAACTGTTTACGGTCTGGGGGCGGACGCGGGCAATGATCTGGCCGTCGCGTCCATTTTTGAAGCCAAAGGGCGGCCGCAGTTTAATCCTTTGATCGCCCATATCGCAGATCTTTCGTGGACGGAACGGTTCGCCGTTTTGACGGACAGTGCGCGTGTGCTGGCTGAAAAGTTCTGGCCGGGGCCTTTGACAATGGTCATGAAAAGAACGCCCGGCTGTCCGATTTCCCATCTGGTCAGCGCGGGGCTGGATACGGTCGGCGTGCGTTTTCCCGCGCACCCGGCGGCACGTCAGATGATTGCGGCTTTCGGCCGTCCCGTCGCGGCGCCCAGCGCGAATATATCGGGAACCGTCAGCCCGACAACGGCTTTGCATGTCGCGCAGGGACTGGGAGACCGCGTGCCGCTGATTTTAGACGGCGGCGCCTGTGCGGTCGGGGTGGAATCGACAATTCTGGACGTGTCCGAAGACGACCCCGCCTTGTTGCGCGCCGGCGGTGTGGGCGTGGAAGAAATCGAAGCCGTTCTGGGCCGTCCGCTGCGCCGTCCCGAAATCAATCCGGACGCGCCGCGGTCGCCGGGGCAGATGTTGTCGCATTATGCGCCGCGCCTGCCTGTCCGGCTGAACGCCGATCATGCCGAAAAAGGAGAGGCTTTTTTAGCCTTCGGAAAGGCGGAAAACGCTACGTTGAATCTCAGTCCGTCGGGCGACGTGAAAGAAGCCGCCGCGCATTTGTTCGCTTATATGCGCCTGTTGGACGATCCGCGTTATACGGGAATAGCCGTTATGCCCATACCGACGAACGGGCTGGGATTGGCGATCAACGACAGATTAAAAAGAGCGGCTTATCCGCACTAATTCTTTGACGTAATCTAAGGTTTAATGCTATTTTAACCCGATTGTTGCAGATGGGGATAAAATGGCATTTATTAAAAAAAACAAAGATCTGCCGGCGTTGACTAAAGAAAGCATGCTGATGTACAAACGCGTGTGGAATACGTACATCGCTTCAAAGTGGCGCTGGCTGATTCTGGCGGTTGTTTTAATGTTGATCGCCGCCAGTTTCGACGCTTTGCTGGTACGTCAGCTCAAGCCGATTTTTGACGAAGTCTTTATTGATAAAAATCGCGCTTCGCTGGGGACGATCGGTATGACAATTCTGGTCCTGTATTTTTTAAAAGGCGTTTTCAGTTATTCCCAGTCCGTCGTGATGACAAAGCTGTCAATCCGCGTTATCGCCGATATGCAGCGCGATATTTTTAAGCGCCTGATCCGTATGGACAACGCCTTTTTTCAGGAACATTCCACCGGTGAAATCATTACGCGCTTTACTTCCGACGTCGCAATGGTCAAAGACGCCGTCCTGAACAGCCTGACAACTTTTGTCAAAGATACGGCTTCCGTCGTGTTTTTGGTTATCTTGATGTTTTTTCAGTCGTTTGAAATGGCCTGCGTCGTCTTTTTTGTTTTTCCGGTCGGCATTTACCCCGTCGCTTTATGCGGGCGCAAAATGCGCAAAAAAACAAAGCGCAATCAGGAAGCAAACGAAGGTTTCTTCAATCTGCTGACCCAAAGTTTCAAGGGCATTAAAATCGTTAAGTCTTATTGCACGGAAAATAAGGAATTTGAAGAACTGGATCATACGATCGTCAAGATGAACAAGCTGTCTTTTTCCATGGCGTGTCTGCACGCGCTGCAAAGCCCGCTGATGGAGTTTTTCGGCGGAATCGCCATGGCGGCGACGCTGGGGTACGGCGGTTATCAGATTATGCAGGGCAATATGAGCCCCGGTAATTTTATGGTGTTTCTGCTGGCGATCGTGGCGGCCTATAAGCCGATGAAAAACGTTGCCAGCCTGCACATGCGCATGCAGATGGGCGTGGCCAGCATGCAGCGTCTGTTTTCCATGCTGGACGTCGAACCGTCGATAAAAGACGCGCCGGACGCCAAAGAACTGGTTGTTTCAAAAGGAAAAATTGAATTTAAAAATATTACTTTCTCCTATGACGGCGAACGCGACGTTCTGCAAAACGTATCATTGACGGTCGAACCGGATCAGACGGTGGCGCTGGTCGGCCATTCGGGATCGGGCAAATCGACATTGATTAATTTTCTGCCCCGGTTTTACGATCCCGATAAAGGTCAGATTTTAATCGACGGACAGGATATTACGCAAGTAACGCTGGAAAGTCTGCGTAAACATACGGCTTATGTATCGCAGGAAGTTATTTTATTTAACGATACAATAAAAAATAATATCCGTTACGGTTCGCCCGGCGCAACAGACGAACAAGTTATTGAAGCCGCCAGAGCCGCCGCGGCGGATCCCTTTATCCGGCAAATGGAAAACGGATACGACACTCTTTTGGGCGAACAGGGGGCCGGGTTGTCCGGCGGCCAGCGCCAGATGATTTCAATCGCGCGGGCCATGCTGAAAAACGCGCCGATCCTTTTGTTGGACGAAGCGACTTCGGCTTTGGATTCCCGTTCCGAAAAAATCGTTCAGGATTCTTTGGAAATATTGATGAAAGGCAGAACGTCAATCGTTATCGCGCATCGGTTGTCGACGATTGTCAACGCTGATAAAATCTGCGTTTTTAACGAAGGAAAAATCGTTGATTGCGGCACGCATCAGGAATTGCTGGAACGCGACGGTATATACGCTCAGCTGTATAAGATTCAGTTTATGAAAAAAGACGGATAACCTTTTTTGCGTCTTTTTTGGCCGATTGGGCAGATACGCAGGCGGGCTTTCTTGTCCCTATAATAATTCCCGGAATTATTTAAAAGGGAGAAGAAAGTATGAAAAAATTTATTCTGGGCGCTTTGGCTGCCCTGGGCGGGGTCGGATTGTACGCTCTGCACAAAGAAGGAAAATTTCCGGCCTTAAAAATAAAAGGTACCGTGGATTCCGTTAACCGTGACGCGCACACGTTTCAAATCAGATCCTGCTTGGATAAAAATATCTTGATGGATCTGAGCGTTTCTCCGTTAACCAGATTTATGTGGCTGTCGCACGGTGAAAACGGAATGAACACTGCAGCGTTTGAAGACGTCACCGTCGGCCAGCGCGTTCATGTTTCCTTTATTAAAAACAAAGAAAGCGGACGCATTTTAGCCGAACGCGTCGTTATTGAAAACGTCTGATAAATGTGCCGGCAGCGGGATTCAGTCCAAAAACAGAAGAACACGGTCTGGGTTCGTCTGGTTTTTTGGCTGATTCTGCTGTCGATGATTTTATACAGCCCCGTATTGGTTTAAAAATTCCTGCCATTGTTCCGGCGTATTTAAATTAAATCCGACATTGACGTCTGTTTGTTCGACGGCCAGACAGGCGCCGTCGGGTAAAGTCGAACGCAGTTTATCCATGCGGCTGGTTTCGGGGCAAAGAGCGACAATGGTTTTTGCAAAAGCTTTTGACAGCATGACGGGGTGACCGTCTTTGCCGTTTCTGACGGGGAAAACCATATCGGCGTTTTGATCGTTTAATATATTTGCCAGCCGGTGCCAAACCGCCGGCCGGGGCGCCGGTCTGTCCAAAGCCAGAAAAGCAAAAAACGAAAAATCCTGACGCAGCAAAAAGGACAATCCCGTCTGAATTGTTGAGAAAGGCCCGAATTGCGGCGCAGAGTTAAGAAGCGTCGTTATTTCAAGTCCGTCTGCGACAACGGTTTGTCCGATTTTCAAAAAAGGCAAAGCCGTCAAATAATCGTCAGCTTTGAATCCCAAAACAACGACCGCCGTTTTACCGCCTGCCCGGCGATAACAGTCCAGCTGATGCAGCAGCCACGGCTTGCCGAAAAAGTTTAAAAGCCCTTTCGGCGTTTTCATGCGTTCGGATTTGCCGCCGGCCGGAACGACCAGCGGCGGTAAATCATTCGACCAGTTTTGATATATTGTCACCGCTGTTCAACGTAAAGACTCTGTTTTGAACAACCGGCAGATCGCTTTTACGTTCGCCGACGCCCGTAAACAGAATGCCGCAGCGTTCCCCCTGCTGGACAAGCTTGTTTTTAATCAGCTGGCGCAGTCCGGCCAGTCCGGCGCTGCCGGTAGCGGACAGATCAACGCCTGTATGTTCGCGCGCCAATTCGTGAGCTTTTGTCAGTTCGTCTTCGTCCGCGATTAACGGCAGCCCGCCGGAAATAATCATGTTGCGCACGACTTCCAGTCCGTCATAGGTCGTATCGTCCAGAATGCCTTCCGCGACGCTTTCGGGAACATTAGCCGTCCACGCTTTGAAATAATCGTTGCGGTTCTGACCGACCTTGACAAAGACGGCTTCCAGGTCTTCCTGAATTTTCGGATACATTTCCGCAATCAGGCCGGCCGTCATTTTGATTTGTCCCAGATTGTTTTCCAGCAAAGCTTTGGCGTCGAAATTGCCTTCCAGCAGCATGGCCAGTTCGGGCGGCAGCGTAACGACGCCGTCGCGGCCCAGTTCGCGCAGAACCATGAAATAACTTTGCGCCAAAGGATAACAGCTGGCCGTCTGACAGGTATAAAACCGCGGCAGTTTGCGGATAATGTCCAGGCGTTTAAACAAAGCGTTCGCGGAAGAAACCGCATTGGCCAGACCGCCGCCGCCGACCTGAACGACCTGTACGTCCAAAGGCGCGTCAATCAGGTATTGATTGAATAAAAATTCATATTCCAGCGTTTCGGCGCCTTCTACCGCAGACCAGATATCATGGCCGTAGGACGTAAACGGAACCCAGCCGAATTTTTTCAGAGCTTCCTGATAACGCAGGTTGCACGGGTCGCCTTCACCGACGGAACCGTCGCGGCTGACTTTGACGACGTTTGTTCCCAGATTGGTCAGAATTGAAACAACCGTTTCGCTGACATGATCGGGCACAAAGGCGTACAGCTGATACCCGGCGGCCCCGGCAATGGCTGCGGCCCCCATGGCGGCGTTGCCGCATGAAAAAATGGCCAGAGTCTTTTTTTCTTCGGGTTCTTCGGAAATTTCGCGCAGCGTTTCCAGATGCATAATCGCGCCGGCCAGATGGCGGGATTTATGCGATCCCATTAATTGCAGCGTTTCGTTTTTAACGAATAAAGAGCCTTTGGGCAGGTCGATCGCCTGCGCCAAATCGTCGGCCTGAATTTCGGGAGTCCGGATAAAACCACGGCCGGTCATTCTTTCGCACGCGTTGGACAGCGCCAAAACGCGTTCCACCCACCAGGACGCTTTGCCGTGGGCGTTCGCCAGCTGGTAACTGGCCATAAATTCACGAAAAACGCTGAATGACAGTTTGTTGTCGTTCCAGCGTTTTGTTAATGTCGTCGGAAATACGCGCGCCAATTCCGCAGTGTTTTCCCGTTTGATTAACGGGTGCACGCCGTTTTCGGTACTTTCGGGGCAAAACAAAGAGTGTGTTTCCAAAGGGTATTCCTTGTCGCAAACCGGGCAGTACAATTCCATTTTCTCGAAATTCCTTCTTTTATGATCCTTTTTTATGTTTTCACACTATACTGTTTTTTTACAGAATATAAAGTCTTTTTTTGGCATGAAAAAAAAAGGACGGTTCCGTTTCTCCGTCCTTTTTGTCCCGTTTTGATTTCCGCTTATTTGCTTTTCGCTCTGGTCAGCAGTTCGGCTTCTTTTTCAATAATGGCCATCATATGTTTCAGCGCCGCGTAATAATCGCCGCCCAGAATGTCTTTGTTCAGTTCGTCTATCGCCGGGGCAAAGCTGGGGGCGGCCTGAACGATTTCGTTGATGCGCGCGAAGTATTCCGGGTGCAAAACTTTGGGATCTTTGGCCAGATACATTTCCTGCAGAACATAATAAACTTTTTTACACGGCGTATCTGCTTCCTTTTCCGTCAGAACATACTTTTCGCGTAAAATAGGGACGTTGCCTTCAATAAACAGTTTGACGCGTTCTTTGTCGTTCGTAATCAGCGCGTTGCCGACGATCAGGCGTTCGCCCGGCTTTAATTCTATTTTTAACGGCATTCCGGTTCCTTTTTAAAAGAGTGACAAAACACTTGAATCGGCTTCCAGTGTAATACTGATGACCTGATTTACCAATTGTTTTTGCGTTTCAATAGCCAAAAGTTCGGCCGATACGGCGTTTAAGTCGGCGCCGGTCAGCTTTTCCGCGCCGGAAAGGCTGGTGTTTGACATTGCTTCCAGAAACGTTTCGCGCGACTGAACCATGTAGGACGCGCGTTCAAATTTGTCCGCCGCCCGTTGCGCCTGAATAAACGCGGATTCAATGGCGTCAAAGGCCGCCTGAATGTCTTCTTCGTTTTCCCAGTTGTTGACGGCCGCTTCCAGTCCCAGAGAACCGGCGTCCATTTTAACGCCGTTGACAGTGCGGAAATTGGACGCTTTTTCATCGAAAACGGCGCGGATCGAATCGCCTTCAAGCAAGTTCAGGCCGTTAAAAGAACTGTCGGCGACAATGTTGTTGATCTGCTTTAAAATTTCATTGTACTGATCGGCATAGGTTTTTGTCGTATTTGTCCCGCCGTCGTCCCAACCGTCAATGCCGAAAGCCGACGCCGTTTCGCCCGTCAGGTCGGCAATAGACAGATTGTCGCCGTAAATGGAAGATACTTGAAAATAACCCTCGGAATTAACGGTGGCCGATATGCCGTCGATTTTTGAAAACGCCTGCGCCAGATCGTGAACCGTCCAGCCGTCTTCAATGGTGATTTTATGGGTTTCGCTTAAGTCAAACCCGAACACTTCGGCCAGATCGCCGTCCAGCATGATCGCGCTGCGGTCCGTCGTTGACAACGTCAATTTTTGATCTTTGATTTCATATGAAAAATTTTCAATCTGATATTGCTCTGAAATCTGGCCGAAAAAATCGGAAATTTTCATGTTTTCGTCAATGACTTTCAGCGTGACCCAATCATTTTCGCCGACTTTGATTTTAAATTCCTCTCCTTTAACGATATCCAGATCCGCCAAAGTCATGTCTTTGTTCATCAGGATATCGGATTCCATTTTGTCCGCGTCGCCCGTGCGCAGCAGAATTTCATCACCCGCTTTGACGTTCGGCAAATCGGAAAGATTTTCTTCGTCCCGCGTCGTAAAGTTTTTTCCGGTCAGAACGGACAGATAAGCCTGTCCGTCCAAAGCCGAATTGGCTGCGGCTTTTGCCTGGGACAACAGATCGGTAATCGCGTCGATTGATTTGCCGGCCGTATCCAGAGTGGATACGATATTTGACAGGCCGTCCAAAACGCTTTGCAGTCCTTCCGCCTGTTCGGTCAGGCGCATGTCTTTGAAATACAGCGTTGAATTATCGTATGAAGTGTTGACAATTTTCCCCGTCGTCAGGGCAACGGAATTTTTATCGTGCATTGACGTTAAAGCTTTGGACTGCGACAGCGACGTTAAAACGGACGACGTTGTCGGGATCGAAAGGTTATAGGGCATTGTTTTCATTATAATTCTCCTTTTCCCCGGTCGAAAGGAAGCGATTCCATTTTGTTCAGAATAACATAAAAAACGATTTTGGAAAACAGAAAAAAGATAATTTTTTCAATATATTAGTAGGCAAAATTTGCCTACCGCCCCTTATTGGTCCGGCCGGATTGTCCTGACGCTGACGTCTACGGCGATCGTATGTGTGCCTCCGCCGGTCATAACGCCTTTGACGGGGCTCATATCGTCAAAATCCCGTCCCCAGCCGACAGTCAGATGTTCGGATTGCATGTACATGTTGTTTGTCGGGTCCAGATCAACCCAGCCGAATGAGGGTACGTATACGGAAAACCAGGCGTGCGAAGCGTCGCCGCCGATCATTTCTATTTCTCCTTTTTGTTCGGCTTCGGCGGCCCGGCGCGTGCGGATATAACCGCTGACATAACGGGCGGCCAGGCCGAAACTGCGCAGGCAGGCGATACCGACGTGGGCGAAATCCTGACATACGCCGCGTTTCATCGCCAGCGTTTCATTGATTGGCGTCGCTATGCTGGTCGCCGAAGAATCGTAGGTAAAATCCCGATATATCCGACGCATGATTTCTTCGGCAGCCTCCAACACGGGGCGGTTCGGCGTAAAAGACGGGGCGGCGTAAGTTTTGATTTCCGCGCTCAGAGGGACAAAGCAGGACGGGGCGGCCATTTCGCCGGCGGCCAGCAGTTCCGGCGTATCCGGAAAACTCAGCTGAGATTTTGTTTCTTCCCATGACGGCGTCTGCGCCGGATCGGGATAAACGGGCGGCGTGATTTGCGCGGTAAAATCAGAAACGATCGTCATTTCATTATGCGGCGTTTCGGCGATCAGAAAAGTTAACGTATTGCCGAACGCGTCGGTTTCGTCCGACTGAAAAGAAGGTTCCGGCGTCATGGTTATCTGTTCGGACAAAATATGCTGATACGGCGTTTCCCGCGGTTTTAAACGCGCCAAATGATGAGATAAGGTCACGGGAACGCTGTATCCGTAAACGGTTTCATGGCGGACGCGGTAAGTGACGGTCATTTTATTTTTCCTTTATTATAAGCAGGCCCCTGACGCGTTGACGCCGCGTGGACAAAACAGGATAAAGTCAGCGTATCCGAAAATTCCTGTAATTTTAAACGCAGACCGTTTAACAGTGTGCTGAAGGCGGGATTAACAATGACGGTTTCATTTAATGTCCGCGCCTGTTCGGCCAGATTCATGACGTCCGTCGCCCGGATCCGACCGATTATTTCGTCCAGTATAAGTAATTCTTTTGAAAACAGGCCGGGCAGCCGGCTTTCTTTTTCCAAAACGGAGATATTCTGGCGCAGTTTTAATACCTGATAAATCAACGCCCGCGGATTGCCGTCGTCGCAGACCAGCAGGTCAAATACTAAAGGAACGGTCGGAACAGCCATATAACGCACGCGGTAAGTCATTCGGCTGTCGGACGTTTCCAACAGCGTTTCCAGCGAAGCGTTAAAGCCGTTGTCCGCACAGAAATCTATACCGGACAGCAGGTTTAAAATCTGCATGCCTCTTTCCAGTCTGCGGCCGATTTCCAAAAATCGCCAGCTGTGGTCGCGCGTCATGTCTTCGCGGATTAATCCGCTCAGCGCATTTTGACGCAAAATAATCCCGTTCAACCTGTTCAGTAAAATCTGGCAGTTGGCGTTTTGTTCAGGCAGCAGCGGCAGCAGCCGGGTAAACAGTTCCCACGTGTCCATTGATAGGCGGTCATGCAAAAGGTCGGCCATTTCTTTCAGGCGGGAAAACAAAAAATACAGGCCGAAACCGTAATCGGGAGAAGCGGCGATTTTTTTTAGTTCTTCCAGCGTTTCCTTTTGAATATCCGGGGCTTGATAGTTTTTAAAAGGCAGATATCCCGTCAATGCCAGAATACTCATTAATGTCGCGACGTCGTTGGGTTCGGGGATTTCGGGACCTTCTGTCGCGCGCTCTACTGCAACGCGCAGCAGCCGGGCAAGCTGTTCGCTGCGTTCCAGATTCCGTCCCAGCCAAAACATGTTGTCCGCGATCCGTGATGTTAATTCAAATGTCGTGCGTACCGGCTTGGTTTCCAACGCCGTTTTGATCCGTTCGGCAATATTGTCTTTTTTCCGGCCGCCTGTCGTTTCAACCCAGATGTCGCGCAGACTGGGCTTGTCCGTTTGCGTAAAAGCCAGTCCGCCGTTTAAAATCCGGTATGACCCGTTGTCATAAATCAGATGAAAACGCAGCCGCGTGCGCGCCGGCGCCAGTCCGCCGTTTTGCAAGACGGGCGTCAGCGATGCGTTGATTGTTTCTTGCGCGACAAAGTTTTCCGGGTTGCTTTCAATCTCCTGTTTTGACGGGTGAACTTTCCGGCCGGTTATGTCGTATATTTTTAATTCGGACAGATGATCCAAAACGTATTGTTTTTCTTTTTCCTGTCCGCACCACCACGCGGCGACGCTGGGCAACAGCAGATCGTGATCGTTGAAATGACGGTTAATTCCGTGAATGAAAGCTCTTAACGCCGGTATTTCCGCCAATCCCGTGCCCAGAGGATTGATCAGGGCGACGTTTCCTTTGCGTACGACCTGCGTCAGGCCGGCAACGCCGGACAAAGAAGCGCCGTTTAATTCCAAAGGATCGCACAGTAAATCGTCAATCCGGCGCAGGATAACGTCTACGGGCTTTAATCCGTCGATATTTTTCAGGTACACGCGGTCGCCGCGGACGGTCAGATCCGCCGGGTCGACGGCGCTGACGCCCAAACTGCGGGCAAAGAAGGCTTCTTCAAAAGACAGCTTTTTTTTAATTGCGCCGCTTAAAAGAACGATCAAAGGAATTTTTGTTTTGTCCCGCGTCGGCGCGCAGGCGAATAAATGCCGTCGCATGGCTTCAAAAAAATCGAAAATACGCGCGGGGGCGGCCGTCGCGTAAATATCGGGCATGACGCGCGATAACACCAGACGGTTTTTAATGGCCAGGCCGACGCCTTCCGGCGTTTGCGTTTTATCGGCGACAACCCAAAACCGTCCGTCGGGGGCACGTTCCAGATCAACGGCGTATTCCTGTAAAAAAACGCCGCCGGCCGGCCGGATATTTTTCAAAGCGGGCAGATAAGCGGGATTGGAAAAAACGATTTGCGGCGGAATTATACCGCGGGCGATCAGTTCCTGTTCGCCGTAAAGGTCGCAAAGAATCCTGTTGAACAGTTCCGCGCGCTGGATCAGGCCGGCCGATATGATTTTAAAATCCTCGCCGGACAAAATAAAAGGAATGACGCCGTGCCGTGCCGGCCGTCCCAGACCGCCGG
>ULRP01024772.1_pt1 | contig 16405 bp, 11 predicted proteins | sample 1955521 | NCBI WGS metagenome assembly ULRP01 (sample SAMEA4835685, study PRJEB28245) | human gut metagenome | biome: gut microbiome; material: fecal sample | place: Denmark | collected 2008
GACCGCTTCCTGTCCCCGGTCGTCTACCTGACGTACCCCATCCCGAAGATCGCGCTGCTGCCAATCCTCATGCTGCTCGCCGGTGTCGGCGAGCTATCGAAAATCCTCATGATCTTCCTGATCATCGTCTTTCAGGTCGTCGTGGCGGTGCGCGACGCCATCCGCACGCTGCCGGAGGAGCGCTATTATCCGCTCTACTCGCTCGGCGCCTCGCTTGGCCAGATCTTCCGTTTCGTCATCCTGCCGGCCTCCCTGCCGAAGTTCATCACGGCCATCCGCGTCGCGATGGCGACGGCCGTCTCTGTGCTGTTCTTCACGGAGACGTTCGGCACGCAGTATGGCATGGGCTACTACATCATGGATGCCTGGCTGCGCGTCAACTACTTGGAGATGTACGCGGGCATCCTCGTCCTCAGCGTCATGGGCCTCCTGCTCTTCGGGCTCATCGACTGCTTTGAGCACGCGGTTTGCCGCTGGCAGCGGAAGTGAGGCGCTTGGCTTGAAGAAATTTGTTTTTGTGGTGCTCATGCTGCTCGTCGGCGCAGGTTGGGCCGGCTTCCATGCGCCCGAGCTCTTGCCGCAGGCGCAGCGGTTGGCAGATGATGCGTTGAGTCACTTCGAGCGCGATGACGGGGCCATCCACGTCGAGGGCAGCGGCGCGGCCCTGCCGGATGTCAAGAAGGCGGCTTCTGCCTTTGACGGACTGACACAGGAAAAACTCAGCGCCGTGCGCCATCATTCTGTCCGCGTATTCGTGGCCGCTTCCGATGCGGATTACCGCCGCATCCTCAAGGAAGAGTTCTCGCTCTCTGACGAGGAGGCACAGGAGGTCGCCGCCATCTCGGGCGGCTGGTCGGGTGGGCGGCTGCATGTCACGGCGGTCAACGCGAAGGCCGGCGTCATGGACAGCCATAGCGACCGCTATGCGACGACGGCGCACGAGCTCTTCCACCAGCTCCAGTACGAGATGAGCCGCGGGCGCGACACGGACAAGGAAGCCTTGTTCTGGCTGGAAGAGGGCTCTGCTGACTATGTCGGCGCCATGATGGCCGAGCATCTCAGCGGCCGCAAGCTCGCGCGTTGGCAGAATGATGTGCTCGACGATCTCTTGGGCGCGCCGCACGCCGCGCGCCCCGACCAGCTCATCCACCTGGAATTTGCCGAGCGCAAGGCCATCATGGCAAAGGAATACCACGCCTACGAGATGGCCGACATGATGACCGTGCAGCTGCTTGCGCGCTTCCCCGAAGAGCAGCGCGGCCAGAGACTCGCTGCCTACTTCACCGCTCTCGGTGAGGGAAAGTCAGGGGAGGAGGCGTTTGCGCAGACTTTCGGCCTGACGCTCGACGATTTCCTCCAGGAGTTTGCCGCCTGGTGGCAGGCGCAGAAGAGCGAGCCGGCCAAGATACAGATCGAGGCATGCGAGGGCGTGACCGACGGTCAGGTCGACTCCTACGCCGCCGAGGCCGAGGCCGTGCAGTCGCTCTTGCAGCGCCGCTTCGGCCAGACGCTGCGCGGCAGCTACACGCTCGTGCTCGCCAGTGGCAAAGAAGAGCTCGCACAGGCCGTCAGCGCGCGTTCTGATATGACGTCCGATGAAGCGCGGAAGAATGTCGGCGAGAGCCTCTGGCTCGAGAACGGCAGCACGGTCTTCCTCGATGCGGCAGCACTAGACTCGCGCCGCCAGCAGATCTTCAGTATGGGCGTCATGCTCACGCGCGTCATGGAGGCACAGGCCATGGGCGGCACCGAGCAGGAAGTCGCCTGGCTTGCGCGCGGCACGGCCTATCTCATCGGCACGCTGCGCCTCAGCGAGGAAGGGCTCGGCAGCGTCGAGGATTACCGCCGCAGCTGGCTCAGTGTGCTCCAGGAGAAGGGGCGCTTCCCCGATGGCGCAGACTTGACCGCGCCGAAATCGTATGAGCAGTCCGTCGCTTCATTTGGCGACGAGTCGTGCTCGCTCGTCGCGGAGCTCACCGCGCATGACCTGCTGGCGCGCCGCGGCTGGGGCAGCTTTGCCAAGTGGATGCGTGCCACAAGTCTAGCGGGCGGCGACGGCGAGAAGGCCTTCCGCAGCACTTACGGGGAAGGCGCATCCGCCTACGCGTCAGCAGCGTCCACGAGGCTGCTCCGCGAGGTGCAGGACATGTATACACGCTAGCCCTCTTTACAAATGGATGAGGCTGTGCTAACATAGGGATTGTTCAAGCGGGTGCGCTCGAACGAGACGAATAGTCATATGGCAATGGCGCCATGCAGAGGTGATACTTCCGATTCGTATGATTTGGATGTTTTTTCTGCATGGCTTTTTTGTTGCTTAATTTTAAAAAGGGTGGTATAAACATGGACGAGTTACTTTATGTGATTCCTGCAAACTCCGAAAAAGAAGAAATCCTGAACACGCTCAAAGCACATCCCGAGATCAAGTTCGTATCGTTGGTCGGCATCGATATGGCCGGCAACGATACGGATGAGAAGATCCCGATGCGCATCTTCCTCAAGGATATCGATGAATTCTATGCTGGCACGGCTGTCCAGACGGATGGTTCTTCCGTCGTACTGACGGGCATCGCCACCCTGAACAACGCGAAAGTCGATATGCCGGTCGATCCTTCCGTCAACTGGTTCGTCGACTACAACATGGAGAACTACGACGAGGAGACGGGCAAGCCAATCGGCACGCTGCGCATCCCGTCCTTCCTGATCCACGAAGGCAAGCGCGTCGATTCGCGCGCTGTCCTCGCTGACACGCTCGCCTATGTCAAGAAAGAGCTGATGGCCCTCTTCAAGGAGCACCCGCAGATTTCCGGCATCGAGAGCGTCAACGGCACGGATGTGACGGACATCCAGTTCACCTCCGCTACGGAGCTCGAGTTCTGGGTCAAGACGCCGCTTGAGGATGCTGCCATCGAAGAGATGTCTGCTTCGCAGGTTCTGCAGGAGCAGTACTGGGAACGCACGCACGGCATCGTCCGCACGGCTATGGAGCAGTGCCTGCTCGTCCTCGATAAATACGGCTTCAAGGTCGAGATGGGCCATAAGGAAGTCGGCGGTCTCAAAGCACAGATTGACGAGAGCGGCCGCATGACGCATGTCTGCGAGCAGCTCGAGATCGACTGGCGCTTTGCAGATGCCCTGCAGGCTGCCGACAATGAGCTCTTCGTCCGCACGATCGTAAGAGAGGTCTTCCGCGGCATGGGCCTCGAAGTCAACTTCAAGGCAAAACCGATGATCGGCCTGGCTGGCAACGGCGAACACACGCACATCGGCATGGCTGCCATCACGAAAGACGGCAAGCTCCACAACCTCTTCACGGCTGATGACCAGAAGAAAGACTTCATGAGCGCCATCGGCTACGGCTCCCTCATGGGCCTGCTCAAGAACTACGAGGTCATCAACCCGTTCGTCTCCGCTACGAACGATTCCCTCAACCGCCTCAAACCGGGCTTCGAGGCTCCGGTCTGCGTCGTCACGTCCCTCGGCCATACGCCGGAGATCCCGTCGCGTAACCGCACGATCCTTGCCGGCCTGATCCGCGATCTCAGCAACCCGTATGCAACGCGCTTCGAGTTGCGCGCCTGCAACCCGTACACGAATACGTACCTCGTCCTCGCAGCCATCTATTCGGCCTGCCTCGACGGTGTCAAGGCCTGCGCTACGCATACGACGGCAGAATGCCTCGCCGAGATCTCCAAGGATGCCGGTGAAGAGGGCTTCTACCTCGAGAAAGACCGCGCATACCGCAGTGAAGACGATGTCTTCGAAGACTACACGGAAGAAGAGCGCACGCGCCTCTTCGGTGCTCCGCCAGCTACGGTCTGGGAGAACATGCAGAACTTCGAGAACTACCCGGCAAAGCTCGCCGTCATCACGGCTGGCGGCGCACTGCGTGACCAGATCATCGAAGCCTTCCGCGCTGGTGCTCTGACGCGCTGGAAGACCGAGCTCATCGCCCGCATCATCCCGGAGAACCGCGACATCGTCCGCGCAGCCAAGGAAGCCAAGACCGACTTCGTCACCGACCTCGATTCCTACAACTGGAACAAGATCAACGGCATCCGCAGCTACCTCGCCAAGGACAGCATCGATGAGAAGTCCCTCTTCACGCTCCTCATCAACGCCCTCAACGATGGCGATTACGCAACGGCATCCGGCCTGCAGGTCGAGATGTACGACAAAGTCGAAGAGCTCAAGAGCCTCTACGACTCCTATGTCAAGAACATGATCTGATTGCCATCGGCAACTAGAGGAAAAGGCACCGCTTCGGCGGTGCCTTTTTGTGTGAAGGAATTCAGCGATGATACGTCGAATGAATAAAATAAATATAGTTTCCTAAGACCACGGACGGACTGTTGGTGGGCAGTACACTATCATGAAGGTGATACCATGACGATGAGGAAATCAGAAATTGAAGCATCCAACTTGAAAGTTATCCTGCATTCCAAGAGGGCGAACATCTATTACCTCGAAAAATGCCGCGTCATGCAGAAAGATGGGCGCGTGCTTTATCTGACAGAGGGCAAGAGGGAGAATCAGTTTTGGAATATCCCGATTGCCAATACGACAGTGCTGCTGCTGGGAACAGGCACATCCATCACGCAAGCTGCCATGCGCATGCTGTCTATGGCTGGCGTCATGGTTGGATTTTGCGGCAATGGCGGGACGCCGTTGCTTTCCGGCGTGGAAATTGAATGGCTCAGCCCGCAGAGTGAATACCGGCCAACAGAGTATGTGCAAGGGTGGCTGTCCTTTTGGGTTCAGGCAGACAAGCGGTTGGCGGCAGCGAAAGAGTTCCAATTGAAGCGGTGTCAGTTCATCGAGCAAGTCTGGCAGAAGGACCGTGATTTGCAGAGCTGGGGCTTCTATGCAGATGATGATGAAATCGAGTCTGCCATGCAACGCTTCCGCCAAGTCATCCAGCAGGCTGTGGATATCAAACAGCTGCTGGCCGGTGAGGCAGTCTTCACGAAAGCACTTTATAAGTATGCGAGTGAGCATGTCAATATGCCGGATTTTGTTCGCCTTCATGATGCTCCCGCTGGAGATAAGGCCAATATCTTCTTGAATCACGGCAATTATCTAGCCTATGGACTGGCAGCGGTCACACTCTGGGTACTGGGGATACCACATGGCTTTGCCGTCATGCACGGGAAGACGCGGCGCGGTGCCCTGGTCTTCGATGTTGCAGACCTCGTGAAAGATGCCATTGTCCTGCCGGGCGCATTTATCTGTGCCGAAGATGATCTCAGGGATCAGGAGTTCCGTTCGTACTGCCTGCAGAAATTCACGGAGCACAAGGTATTGGACTTCCTGTTTGAAGAAGTGAAGTATGTGAGTCAGTTATGGGGAAAGGAGGGCCCTGTATCATGATGGTGCTGTTTACAAGCCGCAGCGAGAAGAAAGCCCTGCTGACGGTTCGCCGTATCCTGGATCAATTTGCAGACCGCATCGGCAATGATACGTGGCAGACCATCATGACACAGGAGGGCGTACAGGAAGTCAAGACCCTCTTGCGCCGGAGTGCGACGAAAAGCACGGCTGTGTCCTGTCGCTGGATTCGCTCGCGCAATCGCAGCCAGCTCCTCTGGGTGGTGGGAAATCGCGACAAATTCAACGAAGAAGGCATGGTGCCCGTCAACACAACGAAAAAGAACATCCTGCATAAGGAGTGGGAGGGCGGCTGGCCCTATCTTGCATTGATCAAAGCGTTGGTAGCGGTAGCAGCCCTTTTCCATGACTGGGGGAAGTCATCGGATCACTTCCAGGAAAAGCTGCGGTCATCGTCGATGGAAAAAGACCCCTATCGTCACGAATGGGTTTCCTGCCAGATGCTGGCGGCTGTGGCGAAAATCAGTGGTGACACAGAGGATGATGATGCGTGGATACGTCTCTTTATGGATGGTAAGCTGAAGAAGACAGCTTTGAAAAAGGAGATGAAAGACAGAGGCAGTCAGGCAGAGGCATTGCCGGATATGCCACCAATCATGCGCCTGATCGCTTGGCTGATTCTGTCACATCATCGCTTGCCCGTGACGCGGAATGAGATGGAGTGCAAAATCTGTGCGATGGAGCCACTTCTGTCTGCGGAGGCGCTCTTTTCAAAGGTTAAAGCTGACTGGGGGTATGAAGGAGTTGTCCCTGTCGCGAAAAATCCCTGCTTTGCGTTTTCGAGGGGATTTTTGCTGGATGATGGTGACTGGAACAAGTCGGTCAAAAAATGGCTGGCACGCCTGCTTCGGGAAAAAGCACAGTTGCAGCAGCTCTGCTCGGAATCGAACTCAGCTTTGCGTCCACTTCTTCTCTATGCGCGTGAAGCCCTGATGCTGGCCGATCACTTTGTCTCTTCTCAGAAGTGCCAGACGGATGTACCGACAGAGGAACAGAAGAAGGTTTTATATGCCAATACAGAGGGCGATAAGCTCTGTGATACACTGTCCTCGCATTTGGTTCGGGTGGCTGCGCAAGCCGTCAACATCGCGCACCAGCTGCCACTCTTTGCAAGTGAGATGGATATGGCCGATACCGTGCACTTTACGCCTGCGAAGGCACCGTATCAGTGGCAGGACAGAGCGGTCCGCGAAATCCAATCGGCAAAACAGGATGGGACTGAGCAGGCCTGGTTTATCCTGAATATGGCGAGTACAGGCTGTGGTAAGACGACAGCCAATGCGAAAATGATGCAGGCCTTGTCACGTGACAGCAAGTCGATGCGCTATACGTTAGCGCTGGGACTCCGCTCGCTGACGCTCCAGACTGGCAGCGAATATCAGGAGCGCATGCATCTGACGAATGATGAATTGGCCATCATCATCGGTTCTTCAGCTGTTGAAGAATTGTATCGTCAGGAAAAGCAGTCAGATGTTGTAGATTCTGCGGATTCAGAAGAGAAAGGTTCTCCTTGTGAGATCGGTGGCGCTGGCGAAGAAGAACTTTTGGAAGATATGCTTTCCTTTGAAGATAACTTCACGCATGAACAGCTGAAGTATCTGGACATCTACCTGGATGGACGCAAAAATCCGCAGTCAAAGAAAAATGGAGCCTTCCTGTTCAAGCCAGTACTTGTTGCGACCATTGACCAGATCATCCGTGCGACAGAGGTGACGCGCGGTGGGAAGGGCTTGCTTCCGTTCCTTCGGATGATGTCAGCGGATCTCGTCATTGATGAAGTAGATGATTTCTCGCCGGAAGATTTGACGGCGGTCGCTCGCTTGGTCCATTTAGCTGGCGTACTGGGCCGCAATGTAGTCTTGTCCTCTGCGACGATTCCACCCGATTTAGCGCAGGGGTTCTATCAAGCTTATCAGGATGGCTTGTGCTGCTATAATGCATTCTCAGACAGGACAAAAACGCTAACGGCTGTCTGGGTGGATGAATTCCGTTCTGCATCTGCAACCATACCGCTGCAGCAGCCGACCCAGTATCGATTGGCCCATGAGAGCTTTGTCGAGAAGCGCGTCAAGAAATTACAGGCGCAGGTCGTGAAGCGAAAAGCTGTCTTGGTTCCGTGTCAGCCTCAGACGACGAAAGAACTGTCATGGCAGTCGTATGTTGCAGCGATAAAGCAGGCCGTCCTGCAGCTGCATGGGAGTTACCATGTCGTTGACGAGAAGACGAACAAGGAAGTTTCATTTGGACTCGTACGATTTGCCAATATCGATCCGTGTGTCAATATGGCTCTTGCCCTGCTGTCAGCTGACTGGCCAGATGATACGGCAGTTTTCGTCATGTGCTATCACAGTCGCCAAGTCCTGCTGCTGCGCCATGAACAGGAAGCGTATCTCGACCATGTCCTGCGCCGCAAGCAGGAACGCGGGGTACAGGTATCCTTCCAGGATACCATTCTTCGCAGCCATTTGGATGGCCATCGTGAGAAACGTTGTATTTTTCTGGTGGTGGCTACTCCAGTAGAGGAAATCGGCCGCGATCATGATTTTGACTGGGCAATCGTAGAGCCGTCCTCTTACCGCTCTATCATCCAGCTGGCGGGCCGCGTCCATCGTCACCGTCCATGCCTGCAGGATATATCCGCTCCGAACATCGGTGTCATGCAATTCAACTGGCAGGGCATGATGAATCCGGCACAGAGGGCAGTCTTTTGTCGGCCGGGGTTCGAGAAAGCCTCGCACTACCTGCTGCAGAGCCATGATATGAAGGAATTAGTGCCCGACGGTAATTGGGACCATATCGATGCCATTCCCCGCGTGCAGATTCCGAAGCCGCTTTGTCCAAAGTCGAGACTGATTGATCTGGAGCATCAGAGACTGGCGGATTGGCGTAGCCTCGATGATAAATCACCGGATGAAGTGGGCGGCTGGCAGCAGACCTGCTGGTGGATGACTGGCTTGCCACAGTATCTGCGTCCGTTCCGCGCAGGTGTTCCGGATCAGGACCTGTGCTATCGCTATGATGCGAGGGAAGGGATGCTGGGCTTCTATAAAATGGATAAAGGTGAATATATACGATACGAAGATATGTGCAATCTGAGGCCATACCCGGAGGAGAAGCTGGATCTCTATAGAGAGAGATTCTGGCTGCCGCGTGATTATATGGCGTCTCTTCAAGCTCAGGCTGTCAGAAAATCGTATTCTGATGAAGAAGGAGAGGTTCTGCAGCGCATATCAGAACGATATGGACAGCTGATGCTTCCAGCCTATGCAGATGAATCCAGTACGCCATACTGGTATGATGATCAGCTCGGGGCATTTCACATCTTAATGAAGGAAAGAAAGTGATAGGCAGCTGAACTGGTTTCTGATATAATGAAGGCAGTGGTATCTGCCGCATAGGCAGCTTAGAAAGTAGTTATGTTCTGAGGGCATTTATCTGCCGCATAGGCAGCTCTTTAAATCAATTTCTTCGGAGCATATTTCATTATTGACCGTAGTAATGTTATGAGGTATAATAAGAGCATAAGGAGGGATGAGAATGGGATCGATAGCAACGTACATTGCCGACAAGGCGGCAAAGAAGAAACAGACCCCCGCTGAGTGGCTGGATGGTAATTTGAAGAACTTTGACCGATATTGGGTGAGTTCACATATCGGCCGGTACACACATCCAGATGTAGCAGTTCATTTACATGATGATAGTGCTCCGGTGGGGGAAGGATATTTGACAACGGCTGATACGGCCGTAAAGCAAGATATTTTTGTAGATGGTGGTTCTGCGTTCATGACGATTGCTTCGTTTTTAGTTTCACGATTTTCACAGAAAGGAACTATAGCAGAACAGAAAGCCGACCTTGAGTCTAAAACAGCTTGGCAATATTTTCGTGAGGATTCTCCCTTTATCCGTCGTGAGATAGAATCGCTAGGGATCGAATATGAACCATTACGGGAGAAGGTATTACATATTCAGATATCAAAGCTTCCGGAGAAAAGTGATGCACGCCTGAAACAAGTGTATTTTCCAATACCTGACCGTGACGGAGAGTACCATCTACTTAGTATCTTGCCGCCGAGTATTTTGATGCTTGAACTTACGAATCGGATCAGAAAGGCATTTCAAGTGCAGAGAAAGTGCCAAGATAAAAAGTCAGAATGTTATGGTGGTTCATATCAGACTTTTCCCGATTTGACTAACGTCCGCTTTGGAGGCGCAAATGTTCAAAATGTGAGCACGCGGAATTCTTCTTTAGGAATACAAGTTTTGCCATCGTTGCCACCATGCCTGGCTGGTCGGAAAATAAAGATGCCTAAAAGAAATTTTTTCTTTGACTCACTTTACTGGCGCAGTTTCAGTAACATGCTGCTACATCTCGATTCGCTGTTTCGAGATCAGCGCCATAATCTTGAGATGCGTGAGCGCCGTGAGGATATCATCCTGGATTTTGTTGAGTCTGTCTTATACGAAGCAAATCGCCTGCAAGTCCTTCCTGCTGGCTGGAGCAAGGAGACTGAGCTGTCAGATGAGCAGGCAGTTTGGCTGGATGAAGCCTATGGAAGCCAGCGGCAAGCCGATACGGATTGGATCTGGCCGGTCTGCTTGGATTTTGCTCGTTGGCTCGTAAATGCCTACGGGAGGTTCTGTCGCATAGAGAAGCGGAAAGAGATTTCGCTTTCGGATGCAGAGCTGCATTCCTTTGCAGCGACGATGGAAGAGGTGCTGAAGCAGGAGGTGAGAGAAGAATGAGCAAGGTAAAGACGTATTTGCTGCTACGACATGTCAGGATCCACAACGCAAATGCTTTCAGTAGCCCGCTCACGATTGGCTTTCCTGCCATGACAGCCTGGCTGGGTGCCATGCATGCGCTGGAGCGAAAGCTCCGATGCAATGAGGCGCTGTCTAGCATTCGCCTGAAGAAACTAGCGGTATCCTGCCATGACTTTGATTTGCAGACCTATAAAGGTCCAGGTGATTATGTGAACTCCGTCATCATCACCTCAAATCCGCTGCGGGAAAAAGGATCTTCCTTTGAACGCCCCCCGTTTATCGAGGAAGCAAGAGTTCATCTGACCGTATCCCTTCTTATCGAAGCGGACGGGCTGGTGCCGGGCAGCTTCTCGCTTTTCATCGAGAAGGTAGCGGAAGCCCTAAGGGGAATGAAGATTGCAGGCGGAGACATCTTAGCATTTTCGCCTTTTTCGTCGATAAAGGATTCTATAAAATCAACTTCGACACGCAATTCGAGAATCCTCTTAGTGGATGAAGATAACGAAAAAGATGTGCGCCGTGCCATCCGCAGTCTTATGCCGGGATATGTCCTGATCGAGCGTCGTCAGTTGCTGAGAAAGAGGCAGGAAGAAACGGAACATAAGGATACATTGCAAGCCATGTTGGATTTGCTAGCTTTGCACTATGAGTACGATGATGAGCAGGACACATGGCATTTGCAGCCGCGTCAGGAAAAAGGCTGGCTTGTGCCTATAGTCACCGGCTTCAAGGGGTTGACACCTCTCGGGCATGTGGCGAATCAGCGCGATGCAAGCACATTGCATCGCTTCGCAGAACCCGTGCTGACACTCGGCGAGTTCAAGATGGCACATCGGTTTGAGGGAATTGATGATATGATGTGGCAGTACCATTATGATGAAGATAAAGGTTTATACGTCTGCGTGAATGAGCAGATGGAATCCGGTGAAAAAGATAAAGGAGAGGATTAATCATGGCAAAGTCAAACACGAAGGGGTTAGCAACGGTATTGTCTTTTGAGAAAAAAATCGTTCTCTCAGATGGTTTGATGTACGGGACAATCTGGGATGAGCGTCAGGGTAAAGCAACGGCCCTGCCACTGCACGAGAAATCTGTCCGCGGCACAATCTCTAATCGTTTGAAATCAGCAGTGGCTAACGATCCTGCCAAGCTCAATGCAGAAGTCGAAAAACCGAACTTGCAGACCGTCGATGCGGCATCACTTTCCATGGATCAGGATACCTTGAAAATTACGTTCACGATGAAAGTCCTGCCGGGAGCAGCTATTCCTGCAGCTTGCAATAATGCAGAGCATAAAGAAAAAATCTTGAAGATGGGACAGCGCTATGCAAAGCAATACGGATTCGGTGAACTGGCAAAACGGTATGCGCTGAATCTTGCCAATGCGCGTTTTCTCTGGCGGAATCGCGTCGGTGCAGAGAATTTGGAAGTACAAGTAGAGACCGATGGACCCGATGCGACACAGTGGCTGTTCCATCCGTATGATTATTCCCTGCAGAATTTTGACAAGAGTGATGAGAGGGTTGAGGCATTAGCTGAACAGATTGAATCGGCATTGGCTGGCAAGATTCCGTATCTGTTGTTGACAGTGACAGCTTTTGCCAAGATTGGCAAGGGGCAGAACGTCTATCCAAGCGAAGAGCTCATCTTGGACAAAGGAAAAGGCAGGAAGAGCAAAGTCTTGTATGAGGTAGCTGGCACCGCGGCCATGCATTCGCAGAAACTCAGCAATGCAATCCGCACGATTGATACCTGGTATGAAGAATATGGGACAAATACAGGAGTAGGGCCAATCGCCGTAGAGCCGTATGGTGCAGTGACGAACCTAGGCAAAGCGTTCCGTACTCCAAAGGCAAAGAACGATTTCTACACGCTCTTTGATAAGTACTCACTGGATGCTGATTTTGACAGTCCGGAAGCTGCGCACTACGTTATGGCGGTCCTGATTCGTGGTGGTGTCTTCGGTGCAAGCGGAAAAGAATAAAGGGGATGATGGGCATGTGGTTCTACCAAGAGGTTATCTTGCAGCCGACAGAAGACATCGCAATCTCATTCCTCTGGGCTAAAGTCTACCGCCAGATCCATCTGGCACTGGTCAACAGCAAAGATGCGCAGGGGGTGATTCGATGTGGCGTAGCATTTCCCGAGTACTCTGATGTACAGCCGACACTCGGTCGTACACTCCGTCTGCTGGCTCCAGAAGAATCCGATTTGCAGCGTTTGAATCTGGCCGATGCGTTGACACGTTTTGCCCCAGACTACGTGAAGATTACGACGGTTCGCCAGGTCCCTATTAGGAAGTGCAAGGGATATGTGACATATAGTCGATATCAGCCGGAAGCTACGGTTATGCAGAAGGCCAGACGGTACGCAAAACGGCACGGCATATCAATAGATACGGCGAAAACGCTTTTTCCCACGGCTGTCAGAAAGACGCGCTATCCGTATATCCAGTTAGAGAGCATGACAAATCATCATCGCTTCAGCCTATTCATCCAGAAGCAGGAAGCAGTAGAGCACCCTTGTGAAGGCTTCTCTGCCTATGGATTTAGCAGGAGATCATCTGTTCCCGACTTTTGACCAAAGTTTTTGTCGTATGCCTGAACGCCTCGTAAATCAAGGGTTTTGACAAGTGCATAAAATTTTGGTTAAATAGGTATTAGACGGTGTGAGCTCAAGCAGAATAAGGCTATTCGCGCAAAAGATTACTGTTAACTGCCGCATAGGCAGCTTAGAAATCGAAGGAAATCGAGGATTATTGCAACGCCCAGTTAACTGCCGCATAGGCAGCTTAGAAATGCAAAGTTCATGAGAAAGTAAAAGCCCTGCCGTTAACTGCCGCATAGGCAGCTTAGAAAGCCTGCCCCTCAGGCAAAGGCGCGTGAGCGTGGTTAACTGCCGCATAGGCAGCTTAGAAAATAGAATCGGCTGATAGCTCACCGCCTGCCCCGTTAACTGCCGCATAGGCAGCTTAGAAAACTGTGTGCTTGTTTAACGGTAAACAGTTTATGTTAACTGCCGCATAGGCAGCTTAGAAATCCAGGAGGCAGGCAGGCGCGATGAGGAAAGAGTTAACTGCCGCATAGGCAGCTTAGAAATATGAGCTAAAGTCACGCGGATATTACGTGTTGTTAACTGCCGCATAGGCAGCTTAGAAATGCGTCAGTATCGCCTGCAGGTCGGCATCGTCGTTAACTGCCGCATAGGCAGCTTAGAAAGCGTCGTCAAGATACAGTATACCCGGGTCAACGTTAACTGCCGCATAGGCAGCTTAGAAATTTGCCTGAGGGGCAGGCGGTGAGCTATCAGCGTTAACTGCCGCATAGGCAGCTTAGAAATACGGCTCCTCAGACCTTTTTTCCTGGATCCCGTTAACTGCCGCATAGGCAGCTTAGAAAGCTATGACAGATCAAGCAGGGCTTACAGACGAGTTAACTGCCGCATAGGCAGCTTAGAAAGATCGTCAGATAGTTGTAGGGCGCGCCCTCTTGTTAACTGCCGCATAGGCAGCTTAGAAAAGTCACGGAGCCAGACTTTGATGTCGTGGAAAGTTAACTGCCGCATAGGCAGCTTAGAAAACCTTCGATGTCCGGCGACACCTCGACCGTGTGTTAACTGCCGCATAGGCAGCTTAGAAATGCACGGTTCTTGAATCTGTGCAGCTCTCCGCGTTAACTGCCGCATAGGCAGCTTAGAAAAGAAGAATTATAAGCAGAATCAAGCAGAGGTGGTTAACTGCCGCATAGGCAGCTTAGAAATTGCGCATATGCTACTTGATACGCTGCGCCGAGTTAACTGCCGCATAGGCAGCTTAGAAATGCGACGGGCGGCAATGTCCTGCGTGGCAAAAGTTAACTGCCGCATAGGCAGCTTAGAAATATGAGCGTACTTGAAACGGCAGCACAAATCGGTTAACTGCCGCATAGGCAGCTTAGAAATCAGCCAAGTTCCGCCCAGCCTGCGGCGACGGGTTAACTGCCGCATAGGCAGCTTAGAAACCACACGGTAAAGGCCAAAGAATGGCGACGCCGTTAACTGCCGCATAGGCAGCTTAGAAATTGTCGTTATCCCCGTCTGTCAGCGCGATGATGTTAACTGCCGCATAGGCAGCTTAGAAATTTCATCGATTCTGATCCAGGTAGAACTGGATGTTAACTGCCGCATAGGCAGCTTAGAAAATCATAGCTACCCGACGCGAGCAGGTACGAGCGTTAACTGCCGCATAGGCAGCTTAGAAAGAGTGGAGCTGGTGGGAGCGGTCGCCGGGCTGGTTAACTGCCGCATAGGCAGCTTAGAAAGTCTCAAGTGCTGTCGTGTCCGTCGGCTTCGAGTTAACTGCCGCATAGGCAGCTTAGAAAAAGCGCTATAGCTGGTGCCTGACGCAACAGATGTTAACTGCCGCATAGGCAGCTTAGAAAGTGGAGCCGTTGCGATTGGCGTCGCAGCGGCTGTTAACTGCCGCATAGGCAGCTTAGAAAGCATGCTCATCGCCGAAGGAGAGCGACGGGCGGTTAACTGCCGCATAGGCAGCTTAGAAAGAGAGCGAGGCATAATATGGTATTTGGTGATGGTTAACTGCCGCATAGGCAGCTTAGAAATGCTGGCGGCCAGATAAACTTCGCAAGGGGCAGTTAACTGCCGCATAGGCAGCTTAGAAATGCTCGCCAAGGGCTGGCTACTCGGCCTGCAGGTTAACTGCCGCATAGGCAGCTTAGAAATCGGGGTCTACGGTCCATACTGGCACGCATCCGTTAACTGCCGCATAGGCAGCTTAGAAAAGTCTGGTTATCGTGGGAAGGCGACAACACGAGTTAACTGCCGCATAGGCAGCTTAGAAATTCATCCGCTCTAAAGCGTCACCAAAAGTCATGTTAACTGCCGCATAGGCAGCTTAGAAAAACATCGTGACTGACATTAATAAAATCAGCGAGTTAACTGCCGCATAGGCAGCTTAGAAAACTTCTGGCGGAATTTCTCGGTCGCCGTGGCAGTTAACTGCCGCATAGGCAGCTTAGAAAAGTAGCTTGACCATTCTTACGGATTCCGATAAGTTAACTGCCGCATAGGCAGCTTAGAAAGTCTACAGTCCAGCCATTGTAGCTGAGCTCTTGTTAACTGCCGCATAGGCAGCTTAGAAATTGAGGAGAGTGAAGAGGACGGTGAAATTGTTGTTAACTGCCGCATAGGCAGCTTAGAAAGTTTGATGGTGGTGACAGGCGTTTGCAATCTCGTTAACTGCCGCATAGGCAGCTTAGAAACATCTGACATCTCATTTTAGCTGCCTCCCATAGTTAACTGCCGCATAGGCAGCTTAGAAATGGTGTAAGATATGACCAATTTGGTAATATCACGTTAACTGCCGCATAGGCAGCTTAGAAAGTCACATGTGACGCTTTGTGATTCAGATTTATGTTAACTGCCGCATAGGCAGCTTAGAAAACACCCACTGCCCCCGTAATCGTGCCCCACACGTTAACTGCCGCATAGGCAGCTTAGAAATGCTCGGCTAAGCTCGGCATGAGCGTGACAGAGTTAACTGCCGCATAGGCAGCTTAGAAAGTGCTCGTGATGCTCTCAGCGGTCTGCTTGAGGTTAACTGCCGCATAGGCAGCTTAGAAAGAATTCGCCGCCCTCGCGCGGCAGTATCATTTGTTAACTGCCGCATAGGCAGCTTAGAAAGTATTGCGCACGACGCGAAAAGGCTCAGGCATGTTAACTGCCGCATAGGCAGCTTAGAAATGCTACGCTGTCCTGTATGTCATTTGCGATCGGTTAACTGCCGCATAGGCAGCTTAGAAAAAGCGTGCCGGACGGGTCAACATCCTCCAAATGTTAACTGCCGCATAGGCAGCTTAGAAAATGCCATTTGAGCCGTGTACAACATATGAACCGTTAACTGCCGCATAGGCAGCTTAGAAAAACAGCCAATGGGTGCATACTCAGGCGCATATGTTAACTGCCGCATAGGTAGCTTAGAAATCGAGGGATACCGCATCGGCCCGGACGCCAGCGTTAACTGCCGCATAGGCAGCTTAGAAAATCATCGTCGGCAAGCCACATTTTCATCCACGGTTAACTGCCGCATAGGCAGCTTAGAAAATGTTTTCCCGCGCCTGCGGGTGCGTATCGTCGTTAACTGCCGCATAGGCAGCTTAGAAAAATCATACTTCGACACAGTATCACCTACCTTTGTTAACTGCCGCATAGGTAGCTTACAGCAGTTTACAGCTTTTGAGACATAATAAAATCACGT
>ULRP01001104.1_pt1 | contig 16380 bp, 16 predicted proteins | sample 1955521 | NCBI WGS metagenome assembly ULRP01 (sample SAMEA4835685, study PRJEB28245) | human gut metagenome | biome: gut microbiome; material: fecal sample | place: Denmark | collected 2008
GCCATACGGAGGATTAACTGTTTTACGGACACCCGTCTATGCACGGGCCTGACTTTATAATGCGTTATAGCTTCACTCAGCCTGGAATATTATGGGCTTACCGCCGCAATGCAGCATGCCGCCGCTTACGGTAACGGTAGAGGAGTCTATCAGGTTTTCGTATTCGCCGTCCGGCACGGCTATGCTTACGTCCGCCCCTTTAGCCTTCAGCGAGAATATGCCCACGAACCGCTTGCCTTGGCTTCCGCGCTGCATAACGGCAATGTCATTTGTATCATCCGCCGCTGCGGTAAACCAGTCCGCTTCGCCGAAGCGCTGCTTTATGCCGTAAAGCGTGCGCATAAGGCCGCTTATGTCGCGCCCGGTATTGCGGTCCATTTTATCTATGTCAAAAAGGCTGGGCAGATGGTCGTTTTCAAACTCCTGACCGGCGTATATGAGAGTTGTGCCCTTTATGAAATAGAGCATGGCGGTGTAATTGATAAGCGCGCGTTCATCGCGCACGAAGGAGCATATGCGCGGCTGGTCGTGGTTTTCAAGGAAGCGCAGCTTATTGTAGTTGGCCGGGTAGCAGCCTTCCTGAAAATTGAGCATGTCCGTATAATGGCTCAGGGCAGCTTCGCCGCGCAGATATTTATCAAAAACCTCGCGCACGTCGTATTCGTATTCCATATCGAACGCGGAATAAGCGTCGTAATCAAGCGCTGAATATATGCCCTGCCTGCGGGCCAAGCAGCCGTAGCTTAAATGCACCGTCTCCGCAAGCCATATGCAGTCCGGATTGACCTTAGCCACGGCGTTGCGTGCCTGCCGCCAGAACTCCACCGGCACGAATGACGCCACGTCGCAGCGGAAGCCGTCCACAATCTTTGCCCACATAACGAGCGTATCCGTAAGGTATTGCCAAAGGGCGCGGTTATTGTAATCCAAATCTATAACGTCCGCCCAGTCGCCCATCTTGTTGCCGGGCTTGCCGGCGGCATTATAGTAAAAGAACTCCGGATGCTCATTATAAAGCACAGAATCGGGCGAGGTATGGTTATATACAACGTCTATCATGCATTTCATGCCGCGCGCGTGTATTTCGCCCACAAGCGCCTTAAAATCGTCCAGCGTGCCGTATTCGGGGTTAACGCTTCTGTAATCACGGTTGGCATACGGGCAGCCGAGTGTACCTTTCTTGCCCACTATACCTATAGGATGAATCGGCATGAACCATATTATGTCCGTGCCCAGCGCGCGTATGCGGTCAAGGTCGCCCGTCACGGCGGCAAAGGTGCCTTCCGGCGTATGGTTGCGCACATAAACGGAATATATCACCTGCTTTTGCAGGGCAGCGTTTGTTTCCTTAGCCATTTATAATTACCTCCGCAAAATCTATGCCGAGATTTTAGCACAAATCCACGGGTTTGCAAGGGGGAAATATAAAAAGAAGGGACGCTACTGCGTCCCTTTACAGCCTATTGCATTACATTTTGTTTAGCTGTTCAAGCCTTGCTTCAAGCTTGCCCAGCATATCTTCCGCTGCGGCGAGCTTTTTGCGCTCTTCGGCTATTACCTTTTCGGGGGCCTTGGCCACGAAGCCTGCGTTATTCAGCTTGCCGCTGCTGCGCTCTATGTCCGCGCGAACCTTGGCGGCTTCCTTGTTCAGGCGTTCGCGCTCCTTGTCCACGTCTATAAGGTCGCTCAGGGGGATGAACGCTTCCGCGGCCTGTGCCACGGCGGAAACAGCGTTTTCGGGTATGCCGGTCTTATCCTGCTGAATGGCAACGTGCTCCGCGCCGGCAAGCTTCATTATATAGGGTATGCTTGCTTCAAGCGCTTCGGCCTTCGCGCCGTGCGTAACCAGGGTCATGCTCAGTTTGCGGCTGGGCGCAACGCTCATCTCCGCGCGAATGTTGCGCGTGGCGCGGATAAGGTCCATAACCTCTTCCATGGTCTCCGCCTCCTCGGGGAAGTCCCACTCCGCCTGCGCGGTGGGCCATGCGGAACGCATAATGGTTTCCTCGCTGTTGGGCAGGTTAAGGTAAAGCTCTTCCGTTATGAACGGCATGAACGGATGCAGCAGCTTGAGCGAATCGGTGAGCGCGCGGCAAAGTATTGCGCGCACGTTGGCCTTCTGCTCCTCGTCGTCGCCATTCATGCGGGGCTTGGCAAGCTCAATGTACCAGTCGCAGAATTCGGTCCATACGAAGTCGTATATCTTCTGCGCCGCAAGGTTAAGGTCAAAGCCGTCCATGTTGGCGGTTATCTCGCGGATTATGGTATTGAGCCTGTTCAGCAGCCACTTATCGGCTATGTCAAGCTTGGCTATGTCTATTTCGCCAACCTCTGCATCGCCTATGTTCATAAGCACGAAGCGCGTTGCGTTATAAAGCTTGTTGCAGAAGTTGCGCGCGGCTTCAACCTTCTTTGTGCCGAAGCGCATATCTCCGCCCGCGCCGTTGCCGGTAACAAGGCTGAAGCGCAGGCTGTCCGCGCCGTATTGCTTGATTATTTCCAGCGGATCCACGCCGTTGCCAAGGGATTTGGACATTTTGCGCCCCAGCTCGTCCCTAACAAGGCCGTGAATGTAAACATGGGAGAACGGCTTTTGGTGCATCACTTCCATGCCGAACACTATCATTCTGGCTACCCAGAAGAATATTATGTCGTATCCGGTAACAAGGGTGCTTGTGGGATAGAAGTATTCAAGCTCCTTTGTATGCTCGGGCCACCCAAGCGTTGAGAACGGCCACATGCCGCTGGAGAACCAGGTATCCAGCACGTCCTCATCCTGATGCACATGTCCGCCGCACTTGGGGCAGCACGCGGGCGCGGATTCGGCAACTATGGTTTCGCCGCAATCGTCGCAGTAGTAGGCAGGGATCCTGTGGCCCCACCAAAGCTGGCGGGAAATGCACCAGTCGCGTATGTTCTCCATCCAGTTATAATAGGTCTTGTCGAATCGCTCGGGCACGAATTTCACTTCGCCGCTCTTAACAACGTCTATCGCGGGCTTTGCAAGGGGCTTCATGCTCACGAACCACTGCTTGCTCACCAGCGGCTCAACCGTGCTGTGGCAGCGGTAGCAGGTGCCAACGTTGTGGCCGTAAGGCTCTATCTTTACCAGATTGCCGGCCGCTTCAATATCCGCCACCAGCTTCTTGCGGCATTCCATGGTGGTCAGCCCTTCGTATGCGCCGCCAAGCTCGTTTATATGCCCATCGTCCGTGAACACGCGCATAACGGGCAGGTTGCACCTTACGCCGACCTCAAAGTCGTTGGGATCGTGCGCGGGGGTGATCTTCACGGCGCCGGTGCCGAATTCCTTTTCAACGTATTCGTCTGCTACGATGGGTATTTCGCGCCCCACAACGGGGATAACTACGGTTTTACCAACTATGCCGGCATAGCGTTCGTCGTCCGGATGCACGGCTATCGCCGTATCGCCAAGAATGGTTTCGGGGCGGGTGGTAGCCACGGTTATGGAATAGCTCTTGTCCGGCGCATCGTAACGCACGTGCCAAAGATGGCTCTGCTGTTCTTCGTATTCAACCTCCGCGTCGCTCAGCGCGGTCTTGCAATGCGGGCACCAGTTTATTATCCTGTCCCCGCGGTAAATAAGGCCCTTGTTGTAAAGGTCAACAAACACCTTGGTAACGGCCTTGGAGCAGCCTTCGTCCATTGTGAAGCGTTCGCGGTCCCAGTCGCAGCTGGCGCCAAGCTTCCTGAGCTGCTTTACTATCCTTCCGCCGTATTCCTTTTTCCAGTCCCACGCGCGCTGCAAAAACGCCTCGCGTCCTATGTCGCGCTTGTCAAGGCCTTCCTTGGCCATCTGCTCGATTATTTTTACCTCGGTAGCTATGGAAGCATGGTCGGTGCCGGGCAGCCACAGCGTTTCAAACCCGGCCATGCGCTTGTAACGGATAAGCGCATCCTGCAGCGTTTCGTCTATTGCGTGGCCTATGTGCAGCTGACCGGTTATGTTCGGTGGGGGTATGACTATGCAATACGGCTCCTTGTCGGGATTAGGCTCGGCATGAAAATAGCCGTTCTTTTCCCATTTTTCATACAGCCTGTCTTCCACGCCCTGATGGTCGTAAGACTTTGGCATCTCCTTCATGGTACTCTCTCCTCCTGAAAAAATAGTTTGTTTGGTAAATTAAAAGGAGCTTCTGTCCCTGATTAAAGGACGGAAGCTCCGCGGTACCACCTTTGTTGGGCATAATATGCCCCGCTCTATGCGCCTTAACGCGGCGCGCACGTTTCGGACTACTGCTGTTTCATCCAAAATAGCTCCAAAGCGACCTTCCGCCAATCTTCGCAAGCAGCCCTTTCAGCCGGTGAAGCCGCATCTCTTTTGCAAAGGAGCTTGGCGTACTCCTCTTTTTCTGCGCTATTACTGTATTCTATGCGCTGACGCCCGCTTTGTCAAGCCGAAACGGCATATTTTCATAACGCATTTGCATATGGCTTTTCCGCATGATAAAATGCAAGCATATTGAACGGAAAGGCGGCGAGCGGCATGAAGGCGTTACCGGGCGAATTTCTATCCCGTATGCAGGCGGAGCTGAAGGGCGACTACGCGGCATTTTTAGAAAGCTATAATAATGAAAGCGTGCGCGGGCTGAGGGCGAATACGCTCAAAGGGAACGCGGCTGCAATAGCCGCGCTTTGCCCCGTTAAGCTTGAAAGGGTGGATAATACGGCGGACGGTTTCCGCCTTACGGAAGCATGGGAAGGAGTGGGTTTAAGTCCCGTACACATGGCAGGGCTTATATATATGCAGGAGCCGAGCGCCATGCTGACCATTGCCATTGCGGATATACACTCGGGCATGAAGGTGCTGGATATGTGCGCGGCGCCCGGCGGCAAAACGGGAGCCGCAGCGGCAAGGCTAAACGGGCAGGGGCTTATAGTATCCAATGAAATAGTGCCAAGCCGCGCCAAAATACTCGAATCCACCGTTGAGCGCATGGGTATAGCTAACGCGGCGGTGATAAGCCGCAGGCCGGACGAGATTGCAAAAGCGATGCCGGAGTATTTCGACAGGGTGATAGTCGATGCGCCGTGCAGCGGGGAAGGCATGTTCAGGAAAGATGAGCGCGCAATAGAAGAATGGAGCGCGGAGCATGTTTCTTCCTGCGCCAACAGGCAGCGGCTTATACTTGAAAGCAGCGCGCAATGCGTTGCCAAAGACGGCATGCTGATATATTCCACCTGCACTTTCTCACGCGAGGAAAACGAGGACAATATAGAGTGGTTCCTTAAAACGCATACGGATTTTGAACTTGCGGAGCAGCGCAGGCTTTATCCGCACACGTTCGCGGGGGAGGGGCACTTTGCCGCGGTGCTTAGACGAAAGGGCGGCAGCGTGCGCCCTTATGCGCCGCTGAAGCTTACCCCGTGCAAAGATAAGGCGTATGCCGAATTTATTAAAGATACGTTCACAGTGCCGCCCAAGGGCACGGCATATGCTTATCAAAACGGTGTGAACATAATTTCTGCGGAGCTGCCTGAAGCGATAGCGCCCATGCTCAGGCGCAGCGTTGGAGTTTATGCCGGAGAGCTGCAAAAGGGCCGCTTTGTGCCGCACCACACGCTGGTTATGGCGGAGCACGGCGGCGAATACGCCCGTATGCTGTCGCTTGACGAAAGCGACGCGCGCCTTGCGGCATATTTGCGCGGGGAGGAGATAAACTGCCCTGAGGCTTGGCGCGGGTACTGCGCCGTGGCGTATCGTAACCACCCGATAGGCTGGGGCAAGGCGGTTGGCGGCAGGATGAAGAACCATCTTCCAAAGGGCTTGAGAGCATGGTGAACGGCATACTGAAATGCAATAAAATAATGGTTATAGGCTGCCCGGGCGGCGGCAAAAGCACGTTTGCAAGGGCATTGGGCGAAATAACCAAGCTGCCGGTATATCATTTGGATATGCTTTTCTGGAATGCGGACAAGACAAACGTAGACAGGGAAACGTTCCTTTTACGGCTTGGCAGCGTGCTTGAAAAAGACCGTTGGATTATAGACGGCAATTACAGCTTTTCAATGGAAATGCGGCTGAAGGAATGCGATGCGGTGTTCTTTTTGGATTACCCGGCGAAGGTATGCCTTGACGGGGTGCGCACGCGCATGGGCAAGCCGCGGCCTGATATGCCGTGGATAGAGCAGGAATATGACGAGGAGTTTATTCAATTCATAAAGAGCTTCAAAACGGAGCGCTGCCCGCAAATATACGCCCTGCTTGAAAAATACCGCGATAAGCCCAAGGTTGTTTTCAAGACACGCGCGGAGGCGGAGGAGTTTCTTGAAGCGGTAAGAGATAAAACAAAATAAAACAGCGGCACGGCGCATTGCACAGACATGCGTTGTGCGGTATAATTTCAAAAAATCGCACGATAGGCAGCAGAGAAGAAGGAGAAGCGTAAAAATGGAACTGAACGGAAAAATATGGCTTGCAAAGTCGGACGAAAAGGTGTTTCTTGAGCCCAAAATGGCCAACCGACACGGCTTTATTGCCGGCGCAAGCGGCACGGGCAAAACAATAACGCTCAAGGTGCTGGCGGAGTCCTTTTCTCAGCTGGGCGTGCCGGTGTTCCTTGCGGACATAAAGGGAGACCTTGCCGGCATGTGCAAGGCGGGCGTGCACAGCGAAAGCATGGAAAAGCGCATAAATAAGCTTGGGATAGAGGATTGGCGCTACCGCGTGTTTCCAACGCGGTTTTGGGATATATACGGCGAATACGGCCACCCCGTAAGGACAACCGTAAGCGAAATGGGGCCGATGCTTTTGAGCAGGCTGATGGACCTGAGCGACGTGCAGAGCGACGTATTGAACCTTGTGTTCAAAATTGCGGACGATAAGGGGCTGCTGCTCATAGACATAAAGGATCTTAAGGCCATGCTGCGCTACGTTGGCGAAAACCGGGCGGAGTTTTCCGCGGAATACGGAAACATGAGCGCGCAGAGCCTGGGCGCGATACAAAGGAGCCTTATAACGCTTGAGGATGAAGGCGGCGCGGAATTCTTCGGCGAACCCGCGATAGACATACGCGACTGGATGCAGCGCGACGAGCAGGGCAGGGGATACATAAACGTGCTGCACAGCGTGAAGCTTGTGCAGAATCCTACGCTGTATGCAACGTTCATGCTGTTTTTGATGAGCGAGCTGTTTGAAAAACTGCCGGAGCGCGGAGACGCCGAAAAGCCGGAGATGGTGTTCTTCTTTGATGAGGCGCATCTTTTGTTCAGCGACGCGCCAAAGGTGCTTGTGCAGAAAATCGAGCAGGTGGTGAAGCTTATCCGCTCAAAGGGCGTTGGCATATATTTCATTTCGCAAAGCCCGTCGGACATTCCGGACAGCGTGCTTGCGCAGCTTTCAAACCGCGTGCAGCATGCGCTCAGGGCATATACGCCAAGCGAACAGAAGGCTGTAAAGACCGCCGCGCAGACATTCCGCACAAATCCCGCGTTCGATACGCAAACGGCAATAATGGAACTTGGCGTTGGCGAGGCGCTTGTATCCTGCCTGGATGAAAACGGCGTGCCGGGCATAGTGCAGCGCGCGTTCATACTGCCGCCGCAAAGCCGCATGGGCACCATTACGGACGAGGAGCGCCGCGCTGTTATAGACGCAAGCGACATGAAGCATAAATACGACAAGGCGATAGACAACTTTTCCGCCTACGAATACTTTGAACAGCAGAACGGGGAGCTGGAAAAGGAGGAGGAACGGGCGGCAAAGCAGGTGGAGCGGGAGGAAAAGAAGGCCGCAAGGAACGCCAAAAAGCCAACGGCCGCAGCAAAAACGGTTAAAAAGAAAAAGTCCGCCGCAAGCAAGGCAATGACCCGCGTTACAAACAGCGCCATGAGCACCATAGGCCGCGAGCTTGGCCGCTCCATAATACGGGGCATATTCGGTTCAATAAAATAACGGAGGGGATAGTATATGAAGGAAAAGAACAAGAAACTTATAAGTGAAGTTATAAAAGATATTGAGCACGACATGACAGACGAGGAGATACTTAGCCTGCTTGCAAGCAGCAAAGTATCCGAAAACACAAGCAAATCGGCAAAGGATGAATACTCGTTCGGCCAGCGCATGGCGGATAAAATAGCAAAGTTTGCGGGAAGCTGGGGCTTCATATTCTCATTTGTAGCGGTGCTGATACTTTGGATGGCGGTGAACATATTATTGGCAGACGGCGCGTTTGACGCATATCCGTTCATATTGCTCAACCTTGTGCTGTCCTGCGTGGCGGCAATACAGGCGCCGCTGATAATGATGAGCCAGAATCGGCAGGAGGAAAAGGACCGCCGACGCGCCGAGAACGACTATAAGGTCAACTTAAAGACGGAAATAATGATAGAGGACATGCACAATAAGCTTAACCGCATACTGTCGCAGCAGGAAAAAATATTGGCATACATAAAGGCACAGGAGGAGAAAGAAGAGAGCAAGAACGCATAAGTCGTTTTCTTTCGCCGCATATGCACACATTTCGCTCCCGATGAGTACTATATCTTAGAATTGCCCATCGGGGCGAATAACAAGGAGGAAAGCATATGTGTAGCTCTTGCAACGGAAACAACTGGTGGTGGATAATAATACTTATCCTGCTTGCCGGCGGCTTCAGCAATAACGACTGCGGCTGCGGCTGCAACAATGACTGCGGCTGCAACGGGAACAACTGGTGGTGGATAATAATACTTATCCTGCTCGCCGGCGGTTTCAGCAATAATGGCTGCGGCTGCGACAACGGCTGCGGCTGCAACAACAATAATTCCGGCTGCGGCTGCGGCTGCAACTAAGCATATCCCTGCGCGGCATACGCGCGGAATATACAAAGAGCGGGGGCAATGTCCCCGCTCCTTTTGCGTGCATTAAACGCTTTTTGATCAGTTGTTTCCCGCGCCGTGTTTCATGGCGTGGGCGCAGATGGCCTCGTAGGTTTCCTGACTTATGTCGTGCTCTATTTTGCATGCGTCCTTTTCCGCAGTTATTTCGTCTATGCCCAGGCTCACAAGGAACTTGGTCAAAGTATGGTGCCTGTCCAGCATTTTTGATGCTATCTCCATGCCGCTGTCTGTCAGCGTTATAAGCCCGTCTATATCCATTGTGATGTAGCCGTTTTCCCTCAAACGCTTGGTGGTATAGGTAACGCTCGGCTTGGTCACGCCCAAATATTCGGCAATGTCTATGGAGCGAATGTAACCGCGCCTGTTTTTCATTATAAGCATAGCCTCAAGGTAGTCCTCTGATGCCCTAAGTATCTTCATGCAGCTTTGCGCCGTCCTCTCAATAAATTACTTATTAAGTTAACACACACTCGGCGAAAAAGCAAGCGTTCAGGCAATAAAGCAAAAAATGTTCAAAAGGGGGTTGACATATAGGGTTAGAGGTGTTAAACTATGCCACGGTTAAAGAAGTTTAACCTAATGAAATTAACATTAGTTAAACGAAATTAACCATTATTTTTTCATCAACGGTTAGCGTACACTAACCCTGGGATGAGGAGGAGAGAACATGATGCCGCTTACGCTTGCAAATATGGGCGAAGAACAGATAATCCGTAAGGTGGGCGGAAGCCCGGAGGTGAAGAAGCACCTTGAGGATATGGGCTTTGTCCCCGGCGGGAACGTTACGGTGGTGTCCGCATTGGGCGGCAACGTAATAGTTAAGGTAAAGGAAGCCCGCGTAGCCATAAGTGAAGAGATGGCGCGCAAAATAATGATTTGATTAAATTTAAATAAATCAACCAAACCAAACTGACAAAAGGAGAGGACAGCAATGAAAACGCTTAGAGACGTTAAGATCGGCGAGACCGCGAAGGTCGTGAAGCTGCACGGCGAAGGCCCCGTGAAGCGCCGTATCATGGACATGGGCATCACCAAAGGCACGGAAGTTTTCGTGCGCAAGGTGGCGCCGCTGGGTGACCCGATGGAGGTTACCGTGCGCGGTTACGAACTGAGCCTGCGCAAGGCGGACACCGAAATGATAGAAGTACAGGAATAATTTTTTGTTGCAAGGTTAGAATGACTTAACCGAAAGGAGCAGAACATGGCAATAAAGATAGCCCTTGCGGGCAACCCGAACTGCGGCAAAACGACGCTGTTCAACGCGCTCACCGGCTCCAACCAGTTCGTGGGTAACTGGCCGGGCGTAACGGTTGAAAAGAAGGAAGGCAGGCTGAAGAAGCACGACGACGTTATCATAATGGACCTGCCCGGTATTTACTCCCTTTCCCCTTACACCCTTGAGGAAGTTGTTGCGCGTAACTATTTGATAACCGAAAGGCCGGACGCGATACTGAACATTATCGACGGCACCAACCTTGAGCGTAACCTTTACCTCACCACACAGCTTACCGAGCTTGGTATCCCCGTGGTGATAGCCATCAACATGATGGACGTTGTAAAGAAGAACGGCGACAAGATAAACGTGGGCGAGCTTTCCCGCCAGCTTGGCTGCGAAATAGTTGAAATATCCGCCCTGAAGGGCACCGGCGTTATGGAAGCGGCGGAGGCCGCGGTAAAGGCCGCCAAGTCCACCAAGACCGTGCCGATGCACACCTTCTCCGGCCCCGTGGAGCATGCCATTGCGCATATTGAAGAAGCGGCTGTGCATAACATGAGCGCCGAACAGCAGCGCTGGTACGCCATAAAGATTTTCGAGCGCGATGATAAGGTGCTTGAGAAGCTGAACATTCCCGCCGATACCATGAACCATATCGAGCAGGACATAGCGGCGGCTGAAAAAGAGTTAGACGACGACGCCGAATCCATAATCACAAACGAGCGTTACGTCTACATTGCGGAGATAATAAAGAGCTGCTACAAGAAAAAGAATGCCGGCAGCCTTTCCACCTCCGATAAGATAGACAAGATTGTGACCAACCGCTGGCTGGGCCTGCCCATATTCGCGCTGGTAATGTTCCTTGTTTACTACATCTCCATGGTCACCGTAGGTGCTGCGGCTACCGACTGGGCAAACGACGGCCTGTTCGGCGATGGCTTCCATCTGTTCGGCATTGGCAGCGCTCAGTATGAAGAAGTGAGCGAAGAATACGGCAACGCCATGAACGCCATCAACGCCTTCGTTGAGATAGATACCGAGGCTGACGACTTCGACGAGGCCGCTGCCCTCGAGGAGATAAAAAACTTCGTTCCCGAATCCACCACCGGCACCGTTGAGGTTGAGGATGAGGAGACCCTGGCCGTTGACGAGCTGACCGCTTACTACGATGCGATCCCCGCCGGAGAGGAAGAAAACGACAATGTTGTTCCCGTGACCTATGTTGACGCGGTTGCTTACATTGAAGAAAACGGCTTTGAAGAGCCCGATCCCGCTAACTACGGCGTGTGGGTGCCCGGCGTACCCGTGTTGGTAGGCAACGCGCTTGAAAACGCAAACGCCGCCGAGTGGCTGCAGGGCCTGATACTTGACGGTATCGTCGCCGGCGTTGGCGCGGTGCTTGGCTTCGTGCCTCAGATGCTGGTGCTGTTCCTGCTGCTCGCCTTCCTTGAGGCCTGCGGCTACATGGCCCGTATCGCATTCGTACTGGATAGGGTGTTCCGCAAGTTCGGCCTTTCCGGTAAGTCCTTCATTCCTATGCTCATCGGCGTTGGCTGCGGCGTTCCCGGCGTAATGGCCAGCAGAACCATAGAGAACGAGCGCGACAGGCGCATGACCATAATGACCACCACCTTTATCCCCTGCGGTGCTAAGGTGCCCTTTATCGCCATGATAGCCGGCGCAATGTTCGGCGGCTCCGCCCTGGTATCCACCAGCGCTTACTTCATCGGCATGGCCGCGATAGTCGTATCCGGCATAATGCTCAAAAAGACCAAGATGTTCGCAGGCGAACCCGCTCCCTTCGTTATGGAGCTGCCTGCTTACCATTGGCCCACCCTTGCTAACGTGCTCAGGAGCATGTGGGAGCGCGGCTGGAGCTTCATAAAGAAGGCCGGCACGATAATACTGCTCTCCACCATACTGGTTTGGTTCACCACTTACTTCGGAGTAGTGGACGGCACATTCAGGATGCTTGCCGAGGACGAGATAGACTACTCCATACTGGCTGCCATCGGCAACACCATCGCATGGATATTCACCCCGCTCGGATGGGGCAACTGGCAGGCTACCGTCGCTTCCATCACCGGCCTTGTTGCTAAGGAAAACATAGTCGGTACCATGGGCATACTGTACGGCGGCGGCGACGGCACCACCTATCAGAACATAGCGGCTGCCTTCACCGGCATCAGCGCCTACTCCTTCCTGGTATTCAACCTGCTCTGCGCGCCCTGCTTTGCAGCCATCGGCGCCATCAAGCGCGAGATGAACAGCGCCAAGTGGACCTGGTTCGCCATCGGTTATCAGTGCGGCTTCGCCTATGCCATCGCCCTTATGATAAACCAGTTTGGCAATGCTATAACCGGCAATACCAACGTTATCGGCCTTGTATTCGCTCTTGCGCTGCTGGCCGGCATGATCTACATGCTTGTGAAGCCCTATAAGGAAGCTACCAAGCTGACCACCAACGTAAAGGTCTGATAGGCCCAAACGATATAAACCATCACGATCATTATTCTAAAAGAAGGAGGGATTCTCATGATGAACTGGTTTGCGGAAAACCTTGGAACAATAATCATTACGCTTGTACTTGCGGGTGTGGTTGCGCTTATATGCGCCTACCTGATAGGCCAAAGGAAGAAAGGGAAGTCCTCCTGCGGCTGTAATTGCGCAAATTGCGCCATGCACGGCAAGTGCCATTCCCGGCGGTAAAACCAAAATGCGGGGGAGATGCGATTCGCGGCGTCTCCCTCGCGCTCTATAAAACAAAACAGGCTGAAGGAGGACATAGGGCCACATGGAAAAATGCATAAACGAACAGGCAAAGCAGCTTACGCCCTCCGCAATCAAATATCTTATGGCAACGGCTCAGCTGTGCAGCGCCGGTGAAGGCGCCCGCTGCGTGGACGTGGCGGCGCGGCTGAACGTATCAAAGCCCAGCGCACACGCAATGATACAGAATCTTTGCTCGCTTGGTCTTGCCACCAAAAAGCGCTATGGCATAGTGCGCCTTACGCCGGAAGGCGAAGCGCAGGCCAAACTGTGCGAAGCGTGCTACGCACCGCTGTACGAGCGGATGCATGCGGCGCTGGCGCTTGACGAGGAGCTTTGCCGCAGCGTTGCGCTGAACGTGCTTTCGCAGTCCTATGAAAGAATAGACGAGCTTGCCGAAAGCCTTAACACGGAAAATACCGCATACCCGATGAAGGAGATGTATTCATTATGATAAAGACCACGCTCAGAATAGGCGGAATGATGTGCGGCATGTGCGAAGCGCATGTGAACGATGCCATCCGCGCCCGCTTCAACGTGAAAAAGGTAACTTCATCCCATGCCAAGGGCGAATGCGTAATACTGTCCGAAGACGCTTTGGACGAAACCGCCCTGCGCGCGGCAATAGCCGGCACGGGATACGAACTGAAGTCACTCAATTCCGAAGAATATAAGAAAAAAGGTTTCCTCGGCCTGTTCGGAGGCTAAGGAGAACAATAGGCGTCCGTACTCAGATCCTCCTGAATAAACTGAACGGACACAATAGATTTTGCGGCTCTTTGCTTAAAATGCCATCGGGGCAGGTGGCGTATTGGTGGAGAGCTGCTCTTTTTATGCGCCGCTGCATATGCTATAATAAATCCAAAGCCGGAATTATAATTGGAGGATGAGCCATGGCATACCGCGCCGCCATATGCGACGACTGCGCAGCGGATGCGCAATTTGTGAGCGAAATACTGAAAGCCTGGGCAGATGAGCGCGGGGCGGAGGTGAATGCGGAAATATATCCGTCCGCCGAAAGCTTTTTGTTTGCGTATGACGAAAACAAGGCTTACGACATGCTGCTGCTGGATATTGAGATGGGCGGCATGGACGGCGTGAGCATGGCGCGGCGCGTGCGTGCGGGGAACAAAACCGTGCAGATAATATTCATAACGGGATACAGCGACTATATTGCCGAAGGGTACGACGTTGCGGCGCTGCATTACCTTATGAAGCCCGTGAACAGGGAAAAGCTGTTCGGCGTGCTCGACCGCGCGGTAGAGCGGCTGAAAATAAGCCAGCGCTGCCTGAATTTGGACATGGGTGGGGAGATGGTGCGCATACCGCTTTATGAAATACGCTATATCGACGTTAGGCAGAATTACGTTACCGTGCATGCGGAGCATGAGTATACCGTTAAGCGCACGCTGAACGAATTTGAAAAGGAGCTTGACAGCGGCTTTACTCGCGTTGGGCGCAGCATGATAGTCAATCTTAACCGCATACGCCGCGTTACCAAGGCGGAGGTTGTACTCAACGACGGCACGGCGCTGCCGCTGCCACGCGGCGCATATGAGCCGCTGAACCGCGCAATAATCCAGAATACATGAGGTGAACGGCATGAAGTTCATATCAAGGCAAATAGATAAGCGCATAGCCGCATATCAGCGGGAACTGATAGACACGCATTATAAAGAGGTGGACAATATGTATCGCCAAATGCGCGGCTGGCGGCACGATTACCGCAACCATATACAAATGCTGAAGGCGCTTGCGGCAAAGGGCGACATGCACGGCATAAACGATTATCTGAATATGCTGGACACTGACTTGAACACAGTTGATCTGGCAATAAAAACGGGTAACCCGATGGCGGATGCGATAATAAACAGCAAGGTATCCCTTGCCAAGGCCAAGGGCATAACCGTGGAAATAGACGCGCATATACCCGTTAAGCTTAAAATGAGCGAGCTTGATCTTTGCTGCATAATAGGGAACCTGTTTGACAATGCAATAGAGGCAAGCCTTCCGCTTGACGAAAAGGACAGGCTTATCCGCGTATATATGGACATGAAGAATACTCAGCTTTATATATCCTTCACCAACTTTACGGCAGTCGGCAAGCAGAAAAAGATAGGCGCGCGCTTTGCCACAACAAAGGGCGAGGGCCACGGCTTCGGCCTTGTAAAGGTGGATACGATTGTTGAACGCCTTGGCGGGTATCTGAGCAGGAACAGCGAGGACGGCGCCTTTACAACCGAAATACTCATCCCGCAGGAGTGAAAAATGCAATTCGTCACCCGATTTTAACGATTCGTCCCCCAAATGCGCCGCACATGGCGCATTTATGCTATCATACAATCAAGATGAAAACGGAAGGGGTGCTGCATCCGTAATGGAAGCGACAGATAAAAAGAAAACCAAACCAAAGTATAACATGTGGCAGAACACATGGTATATGGTGCAGACGGCGTGGGCAGCGTATAAGCCGGTGGTGCCAATGTGCATTGCGCTTGCGGTGTTGGGCGCGGCGTATGCCGCGGCGGAAATGCTTATAACGCCAATAATACTCGGCAAAATAGAATCCGCCGCGGCGGTGGGCGAGCTGATTGCCGCAATAGCCGCCTGCATAGGCGTGCTGCTTGTGCTGCGCGCGGGTAGAACCTATGTGGACATAAACACGCTTTTCGGCCGCATAGAAACGCGAACCGCTATATTGAACCGCATTGCGCTAAAGACGGCGGCAACATCGTATTCCAATATGCTTGATACCCGCTTTATTGAGCATATGAACAATGCCTACCGCGTTGTTTCAAGCAACAGCCAGGCGACGGAGGCCATATGGAAAACATGGACGGATATACTGACCAACGTTATAGGCTTTGCGGTATATATAATATTGCTGCTTGAGCTTGACGCATGGCTTGTGCTGCTTGTTGCGGCAACGGCGGCGGTGAGCTACCTTGCATCAAAGCGCATAAACGAATGGGGCTACCGCCACCGCAAGGAGCGCATGGAATACAACGAAAAGCTTGAATATATAAACAGCGTTGCCATAGAGCGGAGCTACGCCAAGGATATCCGCATGTTCGGCCTTGCCAACTGGATAGAGGAGCTGTACGTTAAAACGCTGGGGCTGTACCGTGCGTTTGCCGTAAGGCAGGGAAGGGTGCAGATATGGGGCAACGTGATAGACATTGCGCTTACGTTTTTGCGCAACGGCGCGGCCTATGCCTACCTTATATGGTACACGCTTGAGCACGGCCTTGGCGCGGCGCAGTTCCTGCTCTATTTCGGCGCGGTTAGCGGCTTTGCCCAATGGGTAACGGGCATACTGGATAAATTCGGCACGCTGCATAGGCAAAGCCTTGATATAAGCGAACTGCGCGATTACCTTGAATGGGAGGAGCCCTTTGACCTTGAAGGCGGGGAGCGCATTGAAAAGCGCAGCGATATGCCCTGCGAAATACGGCTTGAAAACGTGCGCTATCGCTACATAGGGGCAGAGAAGGATACCATAAGGGGCCTTGATGTAAAGTGCAGTAAGATAGTTTACAGATTGTGCAATCACA